>Ga0209208_10004817_pt1 | contig 18969 bp, 15 predicted proteins | sample S1TSphfallax_3_FD_187694 | JGI IMG/M metagenome (GOLD analysis project Ga0209208, IMG submission 187694) | Host-associated microbial communities from peat moss isolated from Minnesota, USA - S1T2_Fd - Sphagnum fallax MG (SPAdes) (version 2) | ecosystem: Host-associated > Plants > Peat moss >... | reverse complement strand
AACAAAAGTCTTTCATGCAAAGGCAAAATCAAGCAGTCCTTGTGGAAGATTTGAAGCGTGCAATTGAGGCTTCTGGGTCCAGAATGTACCAGCATACTTGGATTCCAGTGAAAGAAGGAGATCGTGTCATTCTTGATTCAGGTTGTGAAGCAGCCATGGACCTCTTGGGAAGCAAGGAAAAAGAGGATGTGAAAAGACGACTTCCTGAGCTACGACATTCCAAGGGTTATGACCACACAATGAATCCCTTAGGTGGATTGACATCATCAATCCTGGAAGCACAGGATTCAACCTTCCCCAAACCCATGTTTTATGGTGAAAGTTCTAAAGTCCCTGTGCCCAGCTCAGGAGACAACAGAAGCAATGTGCAATGTCCTTTACGACAAGACGCAATGTCTTTGCACCACGACATAGTTTTGCGGAAGATCGAGGATTTGAGCATACAAATTAACCAGCTGACTGAACACGTCATTAATTTTTTGGTGAAGTCGTCACAACACCAAGTGCCGCGCATTGTCTTGTTCACTACTGATGATGCCAGCATGAAGCAAACATTGATAACAAATCTTGTACCTGGAATGAAGGCTCTTCAACTGCATCTTCTATGTGAGTATAGGACACAAGTGCACATAGTAGAGGGCCAACGTGGTTGTGAGGTGATTCTTGAAGGGAAGCAGTGGGAGAAGATCCATGGATTGGTGGTGGAAGGGCTGAAGTGGGTTTTCCTGGCTATCAAAGTGGGAGCACACATCGCTATGGGGATAGGCGACCTGGTGCCTAATCCTAGTAAAGCATATGCAAAAGCTGTGAGTGACTCTGTGGGATCCTGTTTACCAATGGACTGGGCCACTGTTACACCTCAGGAACTTGTGATGGATGCAGCTTCAGCCATGAGAACTGCACAGAAAGAGTCTGCAGAACAATGGCTGGTGGACTTCTTGAAAGATAAATCTATTCTCAAAGACTTTGGCTTGCAGAGGGTGATATACAAGGATGAGCAGGCCGAAGTGGGATGGATTTGTGAAAACCATTTGAAGGAGGGTTTGCAATGTGGCGAACTTGCAAGACTTCCACATGGAGGAATGGGGCTGTAAACTAATTGGTGCACATGTCTTTTAAGGATGTCAAGCAATCTTTGAATAGAAATCTAAATTGGTTGTTCATAGTGGGAGGTGTTTACTTAGGCTTGAATTCAATTAGCAGGAGGGTGGTTAAGCGATCAGAGACTTTGAATTGGATGCATAATTGGATCAGCTGCCCTTTAGGTGACATTACATGCATAATTCCTTTGACAGAAGGTTGGAGTTCAAGATGTATCACAAAATGACATTCTCGCTGATTCTTTTTTAGGAAAACACATCTTAAAGATATGGGGTCAATATCATACATGCTAGGTGATGAAACTCTGCAATTTCAAGCCACTGTTGCGAAGGACTAGAACGCAGAGTGGTACATACCCCAGGTACTAATTACTCTGCCAAGTTTGATATTCTGTTTGGACTTCCTCTGTCAAAAAGAACAATCTCTGTGTGAATGGAGGTTTTCACAATGACTGGAAGTCTTTGTGAAAAGAAAACATGTGAAGAATGTTTTTTGGGGAAAGATAAAGCAATAATTTTTCTTTCTAGAATGTAAACACTAGTGTTCTTTGGAGCTCAAATGGTGAGCTTAGTCAAAGTTTGGAGGAGAAAATGCTACTTTTCAGAGTTCATATTAGAGCAAACCAGAGGTTTCATTAACAAGAAATCTCAATCCCATCAAAATCAATATTGCAAGAATTCTCAATCCCATCAAAGCAGGTTTTTCAAAGCCCACTTTGTGCTTAAAACTCTCAATTTTGTTTCTCCTCTTTTTTCTGTGTTTGAATTTTGGGATTTATTCTTGTTTTTCATTCTATTTGTTTTTTCTTTTTGTTCTTTGTTTTTTTTTTGTTGATCTCATTCCCTTTAGTGTTCCTTTGAGCTACCCACCATCAAGGATGAGTCATCCTGTTAATGCAGGTCTAGTGACAGAAACACATACCTTGGTTAACTAAATGAGACTGTGATTTGGAAATGTGACCTGGATTTTTCTGGGCCACCATGAATAGAGAAGGACATCAACATCAACTACTTTATGAAAAGTTATCATCATCAATTGGAATGGCTAAAATACTTTCACCTTTTGTAGTTTGTTGAAGGTGGCACTGTGAAGAGTTTATGTGTTGTGCTTAGAATAATAAATGTGTGTGTGTTTTGTGTGGATGTGCAGTGTGCTACTGAAGTCAGAAATGGTGAATGGTGAAGATGGTGTTGCCAAGCTGGGCTTTCTTTTTGCATTCTTGATGGGAGATGCATTAGAGTGATGGCAGGAACGATGCTTGCGTGGCCAAGGGAGGAGATAAGTGGGAGGAATGTAGGTGGTGAGGCACAACGGAAAAAGCTTAGTTCATGATTCATGCTTTTGGTTTGGTATGCTTAAGTATGTAGTGAGGTTGATTTGTGAATAATGAACTGGAGTAAGATGAATGCTTGATTCCTAGATGTGGATGCCACTGTTAAGTTGAATTTTTAGGTTTTTCATTATTTCTGCTATGCTGGGAACTTGGAATTTCATGTGCAATGTTCAGTCATTCATTTAGTAGGAGAAGTGGGATTAGGGATTGGGGCATTCAAGTGGGTACTCAAAATCCAAAATGAAGATGGTGGTTGGGGTCTTGTGATAGCTACAATGGTCATGAATTTTGCACCTTCAAGTGCATGTGAAACAACTTGAGCACTGCTTGCCTTAATCTCAATAGGTAATGCAAACCACATAGCAGTGGAAAATGGGATTAGATTTTTGCAAAACACTCAACATGAAGACGGGCTATGGCAAGGTGAAAATTTCAGGGGTGGTGGTTTCCCACACTTGATTTACCTATGCTATCATGGTTATCAAATGTATTTCCCCTTGTGGGCCCTTGCTTGCTATAGCAATTTCATGCAAAACAATTCACACAACTGGTGTTTGGGATATGAACTTTGCTTCAAATTTCTTGTGGACCTATGTCCTTTGAATAAGCCATATAGGACATTAAAATTCAGACAGAGGAGCATTTGTCATTTATGACTGTCCATAGTAAGTCATAATTGAGAGCCACCAGATGGTTTATGAAGTCATGCCCACATGGGATTGCAAATTGACCAATAAACAGACATTTAAATTATGGGAGGAGGGTATGATCCAAAAGCATTTTAATATGAAAACTATTATAAAAATTTCCCAAACATTAATTTAAAACTAGAATGTGAATTTTAGATAGAATTCCCATTGTATTAACATTTTCTGTCTTAGTAAGCTATTGGGTTATATTGAATTTTATATATTAATTCATTTGTCTGTCAGTGTGTTTGTCTGAACCTATCCATTCCGACCCGTAAACAGTCTCTGCGAGGCCGATTCTGCAACCCCCAGATGACAGAAACGAGGTCCTGAAATGAGTCGCACTTGGCTTGAAATGTTCCAGCGCCAACTGTCGGTTGTGGTAGAGTGTGGATCCTCCGTCTCCTCGCACCAGCCATCGATCACGTTATTAATAAATAAATAAAATGAAACAAAGTTGTAACAAAAAAGAAAAAAGAAAAAAGAAAAATAAATAAATATATATATAAAGGGAAAAACTAGAAAAAAAACAAAAAAACACTTTAACAATTAGAAACTTTTTTTAAACACCTAAAAAATGAAAAAAATGAAAAAAATAGAAAAATATATATATATAATAATAATTAAAAAAAACACATTAAAATAAAAATAAAAAAGATAAAAGTTTTTTAAAAAACTAAAACATGAACCGGGTTAAAAAAAAACGGGGGACTTCACAGTGTCCGAAGGTCACAGGTACCCACTAGTAAAATATTAAATTGGTGTTTAGTGCTACCATGTTGTGATATCTTACATTGAGATTTGTTTAAATTTTTTTCTGGTGGTGGACTAACACAAAATCAATGCATAAGGCTTTGAAAATGCACCTTTTTTGAGTTCAGCAATTACAGTTCATGAGGAATGCCTGGTGTCTATAGTCTATATGAGCCTCCCCAATACAGGATTTAAATATCAATGCTAAATCATGCAGGGGTGTTTCAACTCTCAACCATCAAACTCCCTTCAGCCAATTTTCTGCTTATAGATTAGGCATAGTCCAACCTTTTCTTTGACATTGGCAAATTTGACAAAAGGCTGTAAGATTAAAATGGGTTAGTTATGTGTGTTCGCAAAAGTAGAATTTTAGTTCAGGTATACACAATTCATCATCATTGTTGCGTTCCTTAAAGAGTACCTATACCACACTCTAGCTTATGACACAAATGCCAAGCTCTATAAGGAGAAAGCTTCTTCTTATGGGATAGGCAAAGTTGTCCATAAGGCATGATGGCATTGGAACAAATAACTAAATCATCAGCTCACTACTCCATTAAACCCTGTACCCTAAATCAACATGTCTACCTATTACTTTTCCTGGCCGCATGTAGAATTCCAAAAGACACATTTTTGCAAAGAAAAAGATGAATATGTCTTATTTGATTTTTTTACTCGCATGAGTGTGAAGCTAAATCTTACATAAATCTTTGATCTGAAGCAATCAAAGGGGCAATTTTTTACTGGTTCTGAATGGCTAATCACAGCTTATACCTAGAGTGGGTTACTACTTAGTATGCTAGTGGTTTTTCAATATGAGAAGTAACATAACAATGTAGTAATCTACAACATTACCACATAATGTACTGCATGGAGGCAGCTTTCAAAAGGACACAACACGTTTGATATATGAAGGAGGGTATATGGCACTTCCTCTTATTTCCCATTTCTTTTGTTCAAGAAAATTAAAAGTTTTTAATTTGCTTTATCTTATTTCCCTCTTCTATTTTGTTCAAGAAAATTTTGTAAATTTAAGGCACCTTCGCCTTAAATTTCTCATTCCATTTGTTCAAGAAAAATTCAATAGGTGGAAAGATTCTTCCCCTTATTTCCCAATTCCTTTTTCAAAGAAACAAAGTTCTTTATCACTATGTACGGCCCAACAATGGGGGAAGTGCCTGCAATGGGCCCTTAATTCAAGGAACTGCCTACCGGTCAAGACAATACTCCCCTACACACAACCTTGTATAAGGCTACCAGCTACCCTATGGATGTTAAAACTTTTGCACCATCAGGTAAGGCCCGACAATTGGGGAATGTGCTCGGGCACAATGCCTTCATTTTAGGAACTTCTCCCTCCTAGGGCCTTAAGCCCTCCACATGACCTTGCATGAGGCCTTATACAACTATCCTAGGGACATCAAAACTGTCGCACCACCAGGTAAGACCCAACAACAGGGCACTTGGTTGGACAGGCCAACACCACATATGTCGCACCACCAGGTAAGGCCCAAGAATGGGGAACATGGTTGGACAGGCCCTTAATGGCAGGAACTACCCCATTCCTGGGCCTTAACCACTGCACACTACCCTGCTTGTGGCCTTATACAGCTACCCTAGGGACATTAAAACTGTTGCACCACCAGATAAGGCCTGGCTGGACAATCCCTTAGTTCCAGCAACTGCTCCCTTTCTAGGGCCTTAGTGTCTCCACACAACCTTGCAAGTGGCCTTATACAGCTATCCTAGGGGCGTTAACACCGTAAGGCCGGACGATGAGCGAACGCGCCTGGGCACGGGTCCTTCATTTCCAGAACTGCCCCCTCCCGCGGCCGTACGCCCCTACACACGACCTTCCATACGGCCTTAAACGGCCACCGTAGGGACGTTAACACCGCCATTGCACCTTTCAAGTGTGGTTTGCTAGGGCGGCCAATGTTCGCTGCGAGAATGCGAAAGCAAAGCGGAGATTGCTCTGCATTGTTGCTTCCGGAGCTCCGAGTACTTTTGGTTTGTTTGCAAGCGCGGTCGGTTCCAGGGGATGGCGCGCAGGACGCCGTTGAAGGCGAGGGTGTAGTCTCCGGGGCCTCGTTTGCTCACGCCCAACGATGACGACGCGGAACGTGCACAAATGCGAGTGGCGCGCGCCACAACGTTGTTGCGTAAGTCGGGGATGATGATGGCCTTCGACTTCGAGCAGGTGTCGACGCCTCAACGGGAAAGCAACGTGCTTAGTCGGGACCGTATCCTGGAGCTTCACAACAATTGCATCAAGCTCGCTGCGGAGAATGTACGTGAGCACTATGTCTCTTTCCCCCTGTTGGATCACTGTTAGGATCAGATGATCCGCGATTGTTGAAGAACTTCTTGTTGTTTTCTGTGCTCTGTGTGGTGCTTAGCTCCATGAAACTTCTCCGTTCCCCTGACTGAAGCGCTGGTGAATTCAGAAGGTTTGTGTGTTGTGAAGTGCTGCAATTCAAAATCCTTCCATGCAAAGAAGAATGTCGAAACCAAGGAAGTTGTGGCTTATCAATTTGGAAAAGGCTTGAAAAAGTCTGTGTAGGAATGCTTGAAAATTGTCCAGAAATTCTCGAAGTGTGCGGTGCAATTCGATTGACAGAAGTTTATTTAGACTTCACATTTTATTTGTTCATCTTTTCCCTTTTGTCTGCTATGATTTCTTCTTCCTCATGTGCCTTCCTTTTTATCCCCCATTTTCTTCCCTCTGTGTTTTCTTTTCTCTGGTGTAGAGAGCCAGTACGTACCATGGCTGAGAAACTTAGTATGCAGGCTAGTGGTTGCAGTGACCTATGCCCACTGTAGGAAAACTGATGAAGTAAGTGGGAAAGTTGTGACAGAAAAGTCACTACCATACATGGTGATGGTGGTTACCTTTAAGTGTGAGTATAGACATTTCTTGATTCTCACAATAGTTAATTTTTCTCTTTGGAAATTTTTCTCAACTCTATGTTGAGAAGATTATTTTGCATCTGGCCTTAAAAGTTCATTAGGTTGTTACCTTCTCCAGGTTAATCTGCTTTTGTCTTGCACTGAAGGATAGCTGCGACACCATTGGTCTAAACTGTTAGTTGGATGAATATGAATGTCTATGGACAGTTTCTTTGTGGAAGTGTTGAATGTTGTAGGTCAAATGGGAATTAGTCTGGGAGTTACAGGCAGGAAGGACTGGCCATTTCACTTTGTTGCAGGAAAAAGGCGGCAGTGGTTTAGATGATCATATGAGTCCAGTCAAGTGTCATGCTTAGTTTTGTTAGAGGAACAGAAGGCTGATTTTAATTTCCCTGGTGCTGTCATTGGGTCCAGGCAAATGAGATTTTGCACCACAAGGCAAATTTGAACGGGTATCTTGCTTATCACACGGGGCAACCTTATGAAACAATTGTGCAAGATACAGATCAAGATTTTTTCATTAGTGCAAAGGAGGCAAAGGAGTATGGACTAATTGACACCATGATTTCTAACCCTTTGAAGGCACTTAGACCACTACCTGAACCTGTCCCTGCTTGAGTAACTTCATCGATATTGCTCATTGAATCCAGCGTTTGGGCCCAAGATTTGTACCAGAATACGAAAATAAGACTTGTAATGGGACAGATGCAGTTCTGAATTTGACAGGTCCCACAAAGCCTCACAAAATTAAGCTTAACCCTTTGAACCATAGAGGTGTTTTATGTCCACTTCAGCTCTATGATGTCTTTGTCTTTTGCTCCTTTATAGTTTTGAAGGCTGAACAGAAGCTGCAAATTTTGTTTACTTGTAGACAACTTTGTGAGATTCTGAAGCATTGAAAGGCTTTTAAGCATGTGCTTGAATTTTTGTTGTTTAGTGGTGTTGGTGTGTCCAGACATTGCTACACTTGCATGCAATATTGCATCTGATCTGATGTATGAAAGGGTCTGAAACCTTGTTAGCTTTAATTGCATCTGCTTCAAAGCAAGTGAACTGTGAATACTGTGGCAACATACCCTGTATGTATGAATCCAGGTTCAAAGTGCTTTGTCTGAATCCTGCATTCCCTTTGCCCTTCAGCACGGTAAATATATTTCGGTTCATAATCTAAGGAAAGTTCTTGTGCTGCAATCAATTAGATTGCAAAAATTTGTGCCTGTAATGAAATGGGTGTAAAGTACACATGAACAAGGTAATGGCTGCTTTTAATGATTTGTGATGAATGACACTTGCTAGACAGGAGGTTTGCCTGGGCCAATGTTTTGCAACTCTTAATGACTTTGTTTTTGAAAGTTTCAACTCTGCCATGTGAAGTCTTATACCAGGAGATGAGATAGAAGATGCCCTACCTCTCCTGTTTGTTGCTACTAACTTACAAGCTAAACACTTCTAACCAAATGATTTTCTGGATATGGACATGTGAAAGACTCTGTATGCTATGGTTTGAAATTTGACATTGTTCAAGAGAATTTATTGATTGTCAATGACATTGAGTTAAAAAAAATTCATATTCATATTTATCCAACTGTTAGTCCAAGTAGAAATCAGCTTCAAGAAGGAATCATTGTTGGGGTGGAAATTTACAAACTATAATTTTTTTGAAAATCATATTTTCTTGTCTGCAGAGGCATATGGTTTTACAGTAGAGTTAAAAGTCTATATCCTTTGTGTAATACTTACAATCACAAGATCCAAATGTCAGTCCTCGTAATGTCTTTTATGGAAAGGACTTGGAGAAATTCAAGGGGTGAGGGTGTGGGGGCCAACTCATCTCCAAAATGTCATAGTGTGTTGGAGGGCACCTCATATTTATGGATATCCCTCCTGGAAAGGAGGAGGAATCGTACACCTACTCCTAAAGAGGGGGAGGGAAATTATGCGTTATTATAGGTATAAGTTCCCTCCCACTTTGATTAGTTCACCAAATTTGCTTTTTAAAATGGTCATAAGAACCTTAAATCCCTTACATTGTGTATGGTGGCAAAATCTCAATCATCCACTTATTATTGCAGAAGGTGGCATGTGAATAAATTTTTGAAAAGTTATCATGTACGTGGGTATAGGCGCGATGTATGGTTCACCCTACTCGATGGTTTGATGGTGAAGGCCTACATAGCCAAGCCAGATGTTTGGGATGAATTCCTTACTTTTTCAGACCCTCAAAGTGAGAACCCTCCCCCTCCTGCCCCTTGTGATTCCAGGATGTTTAGGTTCATGATAATGTTTGCCTCTTGCTTTGCCCTACTCTTAAATTGTTTGTAATCCAAAAATACAATACTGTGCAGGTATCTTTTCAACATAAAAAATGTAGCCAAGTCTACTACCTTTGGGTAGGAATCATTTTTGTCTATAGCTTGGGTTCTATGTATTATTGGCTGGTGAATGGAAACATATTGACTTTTGGATCAGCACCTTGAAATCTTAACCAACAATACCTATCAGGTACCCATGTTAATAATCTGAGTTGTGTATTGAAATCTTATGGAACAAAACTGCTTGCCGGTTGTCTATTAGTTGCCCCTGTAATAGTGCCAATTCCAGATCAACACTTTTTGCTTAATTAGTAGTGAAGACACATTCCCCTGTGCTTCAAAGTGTATACTTTCCAGGTGTATACTTGGAACTAGTAGTAAACACTATCTTCAGTACTTTATCACAATGTTGAACACTTGAACCATCTCCTTCTGTGCACAAATTTGTTCAACCCTAAGCTTATGTACGCAAGGTGACAAAGAACCTCTCCCTAAGGCCCCCTACCTCACGAGACTCCAAATAACCCTTAACGAGCTCTATCCAACGCAGTCTCTGGACCCTTAACCCATCAGCTACCCCACCTCCAAAACCAGGCCCTCCTTTTGCTAGCAACAAAACATATCAAACATCTTTATCTATCCATCTTTCCGTTCATCGTCCACTGCAGAACATCCGGCGTTCTGCATTAGAAACATAATAGTTCAAATATAAACTAAAAATAGCAAAATGAAGATTGGGCATTTAGGGTCTCATATTGTAAGCAATGTAAGGAAGTTTTTTAGTGGAGGTAGGCCCGAAAGTTTCTCAACAAGGTTTTTGTGCTGGGCCCTACTTGTGCTGATTCACTCAAAGATGAAATTGAGCCTTTGTAAATCTTTTGCATCTTTTAATTTCTCTTCAGAAGTGTGGTGTGGGAAGTTATGGTTCTTCATTCTGGTTGTTCCCTCTCTGTATATGATTCAGGTGCCCCCTGATGTTAGGCCTACCTCCACTCCAGGTCCTACAAGGGACCAACTAGTTTTCTTTACCTTTTGGTCTCATAAAACCTGCTACAAATCCTTTGCCATCCCAATAGCATACACAGGGTATGATGGGTGTCCCTCACATCACGTAATCCCGCAAGCTAAGCTGATCTTTCCAGCTAGATCTCCCCAAAAAACATCAACCCCTTTCCTCTTCACGATCTCCTTGGAATTCTCACACTTCTTCTCTCACTCCTTTTCGACCTTTCTTGCAGATGTTTCTTCTTCTTCATTTTCTCCTCGCCCAGAAACTTCTAGAAGGGTTTTGCCGTGACTCTTCAGACTGTACCATACGCGCTTTACCGATTTCTTCTTGGCCACTGAACAATTCATTACTTTCTTTTCTGGAACACATGTCTCTATGTTCTACTCATAATTGAGGATGGAACATGCAATGTCAGCTTTAGACTTGTCAAACGCGCTTTACTTTTTCCCTCTGGCCTCCTCCATTATCATCATCACGACTTTTGTTCACATCCACACACTGACCTTTCTTTTACCAAAAAACTAAAGCGGAAATAAAGCTAAGTCATAAATCTAAACAGTGCTAAAATCGAATGCTTTTTGAGATTCTGAATAGCCAAAATTCATCCAAATTGAAAGAAAAATCGTCAGATTTCCTTACATGGTTTTCAAGTAGGTAGCCAAAAATAAGAGAAATATGTTTCAAATTTTCTAATGCCATATTTAGCTCATAGCTTAATCTGACTAATCTTCCTACCGATGATAGGCACTTGAGCTATATCTCAAAACTGACCCAAAAATTTATTCATCCACACGTTTCCTGCTGTTGGCTGATTTCACCCAGTGCATTATTGAAGCGATCTGCCAGAGCTCATGTTGCAGGCCATGCATGATTAATTGGGCCTTGGGCGGACCGGCCGGGATGAATTGACCCCCACATTGGGATCACTGTAAAAACCCCCAAAACCCATTTAATTGGCCGTATTAGGCCCCAAAAGTTACAGATTTGGACTTCGGGACCCTGATTTAGTCTACGGATATGATATCTAGAAATATTTAGACTATTTACAAGCAATTTAGATGAGCTTTGTGGCTTTTACCATGCTCCCAATGCGGGGTCAATTTGCCTTGGTTGGGTGAACCTGGCCTACACTAGAACCACCGTGAAAATTCCAAAGTTTTTGGGGGCAGCTTCAAAACATTATAGATACATGTAGCGTCCTTAGAGCATCTCCACCCCACACCTGCAAACATCCCTTTTCATTACATCTTACAGCGGGGTAGCATAACTCATGCTCCTCTCCAGCATTTATATCGATGTGCAGTCATCATTTTTAGCCCCTTTAAAAGCTAGCATGGATGTGGACGGTGACTATTATTGGTCCAGATGTAAAGACATAAATGGTCTTTGAGCGTTTAAAGGGACTTTTATGACGTTTGTGGGTGGGGACAGTGACCATTAAACACTATTCTATTTTAACATAATGCAGTTTTTTGTAGTTTTTGGGGTGGAGATGATCTTAGACAAAATGAGGGTCTCTAAATTGACAAAGACCGCCTCTAAAAGTTCTCACTCAAGAAGGTGAGCGTACCAGTGTAGGTGCTGGTGCGCCGTGGCCAGTGGCTATGATTGGAGCAGCCTGGGTGGAGAAGGAAAAATTACATTGACGGTCATACAAAATAAATCCAGAGTGGAAAAACAAAAGAAATTCTGTACAGAGGAGTGATTTTTCTTGGTTAATTTTCGCACTGTGGCTACAAAGAAAATTTGAAGAAATTGGGAAAATTCGTTTTAATAGTGTGAATTTGAGAAGAAAAAGCACATAAAATGGAAAAAATCGAAAAAGTTTACAAACCACAAAATTGAAAAAAGAAGGAAAGGCAAAAAAAAAAACCGGTATAGAGGTATATATGTGTGCATCCTAAATAAAACATGGAAATACATGTTGTGAAACTAAGGGCGACTTTAGAGGAGGGTCGAAGATCCAGGGACCAATGAATTCAAGCAATCTTATGGGTCGAAAGCTTTAAATCGGTCCCAACGCCTTTAGAGGAGGGTCCAAGACTAAAAAGTGGCAAATTGAGGCTAATATGGCACCTGTTTTAGAGGGAAAATCAATTGGTTCAGACGAAAAGACAGTGCTAAAAGGAGAGCTCCTGATTTGGAGAACCAAGAATCAGGCTAGGGACCCAGGTACACTCCAACTCAAGGAGCCTGGGCCCATGAAAGGTGGGGATGAAATTGTTTTTTTAACAACATTTCACTCACAAACTGATGGCCAAAAATGCCAATGGGATGTTGAATCCATAGTTCAGAAATTATGTGAACATCAATCAAAAGGATTAAGGCGAATATTTAGGTTTAGTGGAGTTTTGGTACAACTCCACAACACATTCAACAACAAAGATGTTTTTGTTCAAATTAATGTTAGGGAAAGAAGTTAGGAAGTCCGTGGACTTAGCCATTCCCATGGGACAAAGGCATCATTTCAAGGAAGTTGTGAAAATGAACAAAGAATGTGAAAAATTATACACCTAAACTAAGAAGTTCTTGGAACAAGTTTAGAATCGAGATGAAAAACATGTCAACACAAAGGCATGTGGAGTTTGAAATTGGGCAACGTGTGTGTTTGAACATCCAAAATTTTAAAATGCCCAATGGATTGGCCCCACATTTCCTTGCCAAATACACAGGGCTTTACAAAATTTTGCATTTAAACCACACCCCAAAATGTATACTTTGAAGGTGTTTACTAATTGTGTGGCACATTTGACTTTTCATGTTTCAAAATTAAAGCTACTTTTACATGATGAACAAAGACCATACCAAAAACAAAAGGTGTGATCGGAAGTGCATGCCATTGAACATAGGCTAGTTGTTGAAATTAAAAACATACTTCACACAAAATAAACATGCCTTAGAATCGAAGAATATTTGGTAAAATGTAAGGGTTACCATCATAAGGAAATAATGTGGATGAAGCCTACTCACTTGGACCACCTCTTGGAGATGGTGAACAAGTTTGAACAAGAGAAGGGTCATAAATTTGGAGTGAAAAAAATTCAAAGGGTGCAAGCAATATGTTTGGTACATCATTGTTACCTTTTTTTCTACTTAAAAACACCAAAAAAATAATTTTACAAACTTTTAACCTTCCTTTAACATTTCAAAACAAATGAAAATTTTTGTTTTTTCATGGACATCTCTAGATTCCCTCTAACTTTTTAAAGCAATTTGTGTCATATTATTTGAACTTGAAGAAATACCTCAAAAATATCCCCAACAATTTCATCATTTTTCAGGGGTTAGGGATGATTTTAATTAAGAAAATAAATTTAATTAACCAAAAACATATTTTCGAATGTTCACCACATCAATATTGATGATGCGTTCCTAAGCTCCTTGCAAGATTCAAGGATGAGTTTGAAATAGGAAACAACAGAAAGGTTTGGAGTTCGGGGCATGTTCCCTGGCTCTCGGCATTTAAAGGGGTAGAGGGGCATGTTGGAGCACTGGGATGAGACTAGGAATAATGACAAACAACTTTATTCACTCACATGAATTTGCATCCAACCAACCACGAGTTGGTTAGTACAATGTTTTGAGCACCCTTGGTGCTCGAACAAGCCACAGGCAACCTCAAACTCACAAGACTCCCCACGGCCTGGACTCGAGGGAAGCCACCACCTTCCCCCATATAGTACTTTTTGCAACTCTCCGTGAGGCCCACATCCAAATGGCCTTTTTTCTCTCGGGACTCCCAAAGGGGTCTTGAAACTGTTGGGGTTGGATTCTCGCAACTTTGCGAGGCCATAGCTCCGTGTTCAGACCTCTGATCAAGACGAGGTCTGAAGCAAAGTTGTAGCTCTTGTGAAGAGCTTTCCAACGGTGTATCGCACGTCACTTGCACGCACGGAAGGACTTTTTGTGGTTGGGAGTCAAATTGCCAGTTTGACTCCCAACCTTTCTTTTTGCCATAACTTGTGTTGCAGATGTCCAAACGGGTCATGTGAGCCCATTTTAGACATTTACATTTCAATAGCTTTCCAACGATGTAAAAAACTCCTCAATGCGAGATGTTTTGACTTTTGCAATTGCTCTTTGAAAGTTTGGGAGTCCACTGGGACTCCAATTCCCAAAATGGGAGTTCACTTGAGAGTGTGAGTTTTCATTCTCACATTCTCCTCTTGGGTTGCGCCCTTGCGAGCTTTTGCCTTGGTCACGAGCCCAAGGTTAGGGTTGTGACAATTGAAGTGCATGAAAAAAAATTGAATACTTGCAAAAACATTTCACCTACTTGCAAGTACTTGAACTTTATTTTTCAAATTGCCACAAATTTTAGGTCCAATTCAAGTACTTGCAATTAGTGTAAAAAACATGATTATAACAACTTTTGAAATTCATGCAAACAAGAGTTAAAAAATAATGTACCCAAAAATAATGCCCACCTATAAATGGTCTGAATGTTGATGAAATCATCAACCCCCTTTAAAGTTGGGGAAAGTGCCCACAAAATAACAAAAGGAGTTAACCTCATTAATCTTTGGGGGGGTGGAGGGGGGGGGTTAAGGGTTTTCACGAACATGGTTGGCAACGAAAATGCTAATGTTTGTGGTGGAAAAAATGGATGAGAAAGGCAAAGAGGTGGTAACCAATGGACTTGGACTTGAATAAAAAAACTCTAATGCTTGGTCAAGTGAGATCGAAGTGGTGGTGCATATGAATAAAATGGCACATCCCTGAGTGGAGGAGTCAAACTTCTTGTGCATGAACTTACGAATCATGTCCCACTTGGGTAAAGGGGATTTGAACATTAAAGATTGCTTCAACACTATATGTTGGTATGTTTGTAACCTTTATTCATTGTGGTGATCTCCAAGCTAGATTTGAAGTGGACTCTAAAGAAAGTAGAGATGACCACAAGGAGGAATTTGGGGAAGACACCAAAAGTGAATGTACTAGGTGAAAACAAAAGACACATTTAGCAATACCTCCTTCACTAAGAACACAAAAACACAACACAAATGGTTTCCTTTGATTAGGAAGTAAGTAATCCCACCATGGGATCAAAGTGAAAAAGGCAAGAAAAGTGGTTAACAATGATCACCTTTAAGCAATATCAGCAAGAATGTTGACATTTCCAAAATGGGGGAAAATGACATGCCTTTCTAAGCAAACCTTCAAGTGGGAATATTTGCTTAGTTGGTGCCTAAGTCCAAACCATTGTGGGCCGACCCCTATGGGGATTAGGTTGCATGTTTAAGTATTGGACCAGGTTTGACTCCCGGTTTGGTAGCACTCATGAGCCGCATAGGTGCTAATGAGTGAGGGTCAAGGGGACTTGAAGAGATGTCCTCGATGCGTCAACTCTTTGACACAAGTCTGTGTATAAAAAAGAGACGGAAGATAATAATCCTAGGTGACAAGGCTTCATACCATTTCTATCGACAACGGGTTGAGTCCCACCCATCTAGAGGTTGAGGTTAATCCTAGGTTATGAGACAAGTTTAAATGTTGAAACTCATTTAGTGCATGTCTTGCCATGTGGAGGTAGTTTAGGTGTTTATCAAAGAGTGAGATTGGACACGAAGGTGCAAGGGCACCAAGGCAAATCTGGGTGTGAGAGTATACTTGCAACTAGTAGTAAACATTATCTTCAATATTTTATCACAATGTTGAACATTTCAACCGTCTTCTGCTTTGCGCAAATTTGTTTGACCCTAAGCTGATTGTCACTGATCCAATTACTATTTTAATCGTATTGTGCTGGCCTTCTGAATCGCAGTATTATTTTAAAGCCTAAGGTACTTCGACTTTGGAGTCTAAAGTCACCACCTTACAAAGAAATTCGTAAACTGAACCTCTTCCCCCGGCCCTGCCGAAGGTCTATTCCCAAAGCGGACCCCTTGCTTGGGAACCGCGTAAGACTTTGCCTCCTTTGTGAACTTTGCTCCATGTGTCTTACCATTATTTTAATCCTAATATGCGCACGTTTGGAATCCCAGTATTATTTTAGAGCCTAAGGTACTTTCTCTTTGGACTCCACAAAGTCCAAGGCGAAGCGCACATCCAGATTCCTTTCGTGATTGATGGAGCTCATGCAAAGGACCTACAGACCACAACTCCGGATTCTGGAAGGTCTGGTAGTTCGAGGTTGTATCCATCTCGAGAGACTGAAGGCTCTCATTCCGGATGTCCTCGAAGTGACGAAGACTGTTTTTTCGCAGTAGCCATCGAGATGAACGGACAGGGGGTTGGCAGAGTGAAAGACGCGCGTGGGCAGTAATAGCAGTAGGATGCGTCGGGAGAGTTGTTGGGATCACAGCATCTTAATTCGGAATAGGAGTAGGTCCCTCCACAACGTCAAGAAACCATACATGAAGTGGAAAGTAAGATGTGCAATTGGGGCAGAGCTCCTGAAAGCACGATTGTATGTCTTCTCCAAGCTAGTTGTACCATGATGCAATGTTCAACATCGAAATAGGAGCTCTGGGGTGATGTCGAGTTGCAGCGGCCGTGATTATTTTATTGTCAAGGTGTGGAGTTCTTTGAACGACCCTAACCTCATTAGTGTATTCTCATGGTCTGCCTAGACTGAATCGATCCAGGTTAGTTATGGCAAGGGAGCTCCCGTGGTGTAGATCAGTGTTTTTTCTAAATGATTTTTAACAAATAGCCTTTGGCGACAGTCTGCCTGAGCTGGCAGCAAAAACCACATGCGAAGACACCTCTAATAGGGCCTATACACGCAATACAATGTTAAGGCTACTGTGAGTTTGGCTCAGAACCACCCCAAAAATCTTAGCAGATAGTAGTCACCAGATCCAAATCATGGGACATACCGACACTAAATGGATCAGTGCCGGTGGATATGCGCTAGAGTCTTATGGTATTAGGTCTCCGGATATCCACATACGTCAGCTGAACGTCAAATTTCGTCCTTCTTCTAATGGTGAGTACTTTGAAATGTCCTATGAAGCCATAGAGAAGAAGTCTAACGCTCATATACGACCTCAGCCAGAAGGTTCTTTCAGCATCAGCAAAGAACAATACCTGATGCTAATGAGGTCCATAGGTGACAGGCAGAATGTCGAATCCATCTGTTTGCAGTACCTTTGGCCTTCGGATAAGCTGGATTCTGTATTCCCAGATTTGTTTCTCAATTGTAGTGGGGGTTTTACCAATCTTTGTCGAGCTCTATGCACCAACAGTACCATGTCGACCTTACAGATTCAACTGTCAGGAAAAGCACTGGATGTTTTAGCTCTTTCTCAAGCTTTCCACACCAATGTTTCCTCCCTGAGTCCATTGTTGACAATAGATCCAGCGGAAAAACGGATGATGGAAGTTGCCATTGCGATGAAGGTTGCAATAATAGAATTTGCCTTTCTGCTATGTCATAACAAAGCTTTGCAAACTATTCAGATTCAAAGTGACAACAATTCTGATCAAGATTGGGTTAAATTGGTGCGGCCACTGACTATGGATCTAGATGTTCAGCAGCAATCACACGTGGACCTTGCTAAGCTCCATGTGACAATTTCGGGGAGTGCAATGTCTGCTGCAGTATGCATTCTTGTTTTCCATGTGGTGTTCCAAAGCTCAACCCTCAAAGAACTTACAGTTGAAACCTCAGACCATTATGGGGACATGCTGGACAGTAGTCGCAGCTGTGCATTGCTCCAAGCATTGGTCAGACCATTGATTCCGGATGAAGCTGGTCAGGAAGCAAAAGCCAACCTTAGCAAGCTCACTCTTGTAGTTCCACATGTCAGAGTGAATGGAAGTTGGTCTCATGCAATATTTGGAGAAATTTTACCTAAGTTATTACAGAGAAATTCCACACTGAAAGAGCTCACAGTGAAAGCTCCTCACTTTTATGAAGAGAGGGAAGAGATGAAGGAAGAGAAGCTGTGTGCACTATTACAATCTTTGAGGGAGAACAAATCCCTTGAAATCCTTAACCTGTCTGAATGTCAAGGGATACTTACTCAGAAGGTCATTCCTACCCTTATGGATATCCTCCTAGTGAATTTCACTTTGAGAGATATCAATTTTGGAGACTCTTCAATCTGGTATGGTGTGAAGGAACAACTACGAAAGAATGAGAAGTACATGCAATCATGTTTGAGGAAGCTTCCAGTGGCCAAGGCACAGGCTGCAAGAGTGTTCTTGTGCGGTGGTCCATATGCTGGTATGTGCCATGGAATTGGTGTCATTCTTCACATGCTCTGTCTCACATAGAATTTGGGGGGCTGTTGGCCGACCTTCTTCCTGTCCAAAAGCAGTCTTTTCAAACCTGCACAATCTTCCATAAGTTCTTCAGTGATTGCATCTTGCTCTGCATTTCTAGATTTAATCCAATTGTTGAGATCCTCCAGGTTTGCAGATAACCTGTGACAGTTTTAACATTCAAACGCATGTAATAGATTTGAGAATGGTAGCAAGGGAATGGCAGTCTGGCTCTAGCATAACATGACAGCTTGACCTTTGATGGCAAGCAGACATAACTGCTCAATAGGGAGATGTCAATGGAGACAGCCTTGTAGTTTGTTGTTTTTCTCCTGCTTGAAATCCCCTTGCCACAGAGGAGTTTATGGTTCATGCTATGTAGCTAATTGGCACTTTGTTGGTAATGAATTCTTGCAGGTAAGACAACATTGCGAAGAATCCTTGTCCGCTGTAGTGAACCTGGCAGCAAGTTTTGCAAGACCTATCTGAGTCCTTGCAAAGATCTTGTGATAAAATCTCATGATGGCATTCAAAAATTACTCCATGGACCTTTTCAGCTTGCACTACGCACACGTGGAATTGAGATCTGTGGCTTGAAAAACAATGCAGGAATAAGGTTGTCCATCTGGGATATGGGGGGTCAAGAAGAGT
>Ga0209208_10004816_pt1 | contig 18974 bp, 15 predicted proteins | sample S1TSphfallax_3_FD_187694 | JGI IMG/M metagenome (GOLD analysis project Ga0209208, IMG submission 187694) | Host-associated microbial communities from peat moss isolated from Minnesota, USA - S1T2_Fd - Sphagnum fallax MG (SPAdes) (version 2) | ecosystem: Host-associated > Plants > Peat moss >... | reverse complement strand
CTCCCATTATTATTCTTCTCATGGTGCTGGTATTTTCATGTGATGAAGTAATTAAATTATTAAATTTTATTTTAATTAATGGAAATTTTAATAATCAAAGTTGTGAAAATCAGTTGTTATTGTATGTGTAAAAATCACTCTATTTGAGAACTGGGTGAATTTCTAAAAATTAAAAATTTGATAACTCGATCAATTCTCACCAACCCAAATATATATATAAGAGAATTGATCAAGTTCTAATAACATCATGAGAGAATTAAAATCAATTGATTCTCGGAAAAAAGTGAGAATTGCTGAACCTTATTCTAAACTTGGTGAATATCTTTGCTAAACATTTTTGTTGAGCATCTATTCAAAAGTTGCCTCTCCATGAAACCATTTGCTCACTCATAGCTTCCATATAAATCTTTCTCTTGTTGCTCCATTTGTTTTCATAATGAAAACATCCACCAACATCATTGCATTATAATGTTGATGAAGTGCAAGTTGTTGCAATGCCACAACTATTATAATAGCATGTCAAGTTATCATGAAACATTGCCATGGGAAACACAAAAGTTACCAGAATCTTGTGTCTATGTTCATTGATGGTGGTTTGAATTTTAGGGTTTAGCTTGAGAAAGGAAGCAAAGATGAAAAAAAGAATGATACCGAGAAGGAAAGAATGTAAGCATATGAAGGATTGAAGCCTTGGTCCTTACGTTTTCGCCTTAATGATTTTATGTACACAAAAACTCATTGGCCCCTAAATAAATAATATGTTATTAGTAACATGGGCTAAACCAATTTTTACCCAACAATCTATATATTGCACCCTATATTTTTATTCATGTATTTTCTACTTTTTTTTTATTAGTGTCCCCCCATGCATGGAATGAATCTATTGCACAATAAAGGTTAAATGAAATAAAAACAATTTGATAACATTGTGATGCATTCAATGAAGATGCCATCACTTTTATGTCCTTTTTCCTTCATAAAATATAATATTTCATTAAATATCATCACCAATCTATGATCCATTGCATGATGGACAACGATCATAAAAAAAACAACGACTAAATGAACTCCTTGTTAACCATAGTCCACTTAAAATGGACCTTTACATTTTCTTGGGTTATATTAATAGTCTATTCCCCAAAAATGAACCACACTAGGATGTGGGCTCACTTGTCTTCTTTCAAATGGGCCCATTTGATGTTAGATCCACTGCATGGATCTTCAAATTATAGAACATAACATTGTTTACACAAGCTCAAATTGAAGGGCCTTGGGCTAAAATTATTCTTGGGATTGGTAATTCTAGAAGGAGCCAAATTGTACCTTGTGCCATGACAAATCAAAAGGTTAATGGTCACCCTTGCTTTGTGTGATATAGTTTTATTTATTAATTTCCTTGCACCAAGAGTACAAATGGTTGTTTAATCAATTGTAGTGTATCTTATGTTGTTGGCCCAACTGTGAACACATTCTTTAATTTTCACAATTGAAAATTTCCAAATTCACATTGAGGGCTCCAACTGAATTTTCCTTTGAAACCCAATTTTTGCAATTTGTTTGAATTTCTAGCAACAAAATCCACTCAAAAATCATTATCTTCCACACCTTAGCTCTGAAAATTGTGAAATAAAATTTATTAAACCTAACTCCCTGAAGGCTTTCCAGTAACACCAAGCAATTTATTTGATTTTCATTGAGAAATGGTTCAATAATCAATAGCTTCCACACTATAGCTACAAACAATTGTAAACCAAGTCGGTGCACCTTTACTCATTGTTTGTGAGCTTTCCAAAGATACCAAGAGTACGGCATGAAACATCGTAGTTTTAGAGACCTCAACATGATAAAACAAAACAAAACAAAACAAACTACCTTGCTTTAAAGATAGATTACGTAATGAACAAATTAAAAAATCTACATAATAAAAGTAGTTGTGTCAAGTGCTTTTTTTTCAAATTTGTGAGGTAGTTGGGTTGGCAATCATGCACAAGAGGACTTCACCAAATTTGTCTACAGATGAGATTAGAGAGGAAAGTAGAAAAGTTTAGGAATTATGCTATATTTTGGCAACATGCTACAACCTATTGTCCTAATCAATCAGGAAATAGAATTAATTCTTCATAATGTGGCAAGTAATGAGGTTACCACGACATCATCTTTGTGCACCAAATTCAAAAGGTTTCGCCCTTATTGAGTATAAAAGAGTGCCACTAAAGGAAAATAACACTACAAATTCAAGCATAGCACACATTCAATTCAGCACTTTCAATCTACTTATGTGAACCTTTATACCACCACACCAAGAAGTACACTAAGTTGAAAGCTGCAACACACTTCCCTTATTTCATCTACAACAATTGAACCAAATATGTTTTCGAAAGAAGTCAGGTCCGATTATTGATGAACTCCTAATCTCAAGGTACTGGTTACTATATTTTTCAAATCAGCCTAACAGTTTGATTCAATGTGTCTCTCTTTCCTCCACATCAAGGTTGCATCCCAATTGTAGCTTGATGTGGCATAAAGATGTGTGCACAAATTGGTTATAGTGGTTGAGCAAATTTCATTAACCAAAGACACAATTCAAGTCTAGATGGAACTCAAGAATGCAGCTTCCTGATTTTCCTTGTGATAAAAGACAATTCCATCTTTTGCAAGTTCTGCAAGTAATAGTAGTCAGATCCCTCTGTTTCCCACCTGCTACTGATTTTGCAAGTCTCATGAGTTGGGTTTGTTCCCTCTCTCTTTGGCTGCCAGAAAATTCAACTAACATGTACAATAAGAAGTAGCATGAGTTTACATGACTACATGCTTTTTTTCTGTACAGTTTGCACAGTTGGAAGCAGATGATGCTGATGTAGAAAATGACTTGAAACCTCTGAAACAAGACCTTTTCAGATCTCTCTGTGCTTACCAGGTTTTGTGCCTTTCATCAGTGGAAGACATGAAAGAATCTCAAAACATGCATCTAGTAGAAGGAAACTGGTTGTCAAAAGAAACAGGTTTCTGAATTCTTAATTTCCTCTAGATTTATTACTGGCAGAAATTGCTCCATCAAAGTTTTACCCGTCAGGAGAATTTTGTTTGTAACCTCACAAAATCTCATGCCATCAAATAATCTGAGATAAGAGTTGAGAGATTGCAATAAAAATCAGGTTGAGAAGTCTTGGAAATCCAACGGTCACTACTCAAACTTTGTGTCCTAATTAGGCAGTTCAGAGCCATGGAATCAGTTTTGAGGCAAATTGGAGGAGCTGATGAAGAGTCAAAGGACTTATGGTCAATGCATGAGCGGCTCAATATGTTGAACAGAGCTCTGACAAAAACTGAAGAGAAAAGAGCACCAAAATTGACAACAAATTTTTGGATCAACAATGTAATAATTTTATCAAAAGAATTTTGCACTGTTTGGCAATTTCCAGTCCTTCACATCTGTTGAGCTCCATTGCCTCCTGCTTCCAACCCTTGTGCAACATCCGTAACCAAACCGTAATTCCCAGACATAATAATAGGGACAAACAGACACAGAAATCTCTAAATCTGCAACAACTATGAAAATTACAGTTTTGAAGTGTGAGCACAAAAAATGGATCTGTACATAGGAAGTACTCGTGATTGAAACATGGATCCTGCATATAACATAGCAGTGTCCATAAATGATCTTCAAAAGTTTGCATAATTTCTACAACTTGGTCCCTATAGTAACCTTTGCAGACTTATGAACTTACAAAGGGATTATGACTTCCTAATTTTTCCTTGTTCTGGGTCCACATAGACTCATGCAGACAAAGTCACAATAAGATAACTGTGAATATCGTTAAGTGTGCGTTGACAGATTATTTCTGACAATGTTACAGACAAACTAACGTATCCACCAGCAAACTGTGTTCCTGGCAGTGAAATGAATAGGAGCCAATTTGGCATACAGTTGGCATCCTGAACTGTTTAGAGTGAAACACTTGGGTTTTCTTTAGCCTTCATGACCTGCAAATTGGCTTAGTTACATTTTATCTAGAATCTCAGTTCCAATCTAATTTGGATAAATGTGGGTGATGTCAGGAACAGTTGGTTCCTTCAGCCTTATGAAATTACATGGTCTCCTGAACAGACTGTAGAGATAAGCCTGTTCAAATTGAGCAACGTGTGGCGTGGCCCCACACTCTCCACCCCTAATTGATTTAAGATTTGCTCCAAGTCCTGCAGCATTCTCAGCTCTACATCAGATTACATCAGCACAAACTGCCATTCACAAATACATTCTCTGAATAGTAGAAGTGATAGAAGTGTTCTTCTATCAATAACAGAAAATGCCTCCCCATATTTGTTCATCCATAAATAACAGAGAATGCCTCCCTGTATTTGTTCTATTTGGGTATATCCTGCTTCAAGGTGCTGAAGGGAATGAGGGTTGCACATTTCAGAACAAAATACACAGGGAAGGGAGGGAATGAACTCATTTCTTTCCATGCCACTTTATAGCCTAGGAGGCAGAAATCCTGCAGGATACTAGGCTACATCAGGTTGGACAAGAGTCAGGGATCAGCTCCTTATCTTTCTGTGCTCTAGGCAAAGACTTCCCTTGTCCACTTTACTTAATGGAGGCAAATAAGCAAGATACAGTGGCCAGAAAGAGAGAGAAAAGTGGGGGAAAGAAAGTGGTAGCATACCTTATTTAACAAAAAAACTGCATAAGCTGATCTCGTCTGGTCCTGACCTTCAGAGAATAGAGGAAACTCAACTACTGTTCTCTCCACAGGTGCAGTGCCAACTGGTGACACAATGTCCACAGAAGGAGGAGGCTCAATGGCTGGGCTATAGTCCTGAATGTAGGAATGTGAGACCCCAAGTCGCACTGGATATCGCAGTGGTACATCCAAATACCCTGCTACCATTGCAACAACCTGATCCCACACGGCTCACCACAATGACAACATTGAATTTTGTCACTAATTTTCCCGTGGAGAAGAAAAAACTGACAAAGCAGAATCTCCAAAGAGGGTACAAACAAGAGGCTCACATGGGCAACATAACCAAGAGCAGTAGCAGTGGTATCATTTTCTTGCTTATCATTGAAAAGACCTGGCTGCTTTTTCCCAGGTTCCAGCAACTGCAAGCCTGCTATGGCCATAGATGTACTCTCTGCTGTGGACGAACTCTTTTCACCACCTGAACTAGCAAACATCCCAGAGATTTGTATTCAAACATGGTTCAATTAACAGTATCTTTGAATCGATGAATACCACAATTCTGCCAAGGTGCAAAATCTGCAACATCCATAAACAAACCTGGAGATAATAAAAGTTACAAATAAGATGGGACATTTCTGCTTGCCTGATGATGAGGAACAGCTGGTCACTGGATACAATGCTGCAACCTGAGCCACCATTATGCGCCGCCTAGCATCCAATGCCTTGTGAAGCTTTAACAAGCGTCCATGTCCTCCTACTCCAGCTAACATCCGGCCTGCATCCTGCAGATAGCCCATTCAATATGAAGTCCAGAAAAAGAATGAACATTGCAAACATGTGAAAAACAGGTGCTTAAGGTTTGGCCCAGTCAGTGCTTTAGGAGCTGCCACCTCTGTGGTAACACATGACATATTACACACATGCAAAATTGTTCCTTGTTTTCAGAGTGACCTGAAGAGCACTGCTAAGGAGAGAGGCTAGTACTATGCAAATGGATTGCAGCATACAAAAGGTTTCACATGTGACCAACCTTAAGTCGACCCTGTGCATCAGCCATGACTTTGAAAGAGATGTGCAATGCCTGTGCAGATGGCACTAGATTGTCCCTCACTCTCACTAGATCTTGCTTTGATGCTGCACACGCAGCTTTAGCAATATCCAAGCTCCGCTGCTTGGCTTGCAATTGTCGCTGCATGGCTTCCAAGGCATCTACCCGCTTCAAAGATTGCTTCCGTACCTGATCAATGATTGCCACAGCACACTTGTCAAGCATTCTATAATCACATTGCTCTTCGACATCTCGCCCCACTTCCCATCACTAAATTCCGTTTGCTAGACCTTCTTGTTTTGGTCAAAAACCGTTCCTATGTCAGAACTTGCAGCTGTTGTTGTTCCACATGCGCATGTTGCAAACAATCCCTCTACATAACAAATCCAAGGATTCCGCTTGCTTGAGGAACAAAAAAGGCAAGCACCAATACCACAAAAACCGAAAGACGACACGAAAACCAGTAATGAGATATGAAAAAAAGAATTCTCGCCTCAAGTGCAGTCTCCAGCTGGTGTGACAACGCTTCTCGCTTAACCCGCTCTTTGGTGAGATGAGCCGCCAAGCCAAATAAGTGCGCCAAAGAATCCTGAAACTCTTCCCATTCGATCACCTTCACCTTCACATCTACATCCTCATTACCATCTTCACCATCCGATTCGACTCCTCCTCCTCCCTTTTCTCCCTCACGCTGCGGCTGAACCTCCGAACTGCCTTCTAACGCCTTCTCCATTCCTAACCCTAACACCTCTCCGTGCTACTGCGACACAGCTACTGCGACCCTGACGCAGAAAACCAATCGTCGCACTAGAACTCATGATTTTACCCTCGATTTTCTTGCTGGATTCCCGTCACAACGTAAGCAAGCCAATGCCGACTGAACTGGCGATCCTTTAACATCTCGATTGCGCTCTTATTTCCACACCCACGTCACCAAACACACCTGCCACCAAACACGATTTCTCTCGCGCGCGCAGAAAAAACACAAACACGAGCGCGAGCACCAAACCCTAATTGTACTGTCACGCACCTTGAGAAAGCCACTTTGGGGTTCGTTTAATTCGCCACTTTTGGGACCTTTACAAACCCAAGGTGTGATTAAAAAAGAGCCTAGGAGAAAATTCCTTGCCCGGTATCTGTATTTCCTTGCCCGACACCTGGAATAATCTGCCCGATTCCTGAGGCGCCTGAAATTGTCTGCCCGATACCTGAAATTGCTTCGCCGGCACCTGAGACGACCTGATCGAGACCTGAAATGCATTTTTAACACCTGAATTTCCTTCAATGGCACCTGAAATTCCTTGTGGACACCTGGAAATAAATGACCAGTACCTGAAACTACCTGCCCGAGACCTGCAACTCCTTGGTCGAGAGTTGATACCTGAAGTCCTTCCAGGGCACCTGAGATTGCCTGCCCGAGACCAGAAATTCCTTGACCTGCGCCTGAAACTACCTGACCAAGACCCGAAGTATATTTCCCAACTCCTGGATAAGTGCCCTGAATTATCTGCCCGAAACCTGAAATTACTTGCAGATAACACTCGACGCATTACAAATGACCAGCACCTGAAATCAACTGCCCGAGACCTGAAATTCCTTGGTCAACAGTTGACACCTGAAATTACTTGCCCTGAGACCTGAAATTTCTTGGGTCGAGACTCGACACCTGGAATTCCTTGGCCGGAACCTGAAATGAACTGCCCTGGACCTGAAATTCCTTGGTTGACACGCGACTCCTGGAATTCTGTCGCGGGAACCTGAAACGAACTGCCCGACACCTGAAATTCCTTGACAGTCGACAGTTGATACCTTGAACTCCTAGGCCAGCACCTGAAATTACCTGCCCGAGATCTGAAAATCCCCTTTTCGAAACCTGGAATTCCTTTGGCGGCACCTGGAGTTGGCTTCCTAACCCTAATTGTCGGAGCGGAAGCGGGAGAGAGAAGAGGCGCAGAGAGGAAGGGAAGCCTGGCTGCGGAAGACAGGAGGAGCGCACGCAAATTGATCGTGATAGCGAGCAGAGATGGCAGAATCGACGTCGCCTTTCCCTTACCTGGAAGCAGTAGTTGGTATGGCGCATTTGTATTTGTTTTCTTGCGTCTTATTTTCACCTAAAGCTCTCTTCTTTCGTTTTATTGTGTCTCTTTTGCTCCTCTCAAATCCTGTCGGCATGTGTGCTTTCGAAGACTGGAAAAACCTTCGGAGGCTTGCCTGCCGTCCGGAGGATTTTCCTCAGCATGATTATCTACTGCTTTACTTTGTTAGAGTATCCAAAGGGGAACGGGGGTTGATCATCGTTTGAAGGTGATGAACTTTACCTAGGGTATTTTCGCCTGCTCCGAAGGGGGGGTGGGGTGTGTTCAATAAACAGAAAGTGCATCCAGAAGTTAAGGTTCTGGAACCCGTGAAAACTAAGGACTATGTCTCTCGTGTATCAAGTCCGGGTCTGTAGAGCTCTCCCTTGACTTGAATGCATGATTTTAGGTTCTGGAACCCCAGGAAACTAAGGTCTTTTCCTTGTGTATGAAGTCCGGTAGAGCTCCCTTGGCCTTTGACCTATATTTTTCAAGAAAAATATTTCTTTTCTTCCAGGGTGGAATTTTATCATTCTGTAAGTCACAACCCTGCTCAGGAGCGGTTTACAGACTTTTCTTTGATCAAATGATAAGGGTGCTTTCTCCTGCAGTACTCCTATGCAAATGTGTTTAGCTTGGACTTCAGGGTCTGGGCTTCAAATTATCCAACTACAGGAGAGGTAGATGGTGCCAATTGCAGGGTGATTGTGCTGATTGAATTTTGCAAGTTTGTCCTAGATTGTGGCACTACAAGAATCTTGGGACTTAGAAGGGAGCCCAAGTCCATGTGTCCATACCCCATGGTGCTTCCAATAAATTAAAGCATGGTGTTCTGTCAATAAATAGAGTTAATGCATATCATTGAGACAGAAATGCCTGCAGTGACACTATTTGGTTCCCAATGTGATTTTCTTCTGTTCTTCTAATTTAGCAAAGCTAGCAGAAGTTAACATCCAACAAGACTTGGGAGTTCAATTTGTGTATCAAGCCATGGTATGGGATCAGTGTAGTCAGTGTCCAATTGACTCAAAGAAAAGCCATGACTCCTGTGACACCTTTGGAGTATTTGTGCCTTGGGCGACTTGTTTAAGAATCATGAAGGCATTGTCTGTGCACTATTTTGGGGTTTTGGCTCATTGAGGTAATGTCTTTTGTCATATTCAGAGTCAGATATTTTAAGGGTGAGAGTTTAAACTGTTGAATGGTGCACTTTGAACTGGATGGCAGGGTTCATGCTGGTAATGTATGTGTTTGAGACATATTTGGACATTCGACAACATGCTGCTCTGAAGCTTTCCAGCCTACCAGCACCCCTCAAGGGAGTTGTCAGTCAGGAAAAATTTGAGAAGGCTAGAGCATACAGTTTAGAAAAGAGGTGTTTTTCTCTTTCATTCACTTGCCTTTGTTGAAATCTTCCCATGAGCTCTTAATGTAACAGCATGCAAGGCAGTGACTGACATGTTGGGTTTGCATGGTGGGCTGCAGCCAATTCCATTTTGTGCATGCAGCTGTAAGCATCGTAGAAGAGGCTGCAATTTTGTTGTTGGGCTTGTTACCATGGCTTTGGCTGGTAATCCCTTCCTTTCCCTTATGGCCTTGGTGTATGAGAGTAGTACTATTTTTCCTGTGGCTGTGAACATGGAACTGGCCACCAGTATTCTGCAGAATTGTGGCTGTGCATACTGTGTACATGATAGGTTGTCATGTGATGGAATAACGGTCTTGGTACACAAATTCTGATGCAATTTGGGATTGGCAGGAAACGGAGGTATTTTTAGGTCAACTTGGCTTGGACTCTCAAAACGAGATTTTACATACACTCGTATTCTTGGGTGCCACCACTTTGTGGTCTCAGGTACTGTAGGAATGTTCAACTTTGTCAATGGTGATGCTGCATGAGTCTGTTTGTCAGTTCCCATTGTTTCCTATGGCATTGTTTTAAGCATGGTTGTATTGTATTGTTTTGCAGAAAGGCTGGTAACACATTGTTTTGATAGCTTTGATGAAGATATCCTGGAGTGTTTTGGCAGTGATTTTGTCAGGTAACCTGTGTTTCTGGGATGGACAGGTGATAGAACTTCCCTTTGCCTTGTACTCGACTTTTGTCATAGAGGCACGACATGGCTTCAACAAGGTCAGACCAGTCTTTTACCCACAAAAATATTAGAATTGGTTTCGTATCCTTTGTGCTCTGTTTGCAATTACTGTCATGGGCAGGTTGATATCATGTGATCTTTGTGAAAGCAGAATTAGCTTTCTCTCCAGAGGTTTGACACATGCATTTGTTTTTTGGACATTACAGCAAACTATCTGGCTCTTCTTCAGAGACATGCTGATGGGGTTGGGCCTCATGGTAGCAGTTGGGCCACCAATTGTAGCAGCCATCATTATCATTGTGCAGAAAGGCGGCCCATACCTTGCTTTGTATCTGTGGGCATTTATGCTAGTCCTATCATTGGTGCTGATGGCTTTGTATCCCATACTGATTGCCCCACTCTTCAACAAGTTCACTCCTGTCAGTCTCTTCATCCCTCACAATTCGTGATCAGGGTCATTACATTGAGTATCCATTTTTCAGGACTGCCTGTTCATATATTGAAAAGATGGTATACATGTTAAGCCATGCCCAGTAAAGTTACCAGTATGAGATTATGAGATTCTTTAAAGAGGCTAAACCAGGGTAGATTATTCATGCATTATAGATCATTGTAGGCTTCATTGTTACATATGTAGAAACTGCCCAACAGTGTGTAAGGAAGACCTGCTAATGTCCAAGGTGTTATGCGGCTTATTTTTAACAAGAGTGAGGGTTTGGTTGGGATGCCACACAAGCAGTTGCCTGAAGGAGAACTGCGGGGCAAAATAGAACAGCTGGCATCATCCCTCAAGTTTCCACTAAAGAAGTTGTTTGTGATTGATGGTTCCACCCGCTCCAGTCACAGTAATGTAACCCCCTCCTCCTTAACTGAGATTCTGTCTTTTGATTGGACAATGGTGAAGTTAGCTTGCAAGTTGACCCTTGCAAGTTGACTCTATGTGACCATTCACAAGAAGATTGGTCAAGGCATGTGTTGTAGATAGTGGCCTGCTACTTTTTTGTTGTCTGTGTTCTTTCTCTCGGCATATTGCTATCTCCCAAATGTCTTTCCTGCTTTCCTGTCTGCAGCAATCTGTTTTTGGGTTTGTGGATGAGTAAGTGTGTGGAGACCTGGATTGTGATATGGTGCAGGCATACATGTATGGATTCTACAACAGCAAACGTATTGTTCTTTATGACACTCTGATTTCTCAGGTGAACATTCTTCAGTAATCCATGGACTCTTGCAAAGCACATTCTGCTGATTGGAAACTTGAGGATTGAGTTGGACGTCAATTTGTGTTCCTGAGTTTGGGTGACTTCACCTTTCATATGCAGCTTGTTACTTGGATGTCATTTTATTGGACCTTGCAAGTACAACAGCAACCATATTTAACCTGAGTATGCCATTTTCTCCTGCAGTGTAAGAATGAGGATGAGGTGGTGGCAGTGATAGCACATGAGTTGGGCCACTGGAAACTTAGTCACACCACATACTCCTTCCTTGCAATGCAGGTCCTTCTCATACCTCTTCCAATGCTTGCTCTTAGTAGATCCTTGCTTTGTGGGAGAGTCATTTACATCCTTGAGGGATATCCTATGGGAACTACTTGATTCCTCAGACACTCAGGTCATCATTGCAAATACCCTGCTTCAGTTTTACCAGATGTGCATTACTCAAGGATTTATATATTTGTGCTTCATGACATTCTCATGTATATATTGATTGGCAAAGTGTTCTGGCATGACTTTCCATTAGAGTGAAACATGTGCCTCACTAAAAGAAGAGAATTTGTGAGATATTTTCAACAATCTTACTGTTACAGAATCCTTACAGCACAATGCATGGTGGGATGCATGTTGACCTGGTACACTGTGCAGGTGCTCACACTTTTGCAGTTTGGAGGGTATACATTTGTGCGAAATTCATCAGATCTCTTCCGAAGCTTTGGTTTTACCTCCAAGCCTGTGCTTATTGGTCTCATCCTGTTTCAGGTTTCTCTTATGTCTCCCTTTGTCCTCTCACATCAATCCACAGACTTCCATCTACATGGCTTTTCTTTGCCATTTCTGTTCTCTTTTCTCCATCTTAACTTCATTGCTTCATGATCTTTTGCACTCGTAGGATGTGGTTTGGCATGTCTCCTTTCTTCAGGTTGCTCCCTCTGTTTGTGTTGATTATTTAAATATGGATTTATGTTGGAGTTTTAAGTTGCGACTGACAAGAGATGACAAGAATTGCAAAGCTCATCTGGAGGCAGATTGCCAAACCTGATGATGGGGTTTATCTTGGAATTGTAGTCTCTTTTAAGTTATGTTAGTTGCAGCCTCAAAAGGGTACTGACAATAAAAGTCTGATTTGAAAACTTATAAAAAATTCTCAGCAATGTCCAACTGATAAAATGCAAGCTAGGGGCATTTGCAAGCCTTAGTCTCATGTGGGCTTGTTGGGTTGGCAATACTGGGACAGCATACTATAATGCCTCTCCAACATCTCGTAAGCTTTTGTCTCAACTTGGTCAGCAGAGCCTTTGAATTCCAGGTGAGCAAATGTGCATCCACTGCAAGCAGCTATATTGTTTCTCAGACAGTCTTCTGCTGCTCCTTAAGCTCCTTCACTGTTCTTGTTCACTTGCCTCCCACATTCAAGATGTTGTGATGTCAAGCACTGAAGGTGGTTACGGGGGTGTAGGCTGATGCATTTGCTCGGAAGCTGGGCTATGCTGTGCCATTGCGAGCTGGCTTAATCAAGCTACAGGTATGCTGTAACTCCATATGTAACTTTTCTCAGCTGTTGCAACAATTTACAATATTTGCCTTGGTAGATCATGGCCAATATTCAGAGCACTCTTGTTGTCCCCTTACTTCATAAACCAGAGCATCACCTTCCACAGAAATTAAGCAATGTCTTGGTTGGAGCAGGAGGAGAATCTATCAGCTATGAATACCGACCCATGGTACTCAGCATATCATTACTCACATCCACCACTGGTAGAGCGATTGCAAGCCCTGGACATGGCGACCAAGAAGTCTGAGTGACTTGGTATGGCTCTCCACGCAAGGGCAGATATGCAAAAAATGCACTTCATAAGGTTTTTGTTCATTGTGATTAGCTATAAAATGTCAGTTCAGGAAGCATAGCATCGTTTCTTAGGCGCCCTGAAGGATACCTACTCTCTATTCAGGTTCATGCTGTAGGAGGGGGATTGGCAATCTGTTAGTTCATCAACAGTGTTTGTTGCCTGAGAAGGACTAAAAACCAAAAGGAATCCCACAGGTCAAGACTAACAATTAAACATCTTTTCATTTTGGATAATCAAGAAGCAAAACATGTCTTGGTCAGCACAGGTTCTGAATCATAAGCAAAACATGGTCAAGAGCATTGATAGTGTATTGTAATGTATATCTGTGTTTGCAGTGTTCTGGCACTTTACTTTTGTGAGTATGGAGACTTCTTGATTCTCATGACATCTCTGGTGGGTTTGTTTTTCTTTTTTAATTTTTAAAAACGCAGCTTCCATAAATTTACCGTGGCCAAAGTTATTTCATTTTGGCTCAAATCACTTTGAATCTGAGAGAAAACAGTATTCCTAGTATGACATATTTCACGTCTATTTACATTTGGAGCAATTGAGTTGCACATCATTATCAGTTTTGAATCCTTTGAAAGCTTCATATGCAGTGGTTTTTTCAATGGTTTCATAATGGTATGAAAGAACTGACCAGAGAGGTGTTCCAGCCTCATACTATCGTAGTACTTGGGCTTGTTGGACACTAACTACATTAGTTTCAGAAATGTTAACATTTTCAATAAATGTTTTTTTTTAAAATTCTGAAGGAAAATAAAGAATCTGATGGAATAGTTAAGAATGTATCATTTGCCAAAATGGAATGGAATTTTCAAAGTTAATTAATTGCTTGACATACATGTGTCAAAGTGATCAAGGTATTATGTTAATACTCGCTTGGTAAAGGACACTAGGGAATACTAGCCTTGCATCAATAATTGCTTGGTGGGTACATGAGGTGATATCAGCTTTGGATCAAGGCTATACTAATTTGAATATGAAGTAAAATGCCTATCTCATATCAACCAAAAATTCAGCCTTAGACCCTACTAAGAGACCAAGCTGGTATGAAAGTTTCAAAATAGATCCTATACGAGTACTAGGATGGTATGAACCCTAAGTTTAGGGTTTAGGGTTGATACCCAATGAATTTAGGGTATCAATAACACCTTATATGAATTTATTGGTACCCTAAATTTGGGATGGTATTAGATCCAATACAAGTAATAGGATGGTATGAAAATGAAACCAATAACAACTCATATGCCTCAAAAGTCGATAATTCATATGAACCCAATAATCTTCATTCATGTTACTTATAATAGGGTTCTTTTTTAGGATTGCACACTTGATGGGTGGGATGCCCACTCTAGACTTCAAACCAAGTTCCTCTTTCCTAAAAGAAGAATCCCACTTTCTTAAATTAAAAAATTAAAAGCAAAGTGGTATGAACTTTGAAGGCACTAGATAAGAAAGGAAACCCTTTTGAAAAGAATAGAAAAGGAAAGTAATGAAAAAGAGGGGAAAAAAAAGCTTTCTGACCCAACAAAAACTTGAAAAGCAAAAAAAACAAACTATTTTGAAGCCTTTTGAATATTTAAAAGATATTTTGAGAACATTTGAAAATAAGTAGTCATTTAAGGCAATGACCTTGGTTCCTTTCAACATGTTTGGACCCTATTTCATCCAATTAGACATTAAGACATGTCCATGAAGATGATGGTCTCAATTCAAAAAGTGGTGAAAAATGATAGGTAGGTTTGGCAACAACAAAGCAATGTTGGGATTGTGTTAACCTATTTCAACAACAATGACATAGATTTGGGTTGCAACATTGTGCTTCCACACTTGGCAAACATCCTTCCAAATGTGGGACCAAATAAAAACTACATCAAGTTTTGTGGTCCTTCTTGTATAGGTTAACAAAATCATTCCCTTAAATAATTTTCACAAGAATTGGTGCCCATTGCATCACAAATGAATTTAGTACTATGGGTCTATAATAATGTTGCATAATTATCTAAATTGTTAGAAAACTATCAAGTCTAGTTTTTAAAATATAAAAAAAATTTAAAACAATTCATGTGATTTTCATCAAAGAACCAATGGTTTTATAACCAACAATTTATTTTTTTCGAAAATTTGAAAATGGTGGTTATATACTAAAATCAAGTTTCTATTTTTGTTTGAAAAGGTTGTGATTAAGAACCACCTTGATAACCACCAAGGGTCCATTCTTGTTTTTAATAATTGTCTATAACAATGTTGGGTGGTTCTTGATTTTTTAAAGAACCTCCAAATGTTTTTTTAGAAAAAAATTAAAGTAATTTTGGTTCTAGGTTCAATTCTTCAAAAGAGAATTGTGGTTGTGGTTCCAAGTCGAAGTCCAGTTCTTCAAAAACCAAAATCCCAATTTTAGTTTTGGTTTCAATTGTAAAAATTAGACTTGGTTCCAATCTACTTTTGGGCAACCTAAAGACAAATAATGTTGGTTAACCTTGGGTTAGTTCCCTATTTTAATCATTTTTTCAATTTTTGTTTCAATTTTTTTTTATTATGGTTTAGAAAAATTCAAGATCAAGGTTTCTATTCAATTTTGATTCTTTGGAAAAATTGAAACCTTGGTTCTAATTCCAAACCCAAGTCCAAAAATTAGACCATGTTAATTTCATTTTGGCTTTTATTAACTAAAACTAAAATGTATAGTTTTAACCCTCCATTTGTGTTGTTTTCTTTCATTGCATTCTTGTTTTTCTTTGTTAACCAATTGGTATATATTGTGGGCACTACTATAAAACATGTGGTTATACCACTATGAAAACCGCTCATTTTTGTGGTGGTACCATAATAATGGGTTTGTAATGGTTTAAAATAATGATTTGTCCTTGGTGGGATAAGGAAACCATTGAATAGGCAATTGGGTGATTTAGTTCAAAAAAAAATTTGGGTTTTTTAAGGTGCCTAGGCACCAATTGTATTCATTAATGGTTTTTTGGGTGGTTTTGTGCGGTGGTCATTAAGGTGACTAGTCAAACCCTAATTGATTGGTCAAACAAAGTTTTCACTGGTCAATTATCATGTGACATTTAAACATAGGCCACCCAAGCTAGGCCACATTGCATTTAGACATTGGTCATTTAGGTTTGCCCACATGGCATTTAAACATTGGCCACCTAGGTTATGCCACTTGGTTGAAACCTAAATGGCCTAAGTTAAACCTAAGTTAGGCCTAAAACTAAGTATATATCTAGGTCTAGGTCTAAGAACTTAAAGTTTAAGCTTAAGCACCTAAGTTTAGGTCTAAGAATTTAAAACCTAAAGCCTATGCAACTAGGCCTAGGTCTAGGAGCCTAATGTAGGTCTAGGCAACCTAAGCTTACCTTAGGAGCCTATGTTATGTCTTTTCCTAGGTTGCACCAAAGTTAGGCCACTAGATTGGGCCTAAATCTAGGCCACCTAGATTAAGCTTACACCTAGGTAAGAAAATCCTATTTTATTTTAAATTTGGCCTTTAAGGTTCTGTGACCTAAAAACATTGTCAAACGTTTTTTGTGGATGAAAGTGGAAAACCCTAATTTAGCTTTGCCACCAAGCTGCCGGAGGGATGGTGTTTCAAGGACGTTGAAAAGTTCATTTTTTCATTTTTCTATTTTTGGCTTGGTTTGTTACTTTGCATGTTATTGTGGAATGGTTTTGGTGAGTTGGTTTCAATGATGGAGCGTGATCCTAGCTGCTTAAGAAATATTCTTTATGAGCAATGTGAAACACGATTTTGCAAGAGGATTGGTGTGGAGATTTTAAGGGAGCAAAGGAAGGTGGAGAGGAAAAAGATATATGAAGTTGTTTAAGGAGAAGGAAGGCAGACTTTTGGCGAGGGAAGAAGCTAAGTTTCTAGTTTTTCTGATAATTAGGACGTGTGGAGTTGCTTTGGAATTTCTTAATGATCAGTTTGGGGGCATACGTTGATCTAGATTTCTTTTTTTCATGAACATAACGCTTGATTTTCCATTGTGTTAAGAATGTCAAGAAGAGATTAGGAGGTTTAGTATTTGCATTTAAGGACCAAAACAAGGGAAATGATGAATGAGTCTAGGATTTCAGGAGTGGTTGTTGTGGTAGCATCATCTTTGATAGTTTGGGGTCTAAGTGTGAGTGTGCAATGCAGTCATTTTAAGAAGAGAGTACATGTTGGATAATGGGAGTTTTGGAGACTTTGGAATAATAGGATACTAAAAAGTGCACAAGATAACACCCACTTGTTCTATTCTGAATCTCTGTCTAATTTCTGAAAAGAACCATGTAATGATGTTGGGATTGCACTTGTGGGATTTCTGTTGTTAAAGTATGAGCTGCCACACTCATTAGGCAACCAATTGGCTCCTTGAAAGGAAATCAATAGCGATTTGATCCTTTGAGGTCCATAAAACTAGAATAACAAAGTTTGATGTCTATAAGGATTTAGATTTAGAAATAAGACTTGTAGTAATCGTCTTTCTGTTTAAGAATATTTCAACAAATCCTATTGAGTTTATATACCCAATGTCAAGGATTTCCACACACCAAAAATCATCTCCCCTTCTTTTTTGTGACAATTGAACCATTTGAATTGGCTCATCCCAAGTGGCCTTCCTTTCTCGAATATTTCTTATGTCTTGGATGCTTGGGATGTTTCCATTTATATTTTTCATAAGTTGGAAATGATGACAAACATATGGGACAAACTTTTGGCGAGGAGAAACATTTTCATATCCATACAACAATAAAGCCTTTTAGTTCATACAACATTATCTTGAAGTAATTATGTAATGCATATTAATGAAGTAAAATAAATAGATAAGGAGGTAAGTAAATAGGCATGTTAATTATTAATAATACATATCTAGTTATAAATGTGTAACTAATAATTGTAACCATATTACAAATATTTAAATTATATAAAATATTAACATAATTATAATGAACTATATTGTTGATTAATAATTACAAACATATTTTAACAAATTTTTTACAAATTTGACCTAATTGATTTTATATTATTAAAATTTATTTGAGATAATCAATATTTAATTATTTAGTTACACACTAATTCATGTCATTCATTGAAAATACATGAAAGAATAATGAAAATGTGTTTTTTTCCAATTCATTTCATTTAAAAAAAATTTAACACCATAATCATGAATATTTTCAAGATCAATCTGCATACCATTTTTCTTCAATTCAATTGAGTCTAAATTTAATTTGAATCCTTAAAATCCCCAAATCCAATTGAATTTTCATTTAAGTCAATGAAATTTGAATTTAATTTAAGAATTTGAATCAATTTAATGATCTTATCAAGTGGAAAAAATTTAAATTAAGTTTTTTTTTTTTCCCTTGTTTGTCCCCATATGGTTATTTATAGTTCATCATTAATTATGTTAGATTTTTCATTTCCATGAAAATGCACAAAGAAAATGAGTTAAATAGATAGGCTTGAAAAAGGTAGGTCATGAAATTATTTTAATATACATAACATGGACATGGAAAGCACATGTTAATTTGCCTTTTTTATATTCATGCAAGTGGGTAGGAGAAAGGAGCGAAATAGTTAGGCTTGGAAGAAATGTATGTGAACCAATGTTGAACGATTCTTTGAATTGATAAAGAAACAACAATTTTCATGAAAGAACCATCAACTCTTTAGTGTGTTCTTTGATTTATTATGAATTAGTGGGTACCTGTGACCTTCGGACACTGTGAAGTCCCCCGTTTTCTTTAAACCCGGTTCATGTTTTAGTTTTTTTTAGAAACTTTTATCTTTTTTATTTTTTTATTTTAATGTGTTTTCTGTTATTATTATTATTTTAAGTTTTATTTTTTCTTATTTTCTACTCTTTATTTGGTTTCTTCATTTTTGTAATTTATTTCTTTTAAGATTATTTTACTGTATTTCCCTTTTTTGTTTCATATTTAAATATATTTATTTTATATTTATTTCATTTTATTTCATTTTTTAAGTGTTTAAAAAAAGTTTCT
>Ga0209208_10004815_pt1 | contig 18975 bp, 15 predicted proteins | sample S1TSphfallax_3_FD_187694 | JGI IMG/M metagenome (GOLD analysis project Ga0209208, IMG submission 187694) | Host-associated microbial communities from peat moss isolated from Minnesota, USA - S1T2_Fd - Sphagnum fallax MG (SPAdes) (version 2) | ecosystem: Host-associated > Plants > Peat moss >... | reverse complement strand
GGGGGCTGGTTCACTCTGGGTTTCACTCGTTGGGTGTCTACTGTTTTTGCAAGGTGAAAGAAAGGTGTTGCAACTAATATTGGGCAGTCACCTGCTTTGGCGGGTTAGAACTGCCAGTTCCAGTTTTGGATAGTAGAAGCCGAACTGGAACCGATTCTGAGTTTTGGAACTAGTTCTATAACTGAAACCACAAACTATAAACATTTAAGAACCAAACCTGGAACTGGCAATTCTATTTATATCTAGAACTGGAACCAATATTTTTGAAATATAGTGACAAAAACCGGGGGTTAAATGGAGGTTGATTCGTAGTTAACCACCAATTCCGGTTAACCCCAATCCTGATTTGGGCTACGTGGAACCGAGTCTGGTTTTCAAGATTAGAATTAAGTTTGGGGAAGAATTGGAGTCGAAACCAGATTCTAGATTCAATTTATTTGTGGAATCAGAACAGTTTTCATTCAAATTTTAAGAACTGGAACCGGAGCTTTTTTACAACGGTAAAGAAACACTGGACTTCGACTAAGCTTCCAGACTTGGACTACTCCTGCACTTCACCTTGCGCACAGAGATCATCAAAGAGCTGTCGGTACTCGAAGAAGCAGGATGAAACTGCAACAAAATAGATGATACAAGTGGAGAGTAAGAGAAGTGTCGAGAGCTGACGTATGTATAGAATCGGTAAATGAGTGGAAGCCAAAGGAAACGAACCTAGAATATTTCACTGCAAAGTAAACAAGCTCTCGCACATGTGTTTTGTTCTCAGCAGGCTCCTCCTTCGTAGCCTGCATGAGCAAAGGGCTTGTCGGAAATGGTTCAGAGTGTTTCAGCTTCAACTCAGTTTGCAGGAATCCAAGGTCCCGACGCTTGTAATCCGCACTAAGTTATGTGTCTGTTTAGTAGTCCACATGTTTGATGTGTCTCTGTGTGCATGTGGTAGGCATGCGTATGTGCACTAAAGACTACTGAAGAAATGGGACTTGAGAGAATTTGGGCAGTTGGGAGTTTGACAATAGAAGTCACTAGTAACCCCTTCTCCCAGCTGTAGCGAATCCTGATTTCGTCTAGTAGGTTTGATTTGAAACAGATTCGTTCGTTTTCACTTGGGAATCAGAATTCCTGTTGATCGGCGATTGAGGCGAAGAAAATTCCCATGTGATCAACATGCGACATCCAATCTTTTGGAGGAGATTGGTCCAGGGGTTGGGGAGATCTTTTGGGTCGAAGGAACTTCTTAGTCCAGAGTCGAGAGTAGAGCGGTTTCGGGGGCGGGACGGATTCAAAGCGTTTGTTTTAGGTTCGAGTGGCTCAGTAGCATATAAAGTAGAACCGTATTATGTTTTATTAGTGTAGTGGATATTGATTCTCTGTGCTGTCTGTTGTCTTAATTTAGTCGTCGTCGTCGTCGTCTTGGGTTCATTTTCACGGCTCATTCCAGTATGGCATCTCCGAGGGATCTGTTGAAGGAATGTGTAATAATAGCGGAGACTATACGGTTTCAAAGTGGGAAGGTCAAGTTTAATAAATCCTTGTGCAGATTCCTTGCAGACCAATACGTGGATTGCCTCACGCACCTTGACATGCATGTGTTTAGGGAGGGCTTTTCAAGGAATCCTGCTTACATAACGGCTCTAGTGGAATTGAGGCGTCTAATGTTGTGTGGCCAGATGTTGGTCACACGATGGACTCAGAAGGATTGGTGGATGTCAGTGATGACCTCCTCCGACTCTGCATCGGTCCAACAAAAGGTCGTCCTCCACTTTAGAGAGTTTCTTGAATGTGTCAAGGTCTTATTTCTGATAAAACTACACATGATAGATCATCCCCTCTTTCATTCCCCAATCGTAAGCGTTCGAGAGGCCTCTACAGGAGACATTCATAGCTTGATACTTAGCATAGAAGATTACAAAAGACGTCACAGACTTTTCCCCCCAAAATTCGTAAAGCTTGGAGACTGCCTGCTAGAAAAATTGCAGGCAGAGATTTTCAATCATGGACATCCATACGTGATAGACATTTCACGTGATGTGGAAATTTTCTATCAGCATCGTCTTGGAGGTGGATCATTTGGAGCTGTGTACAAGTGCAAATTCCTTGGAGTGATGGCAGCTGCTAAGGTTTTCCAATCCGACCTAAACAAGGAGGGAGTGGAACAGGAAGCAAATCTATGTTCAAAGTTGCTACACCCAAATGTGGTTCAATTCATAGGGTATGGAGTCAATGAAAGGGAGCATGTCATTGTTTTGGAGCTCATGAGCATGGACTTGAAGAGATTCTTAGATGACCAGAAGAAGAAAAACGGGAAGAAGAATGGTGAGCAAGGACCTCCTCTTCCACTGCTGACAGCTATCAACATAATGGCACAGATAGCAGAAGCCATGAACTATCTGCATAAGAGTGGGGTGATGCACCATGATCTGAAGGCAAGTAATGTTCTTATAAACATTGGGGAGGGTCAGGATGATTCCTCATTGTCCGTGAAGCTTGCTGATTTTGGCCTGTCAAAGTTGAAGTTGCATGACTCCAAATACACCACAAAAATGGTGGGTACGACCTGCTGGAGAGCACTGGAAGCATTTGAAGATGAGGCAAACATAGAGAAATACAGAAAACCAGCCGATGTCTATAGCTTTGCTCTGGTTTTCTTTGAGGTCCTCACTGGGGAAACCCCATTCGAAGGCGTACCTCGAAAAAATGTTCTTCAGTGCATTCGCAATGGGATGAGGCCTCACTTACCACCGGTGGAGTATTGTCCTGGTTACCTATCTGCACTCATTGAGAAATGTTGGGCCACAAATCCTGCAGAACGTCCTCAGTTTTCTGAAATCTCCCAATTGTTGGGATGTTGCAAGAATATGATTCTGATGCATTCATTTCCCTCCCCTCGGAATTTTTTCATGCACTTTGATGTGACTAGAAGAGGCCCTCCCCATCTCAAAAACTTATTTTACAGATTTAACAATTTTGAGGGCAGAATCCCTGGTAATCCTTCTGTTAGTGGGTGGGGTGTGAGTGAAGATTTTAAGTTCAGCTTTGGGCTCGCAAGCTGTTGTGTGAGTGAGGCTACTTTTCAGGATTTTGATGCCAATGAGATTGCAAAGGTTGACAATAGGGTGATTGGATGCTTTGGAGTGTTTGGTACACACCCTGGTTCAAGGTTAGCAAAACCTTTTCTAGGACACCTCTTTCATGCCTTGTTGAAGCATCCTCATTTTTTCCATGACCCAAAGCTAGCCATTGTTGAGACCTACAAGGAGATTGACCAAGATAACTGGGAAGAAGAGAAGAGTCAGCACCATGCTGCCAGGTCAACAGCCTGTATGTGTGTCTTGGTGGGTGATCAGTTGTTAGTTGCAAATGTTGGTGATTCTAGGGGTGTGATTTGTACACATGGTGAGGCAATTGCTCTGTCAACCAACCACACACCATATCAAGCACAGATTGGGAATCCAGGAGGTGCTAGATACAACCATTGGATAAATACAGGTGGTTTTGGAGTATCCTGGGCATGTGGTGTCCAGCAGTTGGAGCAATATCTTGTGACTGAGCCTGAGATTCATGAGGTTACAATTGAGGAGGGAGTTGATTTTCTAGTTCTGGCCACAGCTGGACTATGGAGTGTGGTGTCAAACCAGGATGCAGTGTCAATGGTACAGTCCATTCCAGATGCTGAGGAGGCTGCCAATAGGTTGGTGGAGGAAGCCCATTGCAGAGGAAGTCCTGATAATGTCACTTGTGTGATTGTCCGTTTCCATCATGATGCTTGAATGCTGGTCCATCTGGCTGTTTTGGAGGGCAGCAGAAATCTGGCAGTTGAATGCTGGTGCTATGAATCAATTCTGAAAACTTTCCCATTTAGAGACCCGCAAGAGTTTTCTCTTTGAGAAGCTTCTCTTTTTTTGGGGGGCTTCAAAGTCTTCTTTGTTGGCACATGGCCGCTAGAAGTATGATGGTGAAGAGGAGCATGGATTTTTGTTGTGCAAACTTCAAGACAGCTTCAATGTGATTTGCTTTTATCCTCACCTCAAATACTTGTAAGGTTACAACTGATCTGCTTCTGTCTTTTGTTTTTGTTGATGTTAAATATAGGAAATTTAAGGGTAAGGTGGCTTTCAAAAAGAAAAGGATGTGAGAGGAGGAATGCTTCAAGTGAATTTCTATGATCATTCAAATATTGTTGGTGAGTAAATGCTTGGGCTTGGAGACTGAGAATGCCCAGCAACCCCACAAACTCACTCCAAGTGAAAGATCTGACTTGCAGGTTCTTGACATCTACAAACTCTGGTGCCAATGTCAGAGTTACTGATCCCTGAGGAACTGGCAAGTAAGCAAATGAAAGTCTAATCCAATCTTTGGTACAACTGCATGATGTTGTACACTCTTGAGGTGACCCATTTGTGAGAACCTGCAATGAGATACCATGGATGATAAATGAGCACCATGATTGCTATCTGAAATTTCTGCAAACTTACTCATCAACTTGCCTATGAGCACATCATCAACTCAGTATGGACATGTGATTGCTCCCCAGTACCAAAACTGGTGTGGAGGTGGAAAGGCAGGTAATCAGTTATTTTGATGCATAATGCATGTTTTTGAGGCATCATTTGAACCCAGTTCTTGTCTTTCCATACTTCTGGACCACTTACATCATCATCCTGGTGTAGAATTGTCAAGATCCTGGCATCCACGAGTCCCATCTCCATTCTTTGAAGCACAGATAATTGGCCGCCCATGATTCTGTGCAAGGCAGTTTGATCTCCGGTATGTGCAATTCCTCCTTTCTGCAATTGCAAAATGCATTATTCCACTACTTCTAGCAAGAATTTCTTAATAATTGACTACTGAAATGCTACGCAGTCTGTGTACTGCATGTGCAGATGCTTACATATCTGAATATCATGCACAAGCTCTGGACAAGTTGGAAATGGTTTGCAGTGATGGGGAGGATTGTGTCTCTCTCCTGATTCTCTCTCGCTCCCCACATGTGTGTCTCTGGACTGAAGTGTTAGGGACTTGCTTGCTTGCCAGGATGCTGTGGCTGCCTGCAGACCTGCATTCTTCACCAACAGTGTCACTGATTTCAGCACAGGCACAAAGAAACATGTTTGTTCTACCTTTTCTCTCCTTTTGTGTCTTTGCATTTGACAGTGGAAGCAAGACTTCAGTCCAAAAATACTCAGATTCAAATGTTCTCAAGGGAGTCTGCCTAATGGGGTTTGCAGGCAATAGTTGGCAAAGGCAAGAACAAGACAGAGAATCTCAACCTGGGTAGTTGAATCATGTGGTAGAAAGTGATGAAAGGTCATTGTCAAAGTAGTGAAGAACAAAATTTCATCTCCTTTCAAGACAGCAGAGTTTGGCATTGAGTTTGGCAAAATGTATTTCACATGAAGGTGAAATCTTTGACCTGGGTGCAAAGCATCATCTTTTGAAACTTTCAGGTTCATAGTTCTCCTATGAGCAGAATGTTCCTAATGGGAAGGATAACACAAAGAGGTACTTTCAGGAGCACAAATTTTTTTCTGGTACCTTGATCAAGGCAATCAAAGACAAGCCTTTGTAGTACGTCAAGTGAGGTCCACAGCACTGGAAGAGTAGAAGGGGAAGAACTTGCTGACCAGGAGGGTACTTGAGAGGTGGATTTTGACAATGAGGATATCTGTTCAGAATCTGACTGCCAATATCATGGAGGTCAGGTACAAATTGGAAGATCACATAAGGCAGTGATGAGGTGAAGCTGGGACCAAGAAGCATTTCATGGAGCTGTCAGACAGGTTTGAGAGCAAACAATTCCAGGACCTTGCATTGAAGATCATACCTCCACAATCTTGAATGTCTGAAGCTTCATTGTACTTTGGACATTGAATCAACCAGCATCTTTAGAAGCTGAAGATGGGTGTGTTTTGCAGCCTGTCTTGCGCATGAGCAAGATGTCCATTGCATGGACATAATTTTCTTACTCATAGCATTGAACTGTTTTCTTCACTGGTGCTCTGTAAAATAGGACATCAGAACATAGATTCAAGTGTCACCTGTTCCAGTCTCACTCTCAGAACCCTGTATATATCAGGATAATGTGCTTGTGCTGCTTCACATTAGCTTATGTGCAGCATATGATAATTATACTCTAGTACCTTCCTTCTTGAATGCAAAACAATTGCTAGCGCTGAAAGCCAGCCAAGACCTTTTCATCTGCACTGAAATTTCCTTGCTGATGGTTTTAATCAACCTGAACTAAGCGCAATAGAAAAGTTATAAAGATTTCAGATCTGACAACATACCATTGAACAGGTAAACTGGAGACACAACCTTTTACTGACAAAAAAATAACATCAGCAAAATAGAGAAGAAAGAGGATAACTCATAAGCATTGTAAAATCTCCATACTCATGATTAAGGAAGCTAGAACAGAGAAAGAGGAAGAAAAGGATGTGGAGATAAAGAGGAAGAATAAAAAGAAACAATCATGAAGTCTGCAAGATGAAGTCAGGGTTGAGAATCTCCTAACTGGAGGTTTACAAGTGCTTGAAATAATCATTCTGAAGACTCTGACAGCAGAAACACCAAACAAAAAACATTCTTTTGTTGAGCAAAACTCTCATATAATCTTATGAAAACTTTTGAGAAGTATAGTTAATAGATCATCTACAAACCTTCTGATGAAGAATAACATCAAAAGCAAAAACTGGAAAAGAATCAGACAACAACACAATCCAAAAAATCAAACTCATATGTGAAGAGGCAGAAGTTACCACAAAGACTGCAAAACATGGCTACCATCAGAACATGCACATGATATTCAAGCAAAAGCCCTTTTTATCTCCTGAACAAAACATATACCAGTGTAGCCAAAACCTGTAAAAGGGTTACCTTTTTTTGTCTTGACAATTAAACTGTCATAATGTGAGCGACCCATGATTGCTCAGAACCTTAGATCCAATTCAGTTGGTACTTAGAAACATCAAACACCAAGCTTTGACTGGAATGTCATGCACCTTACACAGATCTCTTGAAGTCTGAAGAGATCGTCACCTAATGTGGGTAGGGATGTGCATATCTGATGACATTTTTTTGCAGCTCATTTCTTACAAGTTATCAACCGTAGATGGCATCTGCCAATGCCTTTGAACTCCTGTCTCTCCTGTCTCTGTTGGTTCAAAGACATATCTTTGAGACTAACCATGATGTCAATTCTGGCAGACTCAAAGCAAATGCAATACAACTGAGCACGGTCATAACTTGTGAGCATCACTTGTGAATGTTCAAACCATCACCTTTATGCTGCATGGCAGTGATGAGCTGCAATTTCTCCACAGTTCTTCATTAGCTCCCAACAGTGGGAATAGATCTGGACAAAAAAATCTGCTCAAAATTTCAGGCAAAAAAAATACAAAATCTGTGTTCTTACTGTCTGTTGCATCTACACAAGTGACATCTGTTACATGTATGGAAGCAACAGGAGGATTTGGATGTAACATATGTGGCATCTATGCAAGCACTGTCTGTTGCATCTACTTTGTTGGATCTGAGAAAGCAACAGGAAGAAATGGAAACAAATCTGTTGTATCTTCACAAAATGTCTGTTGCTTCGCATGCAAACAAGGTTAAGTCATGATGTTGGGTAGCCATTGAGAGAGACAAGAAAAGGTCATCAGTATCCTCAATCAATCTGCAATAACAAGCTTGTGAGTGTACATGCTGCGTTTCGTTTTGAGCTTGCTGTTGGTGGTTGCAATATCAACATGAACAAGAAACAGCTGCAATAGAGTATTTGCATCTCTCTTGCTCATTTGCTTGCACATGTGTTCCTCCACAATGCAAGTGTGCTTGCTTGGGAAAGTCTGTTGAGCAGTTTGCTATATGATGCACAGCATGTCAATAATCACTTATCTTCCTCCTCATCCAGTCTTGAGAGAACCTCCTCAATTGCTTGAGCTCGAAGATTAGGTTTGTCTTCACAAAACACAATTGCTGGAGAGAAAGGCATAGATAGTTGCTCAAATACCATAGAGCGCATCTGCTTGCCTGCTGCATTGATCTCCTTTTCTACTGTTCTCTGCATCCCAGGCATTGCTCGCCAGAGCACAAATGCTTTTCTCAAATCGCCGCTCATCTTCACCTGTCACATACAACAAAATCCAAGCACTGTCAATCCTCTCTTTCTCCTAAACCACACTGGGAAATCCATGTGAACTCGCTCCGTCATGCACAAACATGATTGGAGAAAGACAAGAACACGCACACACACATACACACACACACAGCGTACACACGAACCTCTTGAATTTCAAACCCGCATCTGGCCAGCAGAGCGGCATTGCAAGCTCCCTGCTGCAAAGCCATGGCAACCACGGCTCTTATCTCCGACGCCACTCTCTGCTGCCTGATGGATGCAGCGCCAGTCTTACTACTATTCCGGTTTGATGCTGTTGGTTGTCTGGAAGGTCTTCTTGCCGATGAAGAAGACCGTGACGAGTAGCAGTTCTTCAACGCTCGCAATTCGTGCACTCCACTGCACGAGTTTGAGGAGCGTTGCAGCAATCTCCGGATACCAGCTTCCACCACTGCCTTCATCATCTCACGAGTGTATCAGATTCTCTACAAAGGTTTTGCGCCGATTACTACCAAGCCCACATCATGCTCCAACAGCTCTAGAACAATTACGTCGCCCTAGGATCCTTCGATTCTTGCTCACTTGAAGAGCACTAGTAATTCCTGCATCCGACTTCTTCCAGAACAGCAATAGTTCAGAATCAACCCTCGACGACAATTGCCGGAGGAAATAATGACTAGATCTTTTCCGAGAGAGAGATGATAGATGTGGTGGAGGATAGCTTCGATCCAAAGTCCGATGAGAGAAGGATTTTGTAGCAAAGTTTCGGAGCTGACAAGAGAGGATTTAGTTAGGGCTTCTGACTTGGAAGACGGCCGTCGAAAATCCCACAAAAAGTGTTGCCCCAGGACTTGAATGCGTCCACGTTCGCACCCTGTGGATGATCGGGAAGAAGTATGATGCGTCTAGGTTCGCTATTCGCCCGCGGTGGAGGTTCGGGAAGCTTGTGGCATGCTTTGTGCTTTGATCTTGCTATCTCTTGTAAGACTGCGCAATGAATCCTTGAAGTTTTGTTAGAGTGAACATGCTGAGTGGGAGCTGGTGAAGCTTGGATTGCATTATCATAGAGGAGGGAAAGAATTGGAGGAGCTGCAGCGATTTCCAAATGGCAAGAGCAGCAGAAACTGCAGCGATGGTAGCTCTACGCAACGTGGTGCAGCGTGTGCAACAGGCTAGTGATCGTGTCAATCGACCTGCGGCACAGGTTTCTCGGAAAAACATATCCATCTTCTTCTTCTTCTTCTTATTTCTTGTCTTCTTCATATCGAACTTCGGGCCTCTGGATTTCACTGAAATCATGGCAACCTCGTCTTGTCCTGTCAGAAATCACGAGCTCCTCAACAGCAGATTCCAGAAACATTTCTCTCATGCAAAGAATCTTTTGTCTCCCTCTGACAGAATAAGGGAACGCTTCATTGCAGAATGTCAGAAGCAGAACTGCATCAGAAAATCAACAAAAGCTTTTCAACACTCATCCATATGTGCACTTGATGCAACAAAGAAACCAAAATCTGTGCAGGATTGCCTCAGCTTAAAGCTTTTTGTAGAGAGGTTTTTGCAGAGATTCTTAAAGAGTTTGGGCAGCTAAGTCATACAGTTGCATCTTATGATCTGTTTCTTGCTCATGAAAGAATATGAAGGCAAAAGGGTTTGAGTGATTCTTCCCGTCTTTATACCAGTGATACTCAAGCTTGGCCTTAGAAATTTTCTTCAACTCATCTGTCAAATCTGTAGCCAGCAGTATCATCAAGAAACTGCATATGTATGGGCTTCTTTTTTTCCAGTCTCTTTGCACTTAGGGTTTAGGGTTTATCATACTACAGACATTCTGTGATCGCAATGTTGTGATAAGATTCAATACATGTGTAGGTCAGGGTGGTGGCAGTGAGCAAGACAAAGCCAGTTTCAGTGATTCAGGAAGTATATGACAGTGGACATCGCCATTTTGGAGAAAATTATGTGCAAGAGCTTCTTGAGAAAGCACCACAGGTTAACTGCCCACTGACCAATATCAGAACAGTGCTCATGCAATCTCTGAAATTTCCATTTCTGTTGGGGTTTAAGGCAATCTTTGTTGCTTGCACATGCAATTTCAACTTATTCCTGTGACAAACAGTTGCAGCTGTGTGAAAGAGTAGAGAGAGCCTACAGCCTGAATTGTTGGGCAAGTAATAATGTACAAGCAGCTAGCTGTGCTCTTTGTTTTCAATGTTTCAATTTCAATCAGGCGCAGCTGTGGAGCTTCATGATAGACAATGATATACTGCAAGCAGGAGATAATCATTTTCAAAGACAAAGTTCATCTTTGAAGACTTCATGGCAAAACCTGTACATTGGTTTCCATAGCTTTAGAAACTAAATTGTGCTTCATGGCTGGGTGAATGGGAATTCTGCAGCTGCCTGCTGATATACAGTGGCATTTTGTTGGGCATCTTCAGAGCAATAAAGCAAAGGCTCTTGTCTGTGAGTTTCACCAGTTCCCTTCTCTGTTCTTGTGAGGTTGGATCTGTCCAAACTGGACACATGATCTGTAGCTATGCAAAGCTGAGTAAGTTGATCTACAAGCTTTGGATCAACATGTGGCTATGTGAATCTGACTCATGAAGTTGATCTACAAGCTTTGGATCAACATATGGTAATGTGAAGAAAATTGTAATATCTTGTTCCCTGGAATGGCATGGAACATGGATAATGTGAATTGTTCCAGGCAGAATGATTTCCATTAGATATTAAAGCAGGAAGAATGAGTGTGCCTACTTGCATACATCTGCTCTGGCTCCAAGTAGGCTTTAGAGATGGGTGGCTGAGTGGTCTACTGAATAGACCTAGTGTCTAGAAAGATAAATAAGCCCCACCACATGCTGAAGAAGGGTGCAAGAGGGGTACAGGCTGAAGAAACTGTTGCTTTTGTGGGGGCCATGCATTCTATTCTGTGGACCTGCAGCTGGTGTTCCCAACCTCTATATGGTGGAAAGTGTTGACAGCTTGAAGGTACAGCGAACTTTTATCAACATGGGTGCTTTGAGTTAGTTTCTCCTTTGCAGATGCCCAACTTCTCTCTGGATGTAAGATGTCCTGAAGATTCACTCTGTTGGGCTTTGTAGGTTGCAAATCACTTGGATCGGGCTGTGAGTGGGCTGGGAAGACAGCCTCTTCGAGTTCTGGTGCAAGTCAACACAAGTGGAGAAAAGTGTAGTCCTCCAACCTCACTCTCTTGCTCCTTTCAGTACAAGTTCCAGTGAAATGATAATGTAGCTATCTGCCTGGGGAGTTGTATGTCATGCCAGCAGATCTGAAGATAGTTCTGGAATTGAACTTGCATTTCATCTTTCGAATGCACTTGTTATAGGTAGCTGACTCTTGTATGGGTTACACTTCATCTCTTATGGATATTGATTGGTACTTGGATAGGCAATCTGTGTACAAGGGATTTAGGTTTTCACCTCTTTCAAATATGTGCATAAAATGTGGAACTGTTCTGTGGACAGCAAAATTTGGAGTGGAGCCATCTGAGTGCGTACAACTTGCAAAGCATGTGAAGAAAGAATGCCCAAACTTACAATTTTCTGGACTTATGACCATTGGCATGCTTGATTACACATCCACACCTGAAAATTTTCAGGTAATGCTTGTTCCAGGGTTTCAGAATTTGGGGTTTGAAATTGACTCTTGGAGCTCAGGGGATGTGGGGTTCATGGATCAGGATGCCAGGGTGGAGATTTTAGAAGCTTATCTGTGCTTTTTCCTTTCAATAACTGAGGATACTTGTGTCTGAAGCCAATGAAGTTCAATTCTAAGCATAACACTGTTCTGGATGCAGACACTTGCCAGCTGTAGGGAGAAGGTATGTAGGGAGCTTGACATACCAGAACATGAATGTGAGCTTTCAATGGGCATGTCAAGTGACTTTGAAAATGCGGTACTCTCTCTTTTCTCTCTCTCTTTTGCAACATCATATGGTTCCATCTAAGATTCTGTTTCCTCATTTGCTGTAATGGTGGCTGGTCATCTGAGGTCAGTAGTTTTCCACTGCATGGATGTTGGGTTCAGATCCTAGGTTTTCTGCAATGTCAATTACAATGTCATCTTAACCTGACTCTACTACATGTACCCACTTCCTCTTGCAGATTGAGATGGGAAGCACCAATGTGAGGGTTGGAACCACCATCTTTGGTCAAAGGGAATACACCTAGAAGAAATTGTGCTCTACACAATTTCGTAGGAATGACTTCCACCAAGCCTCATGAAATTTGGGACAAAACATCTTAAGTAGGCCCTAATAAGATTTTGAGCATTGAGTTTTACTGGACAGATGCAGCAGTCCTCTCTCTGGCTCTCTCAAAATTTCAGTTGGGCCTTGGACCTTCACTTGCGCAATTCTGAGAAAGGACAGAATCTCTACTATTCCATCCACGTGTTGGGAATGGCATTCAAGCCAACTGTGGGTAAATAAAAGAAGTCTGCAGAAACTTCTGGAGTACCCAAACATGCTTCTCGCACAGTCAGAAACTCACAACTGGTCACAGTAGTCTCTGGCATTGCAGCTCTCTGCTTGGTGGAAATCCATTATTTCTCTTTTCCTTTTCTAATATAGTAACTCAAAATTCCCAATCCAAGAGTCCTGTTATGTGTGTGGGACCAAAGTAGAGTCAACAACAAACTGCATTCATCTTTGACGGTATATTTTACAAAAAAGAACACCAAACATGTGTTTGTAAAATCAGCTAGGTAGACATGTAGAGACCTAACTATCTCTCAAAAGCAGCTAGGTATATAGACCCAGAAATCTTTGGAAAGTCCAAATGCTGGCCAGTTCACGAGCTGAACAGTTAGCCCCATGTGGTGGACAATATGAAAACTGGGATTCATCAGCAGCAGCATCTGCATGATTGGCATCGTCTGCCTCACCAGTTCAAGGATTGCTGAATCCTCTATGGGAAAGGAGGAAAAAGGAACAAGGATCCACAAAATGTGTGCAACTCAGAAACATGAAAGCTCAGATTATTATGTACAATACACTCTAATATTTCATTTACATCCTTTTAAAACTTTCTAATTAATAACTCAACCGACCAGCAGCTTGAAATCCCCATTCTTTTGTGCAGTGCAAGAGAGAACAGACATAACAATCCAGCCCTTGGTGGGATTCTTTTGTTGATGGAGTTCTGTTGAAATTCATTGAAATGTTCCTGCTGCAGAGCATAATTCTAAATTGTTTTTGGTGCAACACAGACACAGAGAGAGAGAGAGAGAGAAAGAGAGATCTGATTTCTCAGAGATCTCCTCTCTCAGATTCTCATACAACACTTGACTTGCAGGTATTTCCAAAATCTACAACAAATTATGTTTGTTCTATGGTTTTCTAATGAAATCAATTTTCCTAGACACATAGATGAAGGCTAAACTATTGCTTTTTCACATACACAAAAATTGCATCTCTCAGATACCTACAAACTTGATTTGCAGTTTTGAAAAAATAAGTTTGCTACAATTTGTCAAACTGTGTGATGTATCAATTGCTAAACAATTTTACACTAACCAAAGTCGCTATACTTTCATACATACATACATACATACATACATAAAATTTTGATAGAAGATGTAGAAGAAGACTTTACAAAACCAAACAACTTGTTCAGGCTCAACTTTGCAAACTTTTCTAGCCTCATTTTCAAAAGGTCACAAATGGTGTCGGCATTTAGTATGTTTGATGGCATAAACTATGCACTTGACCAACAATTCAACGTTCTTTCAAGATTAAAAAAGGAGATAGTTATCAAACACACGTTGATTGATAATCTTCAACAAGAGCTAATTCTTACCTATATATATAGGGATGCACGTAGATTTTTTTGGTAAAGTTTTATATTTTTTTGACAAAAGGGGTTCATGTCTTGGGAACCAGGAGAACCCTCGCCTATGCCCCCAACACCCTGTCCAACTTTGCCTACACCTATAGGGCTTCTTGTCGGTTTCAGTTGGAAATTATCAAAGGAGTGGCATGGAAAGGAGGTGAGCTTGGTCTACAAGTTGTTGGCTTTTGGAGGTTTGTACCATAGAAACAAAGAACTTTACAAATTACTTTCCTTGTCATCCAATGCCATTTTTGTGCAATATATGGGGGGGGGGGGGGGGGGGGGGTGGTTGTCTCAGTTCTATACAATTCAAAGGTCGGTGCCCGCCCCCCACACCCCACCCCACCTCCCTCCCCACCGACCCCCTCACCCCTTTTCCTTGATCTCAAGAAGTTCATAAAATTTTGTGAAGGAACTTTGGAATTGCTAGCCTACTCCAAACTAGATTTTTTTCTCTCTTCAAAAAGAAGCCTAAAAGGGTAGGGCAAAGTGAATCCCATTATGATGTTGGCTATAATCGAATAAAATATCAATAAAGCAATTTTGCATCATACATTATACCTCATGTTGTGTGTTGATGCTAAACATGTTTATTAATGTTTAAATTAAAGAATATGAGGCACAAAAACAATTTTGCAACAACCCAAGTGCTATATAATCTTTGTAGATTTTTTGATTAGTTGTAGATACAAGAGAGATTGATGAAAATCAGGATTTGGATATTATTAAGGCAATGCTCAAATTAGTAATTTGCTAGGTGTTATTTTGGTACTTAATAATTGATCATTACCATTTTGTAGGTAGCCAAAACTTGTCCCTACATTTAACTTATCTCCATTTAGCAAGGTTTACATAATGAGTGTCACCAGTGGTTTGAATTGGGCCACTTAAGGCCGAAAGCATCTCATTAGAACCACACGTTGAAAATTTATGTCAAAATCTTGGAGTAAATATTTTCAATATACAATTTTTATTTTTTATTTTTTTTCTATGGCCATATAGCCTATGATACTTGTACAACTATTTTTCAATTTTTAGATCACGCATTTAAAATTTTGATCATTTCAACAATTATGTTAAAATAATAAGATCCATTACCCAATTGGTGATAATTAAAATGCAATTGGTTCATGAAAATGTTTGTTGAAATGATTAAAGGTTTTGAAGATTGGAATCATCTATCTTAGTAATGAGATTTAGTATGGGTATCTATAGGTGGTTTTTTTTCTGGTGATTTTTTTCATTTTCTTATCTGAAAAATATATTTTCTACACATTCAAGGGATTTTTCTGAAGAAAATGGGGTTAATTTTCCAGATTTGAACTTCTTTTAATGCCAGATTTCTATCACAAGTTCCATCAAGTAGCCAAAATATAAAAGGATTGTTAAAATTTTCTACTTTCACATCTAGTCTATAGCCAAATTTGGCAAAATCTTTTTTGTGGATGATTGCCAGCTTGGCTCAGTTTTTTTTTCCAATTTTCTGATGTTGCTCAAGTGGTGATCATCCATAATCATATTTAGCCACATTTGACAAGATTCAAAATATGAAATTAGAAAATCTTAAGCACCCTTTCACATTGTAGGCAATTGTTATTATTTTTGGCAATTTAAAAAATAAATGTTAAATTTTTTTGACTCTCTTTTTGAAAGAAGGGAACTTGTGACAGAATATTCTTTTTAAAAAAAAATTCTGAAAATTATTGCAAATTTGCCCCAAAAAAACACTAGCTCAGCTACAACACAAAATTGTAAAGAATTATTGCAAATTTGCCCCAAAAAAACACTAGCTCAGCTACAACACAAAATTGTAAAGTAAAACCATCATATGTGTGTCAGTGGTATAGTTTTGAGGCAAAATTTTGATAATTTGCAAAAAAAAAGGACCAATTTAGGAAAAACTGGAACAAACATGTTATTTTACTGGAAATTATTTTTTTTCACACAAAACATAGTGACTTTTATTTTTGAAATCAAAAAATTGAAAAAAAAAAACATTAGGTATAGAATTTATGTATGATCAAATGAAATTGTCCAATTACTCACAACTAATCACAGACCAAAGAACTCAAAATTCCTTGATAACATGATAAAATTGTTAATTAACTCCACAAATGCGAGATTGGAAATCAGGTACAAAACTAGTGAAAGATCCTGCACATGAAGTTGTCAAACCTAGGCTACCATGTTTGAAAAACACTATTGCAGCAGTTGTTGAAGTGTTCAAGTTGCAGACTACCTTTCAAACCGCAGACTCTCTCAAAAAAAACACTAGTTCCAAGTGACGACTCTAATGGGAACAATTTTCTTCCAAGTTGCAACTCTATTGGAGGGGCAACTTAAACAATCAACTGAGTCAACTTGAAACCATCTAGGTCATGACCTTCATAAACACTAGTTCCAAGTGACGACTCTAATGGGAACAATTTTCTTCCAAGTTGCAACTCTATTGGAGGGGCAACTTAAACAATCAACTGAGTCAACTTGAAACCATCTAGGTCATGACCTTCATACACACACACACACACACATGCTTGTTTATCAATTGTCAACCTTGACCTATTGGGTTGCATTCAAACTTGTTGAGCGGTTTAATTTATCTTGATTTGTTTGGCCCAGACACAAACTGGTTTGTCTCCTTCTTCATTTCTTTAGTGAGTGTTTGACTCTTCCACAACTCCAACACAAACTTTTTAACTTCATTTGTTCATTCCATTCAGACATGAACTGGTTTTGCCCACTTCATGGCTTTAGTGAGTGTTTGACTCCGAACGGTTTGTGTTGAACGTGCTTTTCGATCCTTTAGGAAGGAAGGGAGAACAAAAATGTGGAAGGATGGTGTGGGTGGTGGGGGGATGAAAAACTATACAGATTATTGTACGATAAATAATTGGGGGAAGGATCACTCTTATATATTTTCTGTATAATATGATGGAATCCAAACACAAAAGATACACAGATATTTGCATTCGCACATACAAACATGGCACAATTAAGACCATGGAATATATGATAATAAATTTCATAATTTTGTGACTAAAATAATTACCATGTGTCATAATGGATGGGTTTCTTTGTTTGGTTGTTTTTAATATGATAAAATGGTGATATTACTGGTTACTTAACAATCCTCTTTCAAAACTAAAATTAAATCACACCACATAGTGGCTTTCCAACAATCCTCTTTCAAAACTAAAATTAAATCACACCACATAGTGGCTTTCCAATAGTTGTGTGATCATGATCAGCATTTTTTGTGGTGGCTAATTTCCATCACTTGGGACCCAAAAAAAAGAGGGCGTTGCTGTGTGACTCATCCAAAGGACCTTTTTTTTGGGAAAAAATAGCCCATATTCACCTTACATATATACTTTCTACTTTCTAGTTTGGCTTGTAACCAAATTTGGCCAAGTCCTCTTGTAGATGATTGCAGCTCACTGACCTCACATATTGAAAAAACAAACCCTGATCATGATGGTTTGTTGAATCTCATGACCACATCACATGATAATTATACATTAGTTGTGACCCCACTTGATTTTTCAAAACTGCCAAAGTAAATGAGAGTTTTGTAGTTTCGTAATTTCCAAAATATTAAGTTGACCTCAATGTCAGGAGGATATGGCACACCCCACATATATACATATATATATCTATGCAAAGTAAATATATCAAAAGGATAGAAAAATGCACATCCAACTGATAATATTTGTAGCCATTTATATGATCCACTCCTTATTCACTTGGATAAGCAAATCTACCAATACATGTGTATCCTGGACCCGAAGATATGCCTTTTCTGAAAAAGGAGAAAGAGAAAAAATATTTTGTTTCTGTGACTTGAACTACACCAGAATCACCAACAATATTTGGTTAGATCGGATTTTGCTTCCCGCAATGACCTAGAGAGAGGCACATGAAGACCCTTCACATGCCACTCTAGAAACCCCCTCGAGCGTTCATGGTGAAAGCAAGGCAGGCCTACCATACTTGTGACCTATGTTCGGTAAATAATTCTAAAGGGGGGCAGGTCGAGAAGAATCGGGAAAAAATTTAAAAAATTTCAGTGCACAAATAAGACTTGTAAGGGTGTATTTTGCCAATTTTCATTAGAGCCTCATTCTGGTGCTGAATATGCACACACCTTGCAGAATCGACAAGGTGGGCAGATTCTGCAAAATGAATCTGCCCACTGGTGCTCAGGTTTCACTAGGCATTGCCTGCCCGCCCAAGGGTTGCCATACATAATCTGACAGGGGCAGCCCGTTCTGTAGTACCGTAATATCACAAGTTCATAATAATGATGACTTGAAAGAGATTCTGACGTGGTGTCATATCTCGATAAAACCACGTACTCTTCACGTACTCACCACGACATTCATTGGATGATCCTTGATGTAACACGTGGTATGCGTGTGGTATAATGGACGAAAAACCCTCTGGGGGTGTCTGGTTCCTTTTTATTCCCCAAATTGCCACATTGTGAAACACATTGAATGCATTGGAGTAGCCATGACTTACCATTTTTCAACGACTTTATTGTTTTGGTAGTAAACAATTACAACTATTGTAAGCTTTTCCGCCCCTTATCGCCCGTTTCTGCACGTTTGGTTTGCGCCCAGGATTGGTTGCCCTCTTTAAGACATCGAGCACCGCTTATTAAAATATTATAAAAAATAAAAAACTGCCCGCCGCAGTCCCAACCCTGGTCCACATATTCTTTGTCTAATGACGTGGGTAGGGTAGGGTAGGGTAGGGTAGTGTAGCATTGCGAGAAAAAGAAATAGCGCACGTCAAAAATAAATGTCTTTATGAAATATAGGGAGCAACTCTAATGAGTTGTGCCATCGCTTTTTTTAAAAAATTGCCCCAAAGCTAACGGACGTGGATGTGTAGATTTTGTGTGCACCCTTCCAATTGATGGGTTGTTTTGAAATCTACCCATCTAACTTGTTGGGTTTCTTTTCAAAATATGAATGTTGGGTAACTAATTTTAATTATGCT
>Ga0209208_10004813_pt1 | contig 18976 bp, 13 predicted proteins | sample S1TSphfallax_3_FD_187694 | JGI IMG/M metagenome (GOLD analysis project Ga0209208, IMG submission 187694) | Host-associated microbial communities from peat moss isolated from Minnesota, USA - S1T2_Fd - Sphagnum fallax MG (SPAdes) (version 2) | ecosystem: Host-associated > Plants > Peat moss >... | reverse complement strand
CTTGTGATCAAACTTTGGACATTCTCAAAACATTCATCTGGTAATCTATCCCATAGAAACAATAAAAAATTTTAAGTTTAAGTTTTGATAAAAAAATGTTGTACAGGATCCAAAATTTGGACAAAGGATTATGAGATCAAGTGTCATGTTATTGGGAACAACTTGGGAAATATATTGAGCCTATGTTGCCCCAAACTTGTTGGCTGGGTAGAATTTCTATTCCTAGTTTTGTTTGTTTGTGCCAAGGGTGTTCCCCATAGCTCTTCACTTTATCCCATATCCTTTACCCAAAGTTCTCCCCTTGTCACCTATGTAGGTGAGCCAAAGGGGAGACACTCCATTCTTACATAGAAATTGCTATTGGGGAACATTGTGAACATCATTGGGAAAAAAAGATTAAAAATATTCCATCCTCAACATATTTTCTTGTGAGTACTAAGCATTTGATTCAAACATGCATGAGAAATGAAAGCTATTCCCAAATTTTCATTAAAGGTGTTTCAATTTTGGTCGAATCAATGTATATGGCAACTATAAGATGTATGATAAAGCATCAATGAATAGCAAAACTCCAAGTCTCCCAATGATCATAAAACATGCAATGTAATTCCATTGAAGAAACTCAAACAAGTGCAAAAAGGAAAACAAAGAAAAAAATCTAGAAAAGGAAAGGGAAAAAAAGTTGGATTGTTTCATCTTTTGTCAATGGTGTTAAATCTCCCCATCCTTCCTTGGTGTTCTTCCATGGAGGATATTAATGGTTTTGAAATTCTTTCCTTTTGTGTATGCCAAAACATGCTTTAGATCATATACCCTCCAAATACATTACAAAATTTCTTGCAGGTCTTTATATACCTATACAAGAAGGGCAGGTCTAGAGGTGGTTATGTTGTTTGAGGGCATAGCATCGAGGGGTTTCTTCAGCCCTACCGGATCAATATAACCCTCAATGTGACATGCCCATCCTCAAGATTTGAAAAATCTGACTTAAGTGGAACCTGACACCTTGGAGGTTGAATAAAAAGAACATACCTATAAAGGTATCTTTGAGTTTAGGAGGAAGATTATGCTCTAGAATCTAGTCGCAAATTAAAAAAGGAAAAAATAGGTAAGGATTTAATGTTTTTGTAAAATGAACAAAATTGCATGAGGAAAGTATTGGAAAAAAAAAAACATAAGAAAAATTAGATTAGTTTTTTTCCATGTAGAGGAAAAGGTCATTGCCAAACTCCCCTCCACCCAAAGGTGGAAATTGAGGATTGACATCAGTGCTTTCCCCTTGGTAACAAACATGGTAATCTTAACTTCAAATACAATTCAGGTTTTGTAACTTAAAGTAATGAATTGCTCAAAATGAAAGTCCCAAAAAAACCAAAAAACAAAAAAAAACAAAAGAAAAAAGATAAATGGTGAAATAATTATTTTTTGGTAAGCAGATAATAATAAACTCTCCTCAGGTAGGTAGCTGTCAAAAATGAATCCTGGTAATTTATTAGTAAAAAAATATTAATAAAATAGAAAAGAAAATCCAATAGTGATTATGATTTCTTGGTATATAGTAAACATTATTCACCTACTTATCATAAAGTCAACAAGCCTTGCTTGTGCTGTTGGGTACACTGCATGACAAAGTTGAAGACTGGCTATAATACTACCAGGATATGGTTACACTACTACTGACAAGAATAGGATCCTCCTCCCACACAAGTCTCATCAACAACTTGGGTTGATTGAAGAAGGAGACTAGTGAGTCACCACACAAGATAAACATGCAAACAAGCAGAGGAAAGGAAAAAAAACAAAAAACAACAAAAAACTCTCAAAAACACATGATGAGGAAGGAGGAGGCAATGTTGAAATTGGAATCTGCAATGTTCAAACTTGTATTTGCTCTTTGTCTTCAAATTCTACTAAATTATTTCCAATACCCGGAACTACCATGTATGGAGTGAAGAGTCAAAGTTACTGTACTATTCGTTGAGCTACCACCAGTCATAATAACTACCAGCTCCTGCAACAAATTGGAAAGGAAACAAAACTCCCCAAGTTAATTGAAGAACGAGAGCCCATATGGGAAAAAAAGAAAGAAAGAAAGAAAGAGCGAATGTGATTGATGCAGCTGGCCAGCCGCCCTTCACCAGCAAAGTTTCTTTAGTATTTTGTCATTTAAAAAAAAATGTCAAGTACATGGACCAAGTGACAAAATTTGCATGCTTTTTGCTTGTGTCAAGATGCAAGCTCAATCTCTCTCTCTCTCTCTCTCTCTCTCTCACAAGACCATAACAACCACTGTCTTGTCTCAGTTACAAAGCGTCTCGAACTTTGAACTTCTCACCAAAAGAAAAGGAATAAGCCTGACCTTAATCGTAGTCTAAAGATTTTTGTACGAACTCTCTCACATGTATATGTGTATGACAATTTGTTATGTTGAATGGAAGTAGGATTTGGGGAAATTTGGATCTCTTTTGAACTGACAGGGTTGGTGCAGCAATAACAGTGTGCAAGCAAAACACATACATACACGCTCACTCTCCACAGACCACTCCATTTCCTCATGCAACAAAATTTCTTGGTCATCAACCTGTCAACCCATTTGATGCATTTTTTTTTTCATATGCTTGTATCTAAATTCTAATTTAAGGTTCATCTTCTATGGCCCTCCTACATGACTTCCTGACCGGTTGGTGCATGGCAAAGAATACAACACTTTGAAATGAAGAATTGTCATATTAGAGTTAGGAGTTCGTTGAAAGAGGGGGCGGGGGCATGACCATCACATTGCTCAACCTACAAAATTCTTAGTTTCTTCCAATGGTCCCTTAAATTAGTCCTCATGAGCCTTTTCCTGGTTATGCCCATGGCTTGTCCGTGTGCATAAAATATTCCATTGGGCCAAAACCCAGAACTGAACTTAGAAGTCCATCATTTGATGCAGACAAAATTGTGATCCGACCATGTCCATTGGGTGGTGGTGGTGGTGGCTCAAATTAGGTACCCACACTCTTTGGAAGGGGTACTTAGCCCATGCCAAAAATGGTGAGGAACAATAATTTTCTTTCACAGAACCCTCTCTTCTGCAATGGAATTTCTTTTCCATTTGTGCCCTCCCAAAAAAAATAGTTAAATAATTAAACTCACAGAGTCAATCAGATGGCTCAACAGGCACCTAGGAGGGCCCAACTTTTTTCCTTTTCTGTAGCTAAAAAGATTTTCCTTGATTGAACACAAACACTTTCAAAGTGTTCCATAGGTTGCTTACTTGACACCCATGTGGCAAAATGTTAACAAAACAGTTTTTTTTTCCTTTAATTTGTTTAGTTATTTTTTTAAAATGTTTTTAAAATTAAAATAAAAAAATTATATATATATATAGATATATATACATAAGATGTAAGGAGACAAGGCAGATCATTTCACAAAATTTAAAACAAACTTTAAGGTAGGTTTATGGGGAGTTTCCCTCACGTTCCATGACTTGAACAGGTGAAACTCGGAATAAGAGATTTGTCGTATCTTTTGCAACAGGTTTGGAAACACCAAGTTTGGGGCCGAACTGACTGAACCAGCACCCGCCAATGCACCAGTTGTGGATGAGACTGTTTTTGGCCATTTTGGGATGAACCCGAACCATTTAACCTAAACCATACCAAACATTGAGGTGGGGTTTGTTTTTTCCTTCTTTTCACTGGCTCACCCTTCTTCGCTGCGATTTCAAAAAAAATTCTCCCCTTTTCTTTTCCCTTCTCTTCCTTTCTTCTTCTCCTCTTTTGTTCTTATTTTCTTCTCTTTCACCATCTTCTTCTCTTCCATTGGTGCTGTAGCCTTTTCTTCATCATTTTTTTGCCTCTTTTATTATTGCTATTTTTTAATTATTATTTTTCTCTTTTGTTTGTGTTATAGATTTTTCTTCTTATCATTTTTTTTTTCATTTTTGTTGCTACTTTAGTTTTTTTTTCATCTTTTGTTTCTTTGTTTTCCTCTATTGTTACAACTTCATCATCATTTCCTTCTTGTTATGTTTTCCTTTTCCTTCTTCAAGCATTTTCTTTTTTGTTCGTCACATCGTTGCGCTTTTTGTCATTTCTTGTTGCATCATCATTAGTTATACACATCACACAAGGTATGCCTTTATCGTTTTCCTTGTCTTTTTTTTGTTTTGGTTTGGAATAAAAGCAAAAAGGAAAAGTAAGAAAAAAAATAAAAAAGACAAAATAAAAAAAGAAGGAAATGGAAATTTTTAAATAAAGAAGTTGAAAAGAAAAAAAATAGAAGACAAATACTATTTTTTTTCTTGTTTTTCTAGATTTTTCTACTTTTAAAATTCTAAAATAAGTTTGTTTTCTTTCCTTTTTCTCTTTTTTTTCTTGTTATTATTAATTCAAGAAGAAGAATTCTAATTTTTGTTTCCTTTTCTTTACTTTGTTTTCCTTTTTTTTGTTTCTTTAAGAATAAGAAGATTTTTTGGCATTTCTGCCCTATTTTTCCATTTTTCTAAATGCTAGAAGATTTTTCTTTTCTTTTAATATTTTTTTCCTAAACATTTCTTTTGTTTTCCTCCTGTTTTTCCATTCTTTTTGGTCTTCAAAATTCCAAAAGATGAAGTTTGTTATTTTTTTTCTTTTTTTAAAATCCAATAGACTATACATGTTCATACCCATGTATTTTTTTGGGGTTTGGTTTATATTTTTCAACTTTGCATATTAATGTGTATCATGTGTTTGATGTAGACTTTGAATAATTATGAAGTACCAATTTGTAACCAATGCCATTCAACTCCAATTGTATCACTATAAACCTTACATTCATTAACATGTTATTAAAGTGGTTACAACAACAAGAACGTATTGATGAAAACATGACATGGTGTCTAATGAAAATAGGTTTAAAAAGGTGTCTCTTGAGGTTAGAAGGTAACATGCATATCTTACATAGGTTTCTTTGGCATAAACAATGGCATGGAGTTCATGTTTTCCATTTTTTGAACATTTAAAAAAGTTTTGAAAAATGTGATATTTGCATCAATACATACAAGTTTTGTTTTATTGCAATTGTAACCTCATGTTTGTATTATGTTTACATGCTTTGAATGTGAACATTGCATTAATACTTTGTTGAAATTTTTCATAAAAATATGAGTTTGAAACATATTGCAATGTTGCATTATTGCATTAAAAGAACTTTAAAAACATAAAGTTCAATATGAAATACTTGCATAAGGGACACAAAATAAACATTAGTTTTGTTAGAATGATTTTGCAATACCCACATTTTGAAGCATAAAATGTCAGCTGGTTTTTTTGGATGGTTTGTGCAATACCCAAATGTTGGGCATAAAATATGCATGCTCAATGAAAAAAATGATGATGATAAAAAATAGAAAATTTGAAGAAATGAACTATTCGTGATAAATTATTTAGAAAAAGAAAAAGAATTTAAAGAGAATTTTTTTAAAACTAGAAAAAAATTAGGAAAAAATCCAAAAGAAAAAAATACTTGCATTTTGGTCACAAAATATGTAATAATTATTGAAATGTATTGTATTTTGTGATTGGATTTTCAACTACTTTAACTTTTAACAATAACTACCAAAATATGCATTACCTATGTGTGGGTCACAATAGTGATCGAATGCACAATACTCACATGCAGGGTTACCATTTATTGACATCACATGATCAAATATGATTAAAATGGTTGTTAGTTCATTTTGTGCAATATTTCCATATTTTGTATATCATACATTGGTAGACATTAACATCATGTAAATGATACGTAAGTAAGTGAGTGGGGGGTGGATAAGTAAGTAATAAGTATATAGGTAGGTTGGTGGTTAAGAAAGTAAGTATGTACACAAATAAAAAACAAGTCATGTCAATAATGTAATTATATCAATAAGATGATTAGGTCAATAGGGTAGCTAAAAGTTTTGTTAAAAGATTTTGTTGAAAAAGTAGTCTTTAAATTAATTCAAGAATATATATATATATATATTAAGAGATAAAATAACCAAGAATAGATAGAATTTTTTCCAAAAGGTAGAAATTTAGTTAAGAAAATATATAAGTTTTGTTGAAAAGTAAAGGTTTTGTTAAGAAATAGACATTTACTAAAAGTATATAGAAATTTTGTCAATATGCAAACATTTAGCCATGAAGAGATGGAGGTTTAGCCAAAAGATATAGGTTTAACCAAGAAAAGTTAAAAGTTGTGCCAAAAGGAAAAGGTTTAGCCAAGAGATATATGTTTAGCCAAAAAAAGTTAAAAGTTGTGCTAAAAAGAAAAGGTTTAGCCAAGAGATATATGTTTAGCCAAAAAAAGTTAAAAGTTGTGCCAAAAGGAAAATGTTTAGTCAAGACATATATGTTTAGCCAAAAAGGGTTAAAAGTTGTGCCAAAAGAAAAAGGTTTAGCCAAGAAGAGTTAGAAGTTGTGCCAAAAAGAAAAAAGTTTAGCCAAGAGATATAGGTTTAGCCATGACAAAATAGAAGGTAGGTAGGTAAGGGGTTGCTAGGTAGAGCCAAGATGCAGGTCAATAATGTAGATAGGTCAGTAGAGTAGCTAGGGAACTAGGGTGACTAGGTTGTAAGGTAGTATGGTCAGGGTTGAAAAAAAACACCCAAAAAATTTAAAAGGGTCAAAAGTCAGCAGAGCCCCAAAAAATTGACTGCGGTACAATATTGGGTTAACACGGGGTCAGGAACCGGATGAAAAAACACAGCTCATCCTATGGACAGAACGGCCAACTGGTGCACTGGTGGGTGCTGGTTCAGTCTGGTCCCAAATGCCCACCAAACTACTAGCTTGTGTTGCAAAACTCCGCTCTGTGGGGAGTCGTGCACCAGTTCGAGGTTTAAGTGTGATGGAGGTTTGGCATAGTAGACTAGCGTGTACTTCCAGTTCAAATTGCAATTGCCATGCTTCTTTCTTCTCTACCTGGCATGGCAATCAATCAATCCCAAATAACAAATTTCCACAAACCCTAAAATGTTTTTGTTCCACATTCTTAGCCTTCAACACATACCCATTGTGTGGACTTACAAGTCCCTTCCCTTCCGAATTAGAGCTTATTTTGATGAGCCCCACAGAAACGCATGGTAGGAAAGGTGTGTTACATGTGCATGAACGCAGGCTCCACCCAACATACATTATTGTAGTAGTAGTAGTAGTGTACATTAGCAGCTACGACACATGTCTGTCAAATAACTAATTCATTTTGAAAATTCTCATTTTTGAAAAAATTCAATAATATATTCCTGAAAATTCAATAATTCCCTTCAAAAAAAATTTAATGGTTTTGAACCAGTTTTTTTTTTTCCCTAAAATATTGAATTTAATATAATTTAGTGTATGTGAAGCTGCCATGGTAGTAGGGTATGTGGCCCTACCTACAAACATTTTCCTCAAGTTTTAGATTAGGTATTTGGATGAGTTCGGAGCGGCCCCCAAATAATGAAGCTCTCAAATGACAAAGTGTGTTTGTGATTCTAGTTAGAAAAGGGCCTCTCTTGCAGACTTGTGTGTGCTCTCTGCTTGCAAATGTTGACTTTGTTCACCACACGACCTATTGTGATAAACTGTAAATAGCCATTTTTTGGTGTGGGCTCAAATACGGCCATTTCCAAAGTGCATGGGTACCGATTTCTTCCTTCCTTCCTGGATCAATAACTACCTGACACTTCCTGAGCTGCACAAAAGGGTACCCCGCCCCCTCACCCCCCCAGTTAGTTCTATGACCGACAAATTTTCTGGTGTGCATAATGGAGTGTGAAGTGTGGAGTGTGGAGTGTGGACCCCCAAAGTCTATCCCTTTGCTAAGAATGGGTTTCATTTACAATGAAAATCATCACCTACCGGATGTTGAGCATAGTCAGAAAATCAAAGACCCTGGGCATGGAAACTGATTGATCCCCAAAAGAAAAGATCCCAAAGTCAGGTGTTGCAAACTTTGGTGCACTTGTGATGGAAGTCAAAATACGACAAATTATTGATTCACCTGGTTTTAAAGAGATTGACTTGTTTGTTTTTTTTTTTTTTAAATTTTTTTTGCGGCTGTACAAATTTGATTTGAAAATATGATAAATTATTGAATTTTTCTTTGCAATAAATACTTTTGATCCTTTCGAATAAAATGTATTTGTAATTCAAAAGAATTCAAACCCATCATCAAATTCGGATATGATTCCTGGGGAGGAGGTAGGTATCGCAGAGTTCCATTGTTTGGTCGGATGAACACGGCAACAATTTGAAAACTATCTGAGAATTGTAGCCCCACCCCCCCCCATGATTTTTACAGTACCCGTTTCCTCCAAGGGTGATTGATGGCTGCTCACTGGTATAGCCCATTCTGGGACCCTGAGACCTCAAAAAAAAGGTCCAGGGTTCAAACCCAGTGTAGTGTAGGTGAAACTCCTGTTGGGCCCCTCTGCTAATGAGCTTGACTTAGGTGCTGCCATCCAACAGCCTGTCATGTCAGGTTAGGTCAGGTCAGGTCAGGTCAGGGGAAAAAAAAAAAGAGCTGTACCCAGCTGTAAAGATTGGAATATTCTAAACTGGGGAAGGTTGGACAAATATAACATAATGTGTTCAAGACTCCAAAATGTAGGCAGTTGAACTGGGTCCCAGGCCCCACACAAAAAATGTGCTTTTTGGATAGATAGGCAAGTGAAAGCTTTGATTTTAATTTGCTAGGGGAATTTCTTTGGCATTTTTGCCATTACTATGATGTTTCAGATTGTTGTTCATTCACCATTTTTCACATTTGACAAGTCCCCATTATTTGTGCACAATTGTTGTTCTATTGAGGAAAAGTGGTAGCATGTGGCCAAACAAGCTCCTCTTGTTATGCTCTATTCTTGCTACAACAAGGACAAATATGTGATGATGATGATGATATATTTAGTTACACAAATAGAATATGTATCACTTAGATGCCAATTGAAGAACACATAGGTAGGCAACATAGGATTTTCAAAGTCTATTTGCATTGATTCTTTGAAAACTTTTTGCCTTATAACAACATTATATCCACTCTTCAAACAAGGATTTGTAGATTCTTCAATTATGGCTCATTTTTTTAATCTACCCAATTTTCCTTCTTGCCAAAGTTCTTGGGTACCCACCATCCATCCTCACATAAAAATTGTTACTTGTCATTGTTAAAATCATCAACTTAGACTTAGGTCCCCATTTTCTTTATGTCCTAGTTGCCTCTTGTGTATTTATTCTAAACTACATTCTCACAAAGTTTCCATAAAAAAAATGTGAACATTTGGATTGTGCATTCCTTGGTACAATGGGATGTAATTTTTAGAACTACTATTCTAAACATTACCAAACTACCTTGCACCCCTCCTCATTAAGGGCTTTCCAACAACATAGGATGGTGAGGGAAGACACTAAATAACACCCCCCTCTTGTTAAGCATTATTTGTCACAAAATGTGGTTAAAAGTGTTCCAAACGTTGTTTCTTCCACTAGGCTTAACTATTTTGACCTTGAAGCATATGTTAATTATAAAAAAGACTATCCCTTTTCAAGGTTTGAAACTATGTTACTACTTGGTATTTTCTCTTTCACGGGGGAGGTGTGAGGTTTGAATTCAGCCTAATGTAGCACAACATGCAAAGCATACTAAATGATGTTCATCTTGTGAAACATGTAGAACATGAAAAGTTGTGTAGCACAATTCAATGTAGAACCATTCAAGATGTCAAAGGATAAGCCAGAAAAGGTGGCTAGATAAAACTTGATGGGGGATGTTTAGCATTTCCTACATTATGACAAATTGGTGATTTGCAACTAGCCTTACAACTAGGTTTTTGAGTTACAATGACCACTTGCAATTTCATTGCAATTCAGCGTATTTTTATAACATGAATGTTACCAGAAAAATTGCATGAGTTGCAACAAACACAACTCATCGTATGTATGCAACTCATGCAAATCAATTGCAACTATGCACAAATAGAAATTGTGTAACTCCAATGCAACTAATTTGCAACTATCATTGTAATGTTATGTTGATGTTTTTTTCATCCATCCATCCATCCATCACTAATGAACTTTTTGGATTTCTATTGCAATTCCTTTGCAATTGCAAATGCATTGAAATACATTAATGGTTGTAACTAATTACCAACTATGTGATAATTCACGTTAGCACAAGATATTAATTGTGTGTAATTGCAATGTACCCAATATACAAATGGCTACTAGGCGACTACTATGGAATAATTACTAAAAAAATTCATCCATTGACAAACTTAATGCTTGTGTGATTTTTTATTCATCCATCAACAAATTTAATGTTGCATGGGTTCTCATTCATCCATCAACAAACCTAATGTTTCTATGATTTTTCATTCTAGATGTTCAATATATGTTCCAATGTAGTGGTATGGGAGTTGATTTTAATAGTATTTGATATATTTCAATTGGTTTGATAATCTATTAAAAACTACAATTTTAATATAAAATTGCATTACATCACTACTTATGAACATGAAATGAATATGAAATTGTATGTGTTGACATTCAAGGTTGGAAAATGCATTATAATAAAAAAAAATGAAATATTGAAATACAATTTGATTATAAATCAAAATAATTTTGCCCAAGTTATTTGTAACAAAAGTTTTCTTCTATCAAAACAAAAGGTCATCACAAAGTTGACATGAATCAAAACAATCAAATATTGTCATCTTAAACACTATGTATCTCTAAATTAATGTTTTCTTTTTGTTGAAATGGAGTTTGAACCATAATTTTTTCATTCCACCTTGTCTACTTAAAATCTACCATATTATAATATTCAATGTCACATGTGAAATGAGATCAATAACATATACATAAAATTATAATGCAAAAGATATATAGATGTCCATCCTTTCAATTTAAGTAAAATTAGTTTACAATTACAATGCCACTATACACATAACTTATTTATCATTAAAAAGCAACATACATGACATTAATAAAAACTAAATTGTAATCAATTACATTTGCATACAATGGTGGTATTCAAAATAAAATGCATTACATACTTGGAGTATTGAAGTTAAAATTCACCATACCTTTGTTGTTAAAGAATTGTTTTTCTTGCATGTATAGGATTAGATTACTACAGAACAAATAACACATTCAATGACATAGTTATGAATAACCTAACCAAATTATACAATGTATCACCTAAGCATTTATTCTTCTACTTAGCTATATTTTTCCAAACAAAACCACCATTTTATTTTTGAAAAAACCTTCAACCTCCAATAGCAATAACAAGAATAAGAATCTTCAAACTCCAAGAACAAGAACAAGAATTTTAAACCTTTAAGAACAAGAACTAAGAATAAGAACAAAAAAATTCAAACTCCAATTTAACAAAAACCTTCAACCTCCAACCTCCAACAACAAAAAAACCTTCGACCTCTAAAAACAAAAACAAAAACTTCCAACTTCCAACTCACAAAAATCCTCAACCTTAAGTCTTTTAAATAAATAACCAAATTTGTAACAACCTTTCTAGCACATGATATGATAATTGCATTAGCAAAAGATTAAAAAATGCACAAAATGTTTAGAGAAAAAAATTGTTCCTTTTTAGTTCATCTTGAATTTTTTGACAATAGGCTTCTACATGAAGGTTATTGATGCAATGGGAGATATTTGCTAATATACTACCATGTGTCACTTCCTTAAGGGATATTAGTCCAAATATCATATTTTCAAATTCCAAATTAAAATTTAATTACATACTGGTTGCTTTGGCCAATTTGGTTATTTTGGCCTACATGTTTATTAAATGTTAGTTATTAAAAGGAAAAAAATAACCCTTTGTAATTCATTTTGAATTTTTTAATAATAGGCATAGGCCCATGATTGATGTGAAAGAATTGACCTTTATCAATGGAGTTATTAGACATTTAGGGTATAAAATATCAAGGCATATATAGGCAAATCCATATGTACACTTTAATTGAGTTTGTAATACCAATGCTTTTAATTTCACTTTAAAAGCAAATTTTCACCTTCAATGATGGTCTCACATGTTTATAAAGCAATATGATGTTGTGAATTGCAATGTATGGGAATCCTAGTAATAAAACCATTCAACAATAGTCACAAAATAGTGGAAAAGTGGTACCTATATAATGGCAACCTAATGGCACAACAAATTGTATGAATAGGAATCATAGTTGACAACTATTTGCAAATAAGTTAAAAGTATCATATTTAATGGCTAGTGAAAATGCATACATGTGGCATGATCATATGTGTTGAGGTCTTAGACTAGTTGCAAAAAAATTGTTGATTGGGTACCACATTTACCTCAGTTGTAATGTAATTTCACATGCCACTAAAATGTAGTTTATTAAGAAAGTCAAACAAGGTTGACACCAACTGTACCTATGGTGTGTACATTCTATTATATAGGTGTCCATCTTGCAACTGCCTTACAAGTATTATATAATTCCCTATTTTTTGACATGACATTTATTTATTAATTCCATGTATTTCCATGGGATAGTTGTAGTGTAATTGTATATTAATTGTTTTGGAGCTCTAGTTGCAAGGTAGTTTAGTTGTCATGAACATGATTTCTCATAGTGCTAATGAATGGTGGTTTGGGAGACTTTTAAAATGACAAACAAACAAGCAACCTTCCTTTTAATGGATAGCTTAAAAAATTATAGGTAATGTGATATTATAAAAAACCTTGAAGTCTTGACTCCCAAGAATCAATCAATCCACATTTCAAGGTTCCTCAAAATTAAGTGTTGTAATCATTTGTCACACTATTAAATGTTATTATTGTAAACCTTCAACCAAATTATTTCAAACATGGGATTTTCATTTTACATTAGTTGTAAAAATTTGTTGCCATTTTGTAAGGGGTTGGGTTTCAATGCAATAGGATATAATGCCAAGTTTTAACCATAATAACAAAACCATTGTAAGGGAATTGTTGGGTAAATTAATCATACAAAATATGAAAGCTTAATTTTTTTATAAAAATAGACAAAATGGGCAACCATTTTTGTAAATGGTACATTATGAAGAGAAAGGAAACAAACCAACCCACCACTTTAAATAATGAAACCCCTATGGGGTCATTATAACACTGCCACACAAATCTACCCATTTTAAAGCAAAACACCTAAAATCTACTTAAAATATTATCAATGGCCTTGATTTGCATCTTCTCTTTTCGATAGGTTCGTAATCAAATTGCACACCTGGCTTAATATATAATTATTCTAGGTTATTACATTGCCATCATCCTTTATCAATAACAATATTAGATTTGGCCCTTTAGTTGTTTATTACAACAACCTTATTTCACGCCCTAGGGAAATCACTTCCATTTTATTCCAAACAACATGCAAAAAAATATCAGGTGCAACTTATTGAAAAAAACATTTTAAAATTAATTAATTAAAATGTAAATAAGGTGCTTATAATTCATTATGAGAATAAAATTAAAATATACTTAGAATATATTCAAAATATGCCATTATTTCATAGCAAATTAACAAATACCCTTTTATTATAGGTGCTTCCTAAAATATATACATAATGACTACCTTGAGTTCCACACAACCTAAATAAAACCTCCTTTATATTTTTAATTTTTTGCATGTATTGATCCATTTTAACTTCAAGTTTGGAGGTAACAACTTTGTCCATCTTCTTCGAATTAAGAATTGATCTTTTTGCTTGGTGGCTTTTAACATTTTCCAACCAAGTGCTAAATTAGAATAAGCAAAGTGATCTTCCCTTCCTATCCACTTATAAATCATAAGATCAAAATCTAGATCTCCCATTTCTTCATAAAACACCAAGAAGCTTGTTCTCTTTTGGTCTTTCACCACTCTTATCATTCTAATATGGACAACTTTGCCCACAAAACTTTGGTTAAAGTTATCTTGTAGATGAACTATCATTGGAATTTGGAATGCAAGACAAAGCTATTGTTTTAAGTTTAATTGAAAATTAGCCCATAGACCCTATTATGACCACATGTTACTCATCCCGATTGCATTAAAGGTTAAAAATTTAGGGGATGTTTGAAATATAATATAAGGCAATTTGTTACCTTTTTCAAACACCACCACCCATTTTGTAACAAGGCAAAATCTATCTCAGGAACACAACGTTTGCCCCCAACATTTCTCCATTTTAATAACAACCTTAATGTATCCCAATTATTCATGTTCAATGGAGGTGATGTGGTCCTATCTTTCAACTCCTCAATTGAAGCAAATCTACCTTCAATGTATCCAACAATAGGAAATTGTGCTTCATGTGCTTTCCATGACTTTAATGGATCTTCACAGGACTTTGCAAACAATTGCAGATTTCAAAAACATGCAAGTTCTCTATAGTCAAAAAGAAATTGTTAGCATTACACATTTGATTTAGATATGATTTATTAACATTTCTAAATACAAAAACTGAAAACTTACATATGATTGCAAAAACCAAAAACTTACATTTTCCATGACAATTTGATCTTGAGTCAATCTTGCATTAAACATTACCAATGGTCGTTTTCGGGCCTATAATTTGATGGGTGTTTTGTTGTAAAAGGATAAACTTTTTGATAAGTTGAACACAAAAATGGAATCAAAGTTTTGGAATCATATTTTGCTATTGTGATTGTGGCCTTTTATATTCCCACATAATTACTCAAAATAAAAAGATCCTTGAATCTAGGATGAATCATTAAAGCCAACATCATGTGAACTTTTTTTTGGATCAAATTGATGTAAATAATCTAAAAATGGAGCGAACACATGAGTGACTTCCAATCCTATCCTACTTGTTAATAAGAGCAAATTTGCATCAAATTGAAATGTAGGAATAAAATTCATTTAGATTTCCAATTCAAATTTTGCACTTGTCAATTTCACACAAAGGTTAATTGCATTTGCAAGTGCATGACTCAACAACCAATAACCACGATGTTGATTCACCACACAACTTAAAACAATTAGGGACAAAGTTGAAGTAATGATTTTTTCAATGGCCCAATTTGTGTTAGTGGAATTTTGCATTGTAAGCCAATGTTAGTTGATTGTAACAAGCATGAATAATAGTTTCATATTCAAAGGCTTGTTAAAACATTGCCATTTTGGATGCAAACCTTGTTTTCATAGGTGTGATTAGCTTCTGTGGTTACAAACCTATAACTAAACAAGCTTTTTTTCACTCTACCTTTCATTTTCCTCATTTTTTGGCCATGTTATACATACTTGAATTGAAGATTGTGCAAATTTGATGTTCACAAGTTACAAACTTGAACTTACCTTTTCATCAAAAGTGGCAAATTAAAAAGCTTTAAAAAGGGCATGTCCAAAACAAACACTTTCAAATGGTGCCAATATCCCCAATTTTTCACAACTAACAAATTGTTTAAGAGCATTTATCATTGTAGACAAATTTTTGTTGTCATCTTTCACATAACAAATACTTTTGTTAATGAACTTATATTTTTCAAACAAAGCTTACAAGTAATTAACAAAATTAATTCCAATAATGCCTTTTAACTAAAATAGACCAATTATAACATGTTTTGGTTTCCAATCCAATGTTAAGAAGTTAATCACAAGGGAAAAATTATTAAATGCACATTTGCTCATCCAAAGGTCAAATGTTGTTGTGATAGAAGTTGTAGCATTGATATAAGGTAAAACAAACTTTTCAAATGTGCATTTCACCAAACAAGGTAATACCTTTTTAGTTAAGGTTCTATGTGATGGAAACACCAATCGTGGGTCCCTTTGTAAGCCAATCACCTCATCTATATGTTTTTGACTATGCTTAAAAGTTAAAGGGAATAACCCTTTCATAACAACCAACACAAGATCATCAAAAAAAGCTTTTTGTTCTTCATATGATTTTAAAAATGTTGTAGTATTACTAAAAAATGCAAAAATGGATCTTGGAGTTACAACTTTTCAAAACTTGGAGCTTTGTTTTACAAAATCATTTGTTTGAGTAGAATGTCATCATTGTACAATCTCAATAACATATGTTTTGAAAATGTTTGAATGTTCAACTTCATAATGTTTTTTCATGGTTGAAGTTCCATTTTCAATTTTATAAGAAATTAATCCTTTCTTACCTTGAGTTTTTGATCCCAAAACATGAGGATCCAAAGGAATGAAATGACACAAAATATAACAAATAACTTGTTATGTTTCAAGGGACACATGTTCATCATTATTTGGTTGGAAAAATCCCTAGGGAGCATATTTTTGATCCCATGGAGCCCAAAACTTTGCTTGCTAGAATAATGCAACTAGTTGTTGACTTGATTCAGGAGTGGTAGTATTAGATCTATTTATTAGTAGAAGAAAAAACAACAATAATGTCATGGCCATCACCATTTGGAACTAGAATGAGACAATTGGGGCTTTCATTTGCCATGGGTAAGCTACAATAGGATAGGAAACACACAATTTTAGACTCTCTTTAATTTTCTCTTTAAACAACAATCCTCCACACCCACACACACACACAACTAACTAGGAAAATTACAAAATTGGAAATTTATTATGGGCAGGGAACAACAAAATTGAAAATGACTTGGAAATTCGTTGGCTATTTGGAAATTTACAAAATTGGATAGGGAGCATGGAGCCTTATTTAATATACTGATGCATTGATGTTGTTGCTACTATTATCCTTTAGGAAGTAGATGTTGGTTATGTTGATGGCTGTTTTTTTTTCAATTGTTAGGCTAATGACTACTCCTTTAGTTGTTGGTGATTATAGTTGATGTTTTAGGGTGCAAATTCTTTAAGGTGTACCAAATTTTTGTCACGTCACCCTTTTTTTTGTCTTTTTACCTATTCTTTTTTTATCATGTAAAGACACATTTATGGATGATTATAATGGAATTTAGAATTGTAATAATCTAAAATATAATCCTTTTGAAATTTTTGACAAATTTTAATTCATTATTTTTTATGAGGATCAAAATATAAGGTAAAAAAGACTTCAATAAAGACTAGGCCCTTGTCGTCTTGTGTGGTACACCTTAAAAAAAATTCACCTTTTAAATAGCTACTACATTTGGAGTTTACATCCAAAAAGACCCAAATCAATAACGTTTCCCCACGTACAAAAAATAGATTAAGCAAGCAAAATGGATGCACACACACAAAATTCCTTTGCAAAATCCCTTGTTTTCTAAAGTCTTTTACTACAACATAAAAAAGGCAAATATACACAAAAGTTTCACAAAGCTTGAACATACCCACACATAGAGCCTTTAAAACCAAAAACAAAAGGAGGCAAATACACATAGAATTAATTTTTAAAAATTAATTAATTGCCTTGAAACGCTAGGGTTTAGATTAAAATATGGTGGGAGTTTTAGGGTTTATGTAAAATAGTGGTGGTGATTTTAAAATTTAAATGAAATAGTGGCGTCAAATTTAGGGTTTAGGTGAATTACCCTAATAAGATAAACTCAGGTTTGAGAACATACTTGGGCTTGGGTACAAGTGTTTAAAAAATTATATCCAAGGTTATGAATGGGTATATTTTTTCAAAATTATATATTCTTCGATATCCATTTGATCAAGGTATATTAATTTTGAAAAAATAAAGAAATCTTATTCGTATCCAATAAATATATACAGATAAATGATTTACATACACAATTTTACATGTTGTGTAAATTGGACACCCATTACTAGGCAAACTCATTATTCAACTTAACACATTAAAAGTTTACACTTGTGTTACATGAGCAAGTTTTTCAGCTTAATACACCCGTGAGTATGAAATAAGGTAAGTGATAATCATTCATTTTACCCTACCCTGGATTGATAGTTTTACAATGCCTATGTTCTTGTACCCAACTTCAATATATAATACATATTTGGGTATACCTGCCCAAGATTGTTTTACATTTTGGGATTTCTGTTTAAAACTCAAACAAAAAACTCAATTCAAGAGTAAATTATTCAAAAAAATTAGACACTTATTGAAAATTTGTCATACCATTGTTAGAAGTGCTTGCAAAATTTCATAGCAATTGGTGAAAACTTTCTTGAGCTTCATTTTGTATGCATGTAGAGAGCACTCCCATCCCTGCATCTTTGCATGGGGAGGCCACCCTAAAACAAAGAAGTAAATGGATTACCCTTCAAGTAGTCCTGTTGAATCTGAGGCCCAAGTAGTGTTGAGTTGAACCAAATTAGCATTTGTGTTTTCTTTTTTTCTTTTCTGCAATTTTACAATGTAGCATGAAAGGCAAAGACAATTTAGCCAAATTTTGCAATAAATAAAATATGAAAGTAAAAACATTTAAGGCATCCTTCTATATTGTTGGCTACCTACTTGAACCTGATGTAGAATCTGGAGGAAAAATAAAAAAACATTTCAAAATTTGGTGATGAAAACCCCGCAAAACAATTCTCAATTTTTGCATTTTTGAAAAAAAAAAATTCACCCAAAAAAAGAAAATGGATTAATGTTGACCTGGTCTACTACTAGGTTCTACTAGGTCTTTTGTTTTTCCATTTTGTTGGGTTTGGAAGTTCCTTTTCCCTAGTGTGTCTCTTGGACTCATTAGTGGGTCTTGTTGTACTTGTGTTCAGCTGCCAGCAGCCAGCCTTCACACTCAACTCCAATGCACACCCCAAAACAAACCTGATGGGATATCATGTTTTCATCATCTGCATCATGTTGTGGCTTTGTCCCCAAATAATGTTTTTTTCATCAGATCTCTCCCCCAAGAGCCCATGATGGAATAATTGATGTCAGGTTGATAGTTCATAGCCATGTACCCAAATCAAATCCATAATGATTAATACACTACCTATCTCTGTTTAAAGTTATACCCTCGTGACATAAGAAGGTCAGCTACTAATAAGACACTTTCAAGTCTGACAAGCCCAACAAACAAACCCCCTCCCCTTCCTCCCCCTTCACACCATGTCAGTTCATAGATTAATTTACCT
>Ga0209208_10004812_pt1 | contig 18977 bp, 18 predicted proteins | sample S1TSphfallax_3_FD_187694 | JGI IMG/M metagenome (GOLD analysis project Ga0209208, IMG submission 187694) | Host-associated microbial communities from peat moss isolated from Minnesota, USA - S1T2_Fd - Sphagnum fallax MG (SPAdes) (version 2) | ecosystem: Host-associated > Plants > Peat moss >... | reverse complement strand
CTATGATTTAGGTTAGACTATGGTACCTAAGCTAAGTTATGGCACCTTCCTAGTTGTCTAGAATGACTACCCCAACCTCTAGGTATCCTAAACTAACCTATGATTTAGCATAGATTATGGCACTTAATCTAAGTTATGGCACCTACTTAGTCTTGGATGACTACCTTTTTATCCACCTCCAGGTTTGTGTCATGTGTCATGTTTTGTAGAGCACCTGAGCATTGACAATTAATTCAATAGATGGAGTGAATGAATGAGTGAAAGGTGGAAGACTAACATGAGAACAAGCGCTGAAGCAACTTTGTGATTGAAGGGAGAGATAGAAAGAGAGAGAGAGAGATAGTTTTAGTCAAAATATACTTCACCTATCATCTTTCAAGTTGAGAAATACTTGAAGGAGTTGAATTTCATGAACCCTAAAAACTAATCATTGGAAATTGTCATCATGAACGCTCTAAGGCCTCCCCCAGCCCCCCCCCCCCAATAACTAAGTAGAACTTGTAGTTGTTGGATGAGCTTTGCATATATGATGATCAACTTGTTCATAGGTTGTCCAAGAAAGTCTAACGGAAGTTCATTCAATCAATCATAAAATTAGAACATCTGATGTGTTTCAACTTCAATTTTTTCAAATCCTTGAAAATTAGCGCCCTTTCTTAGAACCATTGTATCATGTTTAGGAAATCCTTTACCCCTTAACAATCTTCTTCACATTTTGATAGAAACTTCATGAGCTAATATTGTATCATGCACATGAAGTACTTAACCCATTAGCAATCTTTGTTCATGATTCAAAGGTAACTTGACCATGTGCATAGAAATGGATGATCCATGGGTACTAATTTACACGAGGTGGCAAATTCAACTTGTTAATTGTTGGAACCAAAATGTGACCTCTACTCAATTATGCATGTTCTTTGTGTGGCTTTCGAGATCAACATGATCATGGTTGTTTTGACAAAGTTGACAAAAAAGGTTATACATCCTTCAAAAGCGCTACAACAATGCATTTGCAAACTTTTGACAACTACCTTACCCTAAGGTCAGTTTCGACATTACATAACTCTCAAAATAATGAAATGAAAATTTGTGAAAATATAAAGTTGACATGTTGAAAATCATGATAATTACTGTAGGCTACAATCTAAATAATTTCACTACTCATATCACAATATTATAGTAGATGATGGAAAATTATATAATTTCAAAAAACAATTCTAAAAATTCTTTTTTGAAAATAAATAAATAAAATTCGTTTTCTCAATGTGGAAACTGGCCCTAGGCTATACAGTAAAAGAAAATAATGTGTTCACATCATATTTAGGACTAAATAAAATGTGAAGTCTGGTTACATATTTTTAATTGGGAAAAAAACTATTAGGCTAGCTACCACCCAACAATCAGCATGGAAATTAATAAACTAATAGTTCTCACATTATTTCATATTGAGTAGCCCCACTTGAAGACAGATATGGGGGAAGGTATGATTATTGAAGCAAAAGGTGGGCGGTCCACCAATTTGGAAGTTGTCACTTGGGTGCTGGTTAATTCTCTTGTCTTCTTCTAGGTTCCAAAATTATATAGACATAGAAAAAAGCATATATATATATACATATATGAGCAAATGCCACCAAAAGCCACAAAAAGGTGCCAAATTGTTTCCTCCTATGGCAATCATATTCTTCCATGGGGGGGGGGTCCAATGGCTGTTAGGGTTGAAGTGAGCCAAAGAGGAAGAGGAGAAGGAGGAGCCCATTATTTTGCCATGCATAAATACGATATATATTCCTACTATGAAGAGGAGTGGGTAAGTAGTCAGTACTCCAATAAAACCCACCACACACATCTTTGTTGTACTCACTATTTATTTACACCTTTGGGATGAGGTAACTAAGCTTAAGTCCTAAAGGTGCATTCACACTTGGTGTTAGGGACTGTAGAGTTGAGTCCCTTAACACCATGCTAGCTATTTAGGACTTCAGCTTAGTTACCATGCAAATTTTATGTTAAGCTAACATTCACTTAACATTAAGCTAATTGCCCATTTAACAGTGGGTGCCACCTACAATGTCACCAAGGGTTTTCATTTAGCATTGACTTAACATCAAGTGTGAATGCACCATTCCTTTCCGCTACACTGGCGGTTATCTTCTTTTAGAATATTTATTTAAAAATAAGGTCCCAGCTAGGGAATGAAAAATTAAATTAATGCACAGGATGAGAAATCTAATCGTTTGCTACAAGGTTTTACATATTGACAATTCCTTTTCCATTTCTTCCAAGTTTTTTACTGAACTGGACAATGATCCAAAATGATTTTCAATGTCATTTTTTCTGAATTTTTTTTCATATTTAGACAATATATTTCAGTAGACCACCACTGTCCAATCTAGTCTCAGTAAGTTGTGCTGGTATGTGGTTGTTTCACTTGTCACTTCACGATTGATAATATCGAAAGACGGTTTGTTTGGTTATATTTTAGACAAACCCTAATGCTTTCTTTTTTACCACATTTGATCATTTTCTTTGTGTTTTCGGGTTCTACAACCAATCATGTCTATATCAACCTTCATTATTGGTGGGTATGTGTTACTTGGTCAAATTTCACCTTCAAAATCAAGAGGAGGGTGGTGGGGGAAAAGGTGGTATCATTTTTGTTGACAACAGATGACTCAGATACTGCCACAAGCTTAAGTAAATTATTGAAGGGGCTTGTTGGCACAGAGATGAAGAGTTGTGTAAGTAATTTTGGGGGAAGGGAATGAATGCTGTCTGGAGATGCTGTCCATAGTATGTCCAATTATCTTTGAGAGAAAAAAAATTGATTGAAATATGATTACGTCATTGCAAGACGTTGCTACAGAAGAGATTATTATTAAACATTATAGCAGAAGGATATTTAGCTCACTAAATGAGTATAAAACATCTAAGCAAGGCCAATTTACTCATTGCATAATTTTGTCTCCCCATAATGATAAATAATTCTACATCCAATTTCGCAATATATACACATAATGCATTCCCAAAAGAATGTGTCTCATTATTTTGAGCATCTCAAATTGATTCTGAATTCTGAAAACATGACCAATGAAGTTGGGAACCTATTATTGTGATTCTGCATTTTTTTCACAGTTTCATGGAGTGCAATGTAAATATAAATCAATGAGGTGATTTGAAATAGTTATGCATCTCTTTACTAAAAGAAGAGCTAGGCTTTGAAAATTACCTGCAAAATTGGTCTTCAAAGCCTGCTGGAGTGGTGGTCTACATAGACTAGGTTGCACATCCTTTCCGATGCCATTTGTTCAGACCATCAATAATGCCTGTCATATTGAAGCTACACCAGAAGCAAAACAACAAAAAACCCTCGGATTTGTCCCAGTGCCATTACCCTCTAGCTTTCATAAAAAACATATTTACATCTAAAGGATTTGATTTGAATTTCTGCGCTCCTCTGGCAGATGAAAAGACTTGCTCATGCAATACCCAGTTTGGATGGGAGGAACATAAGCATAGGATCCAAAGACCAGACTTTGTTACTTTGGTACTCCGATCTGCTTGCCATCGGCATCAGTATAAATTGCCTAGTGGTGGAAAAATGCTGCTGACACTGGCGAAGGGGGCTCGCACTGAGAACTCGATTGGTTGTTAGATAGCCGTAGTAAGTGGGCTGAGTGCTTCAACTACTTCAGTTTTGCAATGCTCTCCAAGAGGAGCTTGCATTCTGCTGCCCAATCAACTGACCCAACTGAGCGCACAGTTATTCGCTGACGCTTTTCATTCATGTATTCTGTTTGTGCAACACTGATTAGAAATACCAATGGTGCCCATTGTGCCTTGCGCAGAGCAGCTTCATATTCCTTTCCTTCCCCTACCTGCGCACTCCACCCACAGAAGTAAGATTTTGCACTCGGTTTCTTCTGAACCTGGGACGAATTGAAAATTTGTGGCATAGTTGATATGAAAACCTCAGGCAGGACATGATAATGATCAACCCACAATGCACCAGAATCGTGGAAAGACCCAAAGCATTACATTGACCCTCTCTCTCAGTTCAACTACTTTGTTTGTGCTCACGTCTCCTGCTTGTAACACTAGATAGCCAGAATTGGAAGGTTGCAAACTACAAGAAGCATATGATCTTGGAGGGCCAAACCTGAGATCTCAGGAGTGACAAGTCCTCGGCAGAACGACCAAGAATTTGCTCTGCTTGTTCATTGAAAGCTGAGATCCAAGCTTCTCCTGTTGCATCAGACAATTTAGCCAGCAAGATGTACCTGCCATTCAATAGATAAGACATTAGTATGACTTCAAAACCACCAATGTGGGGTTCTCTGCTGCAGATTGCTGAAGGGCAAGGTTCACTTCCCCGCTTTCAAATGCATGTGAAATGAACCAAACTCTGTTGCCAAAACCAGATACAAATGTGCAGACATAATTACACATTCCCATGCATCCAGAACTCGACCAATGAAGAACCAAAAAGCAAATAATTAACAAATGATGGAAGATTCTCACCTGCGATTGCATTTTTCAGAGTGCTTCTGACAGCCCTCACACCAGTAGCTTGTACTGCTCTCTTCAGTGACCTTGCGATTGCAGTTCACACAAGCTAGGTACCACATAGCTTGGTCTGGTTTAATGAAGCTGATGACAGCTCTGACATTGAAATATGCTGGCTGTAACACAGTAGGCCAAAATCTCAGTTGCTGTTCACTGTTCAACATCATTCTAACATACCCTAAACAGAAAGAAGCATTGTATTCCTCCTTATTAAGCTCAGATTTGCAAGGACCAATGCACCACACTTTAGAGCACAACCTTGTCTTCACCAACAGATGGTAGGGTGGCCTCAGAGAGCACAGCACGGCTTGCATTAGAAGATTGCCCCATTACTCGTACAACACCCCCAGGGAGGCTAGCACCTGCAGGTGTCAGTGCTACTGCCCCACCACTTTCTGAATGCCTGCCAACCCACAATCTTACTCACTTTAGCATCTTCCAATATCCTCCACAGGACATGTTCAATTGATCCTACAACATAGTAATCCTCAACTTGAGCAGAAGGTAACTGCAATGTGCAATAACACAGGCACAAGAACATCTAACACAGCACTGACCAGTTGCGAAGGGCGATAGCTTCAGGAATATCTGGGTTGATGGCAACCATGCTGTTTGAGGTGGTTGACAGAGAGACCCCTGGCACACACCAAGAACTGTAAGACTTTGGAGAAGAACATGTTGGAGGTAACCACTGTGTTAGCTCCAACAAAATATCAATGCACAAGCTTAAACAAAAGACTGTCCAGCCAATAAATTTGATCTGATATAGCAGAGGCAATAAACAAGCAGATGCAAATACCTTGGAAGTCACTGGCTCGCAGAGATTTGACCATAAGCACTGGAGAATCATTCACAGTATTAGATAGGGTAGCCCCTTCATTCATTGCCATGTTGTTCCACAGGCTCACCACCACTGTCTTCTGACTGCAAATCCCACAACATCTCCATCATACTATTTTGTGCAGAGACAAGATGTCTGCTCCAAATCCAATACCTAACAAGACCAGGGCTAGCACAGAGACTCAAATACCTTTCATCAGCAATTGTAATATCACGCTTTGGAATCTCCTCATTGCTATTTTTCCGTCGAATCATCACAATGGATCCAACACTTTGCACGATTCCAAGCACATCTGCAGAGAACAACATCACATGACACACGTACAGTGGCTACATTATTCATTATGCAAAGACCCTGCATGTTACTATGCAAGACTGATGCACCCCACACATGTAACAATAATGGCAAGTCCACTTTTGCACCCAAGTGCTCATAGATAAGTTCTCACATTCTACACCTACTGAGCAGGTAGGCTTATATCAGCATATCAAAGTCAGCTGGGGTGGCGACCTCCAACTAGGCCTGCTACATGCACAGGAATACATCGAGTCTAATTGGACTTGAGGCCACAGATTTACTTGGACAAAACAACTTGCAAACCTAGGCACATGAATATAAAAAGACATACCTACAAGTTCCCTGCCATTGACATATGGTCCCAATGCATCAATCTTCACAAATTTGTACTTCATGGCAGGCATCTGGATGGAGGCTGCATCCTCAGGAACTTCTTCAACCTCTGAGTTGGCATTCAATGTCATCTCATAGTCATTATTCACATTTGAAAACTGCTTGTTTGCAACTCGCAGGCTGCCCTTGGATATGAAGTACACCTGCAACTCCAGGCCAGATTGCACAAACTAGATTAGCTTGAGCACATGTCTACAAAGGGTATGAGGAAGCCCTATCATCATAGTCTGCAACCACCACGTTGTAAGTTCAGCAGTGAAACCAAAACTAACATGACAGGAATGAGCACAGTCAACAATTTCCAAAAAGTAGAAACCACCACACTACAATGTCCACTAAAAGAAATGGGTGTATGTATGCTGCACCTTTCCTAATTGCAGTTTGTCAAAGAACTTGTCTGCAGCCTCTTTGAACATGGTTGCCAGAATCTGTGTTCCCTGAAGAAAAGTTTCATTTGACAAAAAGATTAAGCTTGGGCCTTAGTAACAGGAAAACAATAGAGATTGCACATAGTGACAAAAGACATGAGAAAGAATGACATAGGGGCATACATCTTCATCAGTGAGCTCCACATTGAACACATTGCCTGCCCCTCGTGCATTCTTGAAAGAGCGCAGAGGTCCTTTACTGGTCACCCGCACTTTGATTGTCCAGTTTCCTTGATATGGATTAAGAGATACAATTGGGTATACTCTCCTTGAGATACCCATCATTGAGGCAGGTGCAGCACTACAACCACCAATAAAATTCACATCAAAGCACCACCCATTGTTCAATGACAGATAAGCACTGCTGCAAGATTGCAAAGGTGCTTCATGAGAGATCTAAATATCTCAACTGGAACACTCACAGACAGTACATCAGCCAAACAAAATAGTGAATGAAGAAATTCTTACTTTCCTCGCTGCTCCTGCACAATTTGGGCAGCAGATCTGAAATTGTGGTTGCCCTTGCCTGCCTTGGAATCTACTTGGAAGGTTGGCTTCACCTCCAGTCTGATAGTAGGCTTCACATCCATCTCTTGTTTGATGCCATGCTCAAACTCTAGCGCAGGTCCCACAACCTCTCCTTTGGTGATCATCAGGACACTGCAGCAGGCAGATCACTCAAACTTTCAGTTATACAACTACCTAACTTCTGAGATAGAGATTTTAATTTCTTCCAGGAAAAAACAAATACCAGAGACAGATCTCATTAAGTAGACCAAAGTAGAACAAGCTTGACGACTCAGGATGCCTTCCACTACAATCCGGACTCCGGACTCACAATCAACACTGGTATCTGAGGCTAGCATGTAGAAGGAGACAGAGGCGATGACTGCTAAGACAATGGAACACAAAACGAGCGACCAAGTAGGTGTTACTCACTCCTTGCCCGCCACATTGCTGAAGGTGTAATCAAGGATTCGTAAAGTGCCTCTCTCCTGCAATTGCCCTGCCTCCGCGAGACTGTTCAAGCTGCTTGGCAGCGCTGCCCTAAGCTTCTGACTCCCATCGCTCACCATTGTTCTGCAAGCCATGATCATCAAAATCATAATTATCCTTATCACCGATCACCATCTCCCGTAACATCTCAGCTACTGCGACATTGACCAGCTTTCAACCCTAACAAAACATAAATACTAATCTGCTCACGCACCGCGAGAAGACTCTTAGGAGAATAATTGAGAAGAGTTTCTTTTTACTTCGTAGCACAGAGGAAAGAAAAGAAAACGAACTGCATTGCAGTATCTCAGATCGCAAGCATCACAGATGTGCTAAAAACCTTAAGGCACTTACGTGAAGCGAGCAGAGGAGCCAATTCGCTTCAGCTCAAGGACCTACAACAGACAAACCCCCATGTGCACTCAGTAAAAACCCTGGCAACGACGTAGAAACCAGAGCAAAAAAAACATTCAGCAAAGCAGAAGAGGTAGATAGATAGACAGGTAAAATAGACCAGATAGATAGACCGCACCTGGACAACAATACTGACAGAAGATGCAGAATTCGAATCGGGATTGCGATTTGCCATCATGGATGCAACACCATTGGAAGTGATACAATCGGCCATGACTCCTCCTTCTCGCCCTCCACTCTGTCTATGTAGCGATCTCTATTTGCCTCACCTTTCTCTTGCGCAAATCGAACAGAAAGCGTAACTGAACAACAAACAAGCTACTAGTCGTTATCCTTCTTCTTCCTACGAGAGAAACACGATTGCTCACAGACCACAGTTTCTTTCGTAAAAATTGTGAAACAAAACTCTTTCACAGATGCGCACTCCTCTACGAGAATCCGACACAAATTGAAGGCTAGATCGTTGCGAGGAAGAAGAAGAAGAAGGAGAGAGAGAGAGAGAGGGGGGGAGGGCGGCCAAAGCGTTTGGTTTGGACGGAGCCTGCATGGCGCGCGGGAAAGGGCAACGGGCGGGAAAGAAAGGGAGCCGTTTTCCCGCGCCCGTCGGCGGAAACAAAACAGCCGTTCTACATACGAATACAGTGTAGAAGTAGTAGTATTCGTATACTACGTGGTAGAAGTATTGTAATTTGTAGTATTGTACAAAATATGAGTAGCCATTTAATACATACCAATACCAGTATGTGTAAATGCCACGTGCATTGGCATTTGGTGGTGTATTAGTACGTATCAAGCGTTTGTTTGGACGGAGCAGGCAGGCGCGGGAAATGGGAATGGGCGCTGGAAATGGGGCACTTCTCCTCTGCCCCCTGGAAACAAATAGCCATTATACGTAGTATTATTGTAGTATAGTACTAGTAGTATTGTAGTAGTATTTTTGTACTAGGTATTTAGGTGTGTCCCAGTAGAAGTATATTTATATACTAGGTATTATAACTGGTGTTATTTTAATACCGTTTAGTACCTTGGAAGCTTGGACACTACATTTTTATATAAGTTGTTGAAAAATGTTTGAAATTTTCTCAAAATCTTTTTTTTTTTTCAAGAGTAAAATTTTGCGAAAGGAAAATAGAGAATCTTATGGAATATTCGAGATTTTTGGAGGTTATTATTCATTTATTTATTTATTTAGCATGGAGTTTTCAAATTTTATTTATTATTTGATAAACATGTGTTGAATCTGCCCTTGGATTACAATATGCCTAACACCAAATGGTGAAAATGTCTTATATATCAAATATTTGATTAATGTGAAATCAAACTTGTGGAAACAATAAATTGATAAAAAAAAATTAAGTTGTGCTTTGAAGGGTTGAGTTTTCATTATTTTCTTATTTTTAGCTTCAAAAGTACCATGTCATTATTAGAAAAAATATATATATTATTTGATTTTGTCAATGGTCTTCCCACTCAATGTTGGGTGGACTATGAATGGAATGCGTATTGAAATAGGGACATGTTTTGTAATAATGAAGATAAATGTTAAAATAAACACATGAAACTTAATTATTTCAACACTTGTTTCATGAATTTATTGATTAAATTTGATTTGATTTTATGTTTTCTTAAATAAATGATCAATTTCATTCCAAAATCAACAATTAAGGTTGAGACAACTCCTAATTTTCTTGCTAGTTTTGTCCAATTTCAAGTACATATCATGTTAAGGTCAAGGAAATGATCAATTTGTAAAGTCATAGAAAAGATCAGTCTTTTAAAAATGTTGGATTACGCAAGTCTATTACAAAACAACGTTGTAGGAAAAATGTCATCATTTTCATTCTACCCTCAACCATAATACATGATACATGTGGATTATGTGAATATAATATTTATGACTAATTTACTATGTCAAACTCCAAAATGTATAACAAACTTGTGCTCACACATTCTTCAATTAAAACACAAAAAATAATATGAGAATGTGGGACTCAACTTTAAAATGTTATGGTATGTTTGTGTAGGCCCACTTGGTATAAGTATTTCAATTATATTTTCTATTTTTCTTTTGGTCCTTGGGAGGAATCTTTGTTTTTATTTTATTGTCAAGAAAGTATTTGAATTAACTTGTTTAGTTTTCCTAGGAAACAACCAAGATTAGGGTGGCAAGGATTTTTCCTTGTATTTTTTTAGTGTCACATTCAAAGAATCCACCAACGCACTTGGTTCCAAGGGACCTAAAAACTTCATTAGTTGCATGCTCAAATGACTCAAAGTCTTCCACAACAATTTGCTTCTACATTCCATAGTTGGGTGACAATGGTGAACTTGATAACTTTGACGTCAATGTAAGTCTATCGGTGCTTGTAGGTTCATCATCTGAACTATTTCCCTTGTCACTTTCATCATCCAAAGCATTATGTTTGACTTGTTTAAGTAGCACTTGCCAAGGTGAAAAATGATATAACCTTGAAGCAAAGTCAACTTCTTCATATAGCGATGAATAATAAAACTTCATCTTTAATTCAAGTATTGTTTTGATATCAAACTTAAATAGTTTTGGCTTCGTTTTTTCACAAACATATCGATCCCTTGCCTTTCAAATATGGGATTCCTTTGACTCTTCCTAGACCTATAAAAGATTTTTTTGAATCCTCCAATTCAAAATCTATGATAGCATCAAATATAGAATGTAAATAAGGTGAGTTTTTCATGGGATCCATTTGTTTACCAAAAACACCTTTTACTAAAAACTTGTTGAAAGAAGTTATAAGTTTAGCACCATCTCTTTGGTTTGTGATGTATGACTAGCCTTGAATTTGTTCATTACAAGTGGGGTAGTGCTTCAACGACTTGTTGATCATGGAATCATGGCAAAAGGAAGAATGAATATAGTCGTGAAAATAGTTCAAATTTGAAGCATGTTAGAATTAGAATTTTTTTACATGCAAGATATGCCATTTAACTAGGGAAGTCAAAAGTTTGGGGAATTCATAATCATATGCATATTAACAGATTATTGCATGTATTTTTATTATTGCAATGTTTGATAAACACAACATACATCATGGATTATCCAAATCAATCATTTCGGCCCCAAGGATTGTTATTTTGAAATTATTTTAATGGACATTGACCAATTTTTTCCCACTTGAGCTCCATTTTCACCCTTGTATTGAAAGGTGCTTTTGGACGCATAAAAGTGAATGGCAAACATGGGGCTTTCCATTGCATAGATGGCCAATTGACACCATGTTTCCAACCTTCGCATTCTTTCATTCATAATTTGTAGTTTTGGTATTTGTTAAATTAGTGTTATACTTGTGGTAACATACTACACACTTAGCATAGTCAAACCATTATCATTTAACCATGTAATAACTACACATGCCATTGCAAGATTTAGTTATTACTTCATTACTTTCATCTTCCTCATAATCCTTTGATAGAACATCAGAATGGACTTTGTAGTCCCCACACTAAGTAATGCATCATATCACCAACCATTTTTTGATGCCTTTGGTCAAAATATTTTTTCTATTTCTAATATGAAAATGTCAATTTCTATGAATGAAAGAACATCACGATCTCTTGTGGCCAAACTTTTACATGTAACATATTGGACATCACATTCTCCCATCACTCTCACTTGACCATGTGTTTGTCAAAGAAAGTATGCACAAGCTCAAGCTTCACTATCAATACATTTCAAAACATCAAACCAATACATTTTTTAAAGTTAAAGATTCCTATGGATTTTTTTAGAATGGCATTATGAAAACAATGTGGACTTTTCACATTCTTCATCAGCAAGTTAAGCCAAATAAATAAATAAATAAATCGATATATACAAATAAAAATAACCAAACCACATTGACTTCATTAGCCCCCAAAAAAAAAAATTCTAGTTTGTCATTTTCTGTCCTTTTTCGATTGGGATGTAAACCAAACCAATGATGGTCTGTTGGATGATGTATGAACAATAAACAACAAGGTTGTTGGAAATTCTTGGTTTTACTTTCAAGTATTCTCATTCAAGTTTTCAACATAAATTAGGATTTTACAAATTGATTATCATTTTATTTTATTCAACAAGTCTTGAACTTTTGTTTCTAAAAAGTATACCTCATCAAAATTTTGGCTTGGCTCAGAAACAAAAAGTCTATTGCAATGATGTGCATGAAGGGATGTTTGACCATGTGTACCACTATATTATAAGTTTATGCATTGATTTGTTCATTTTTTAACAAAGAGCTTTGTGTTATGGTCACCATTGGGCACATATCTAACAACCATACATAAACTATGAATTATTGTTTGGGGCAATTTAAAGTGCTATAGGAGCGCCACCTTCAGTTATACAAATGATCTTTGAACTATAATACCAACAAAGCAACTTATACAAAGAATTTTTGAGTTGTTCGGGAACCAGCTTTGTAATGTTCTGTGGTTTTTTTTCTAATGAGTTAGATACACCAAGAGGAGGTGTTCAAGTTTTGTTTGAACACCAAAAACAACATAACCCTCTCCTTGGATCCAGCATGCCCTAAGCACTTAAGTGTTCACTCACCAACCGTCCTACCCTAGTGCACCTTGGCAGTCTCAACAATAATAATATTATTTGTAGAAATGTTAAAACTTTCCAAAAAAACTCAATTTTTGTAACAAACAGAAATTTGTAAAAGGAAATGGGGAATCTTTTGGAAATTTCAAGAATATTTTACTTTTTTCTACAAGGAATGTTCAAAATGATTAAATTATTTCACAAACATGCATTGAAACTTGAAATCGCCCCTCTACCACAGTATCTCCTTTGAATTGGGTTTCTCCCCCATTTCTCCCACACTCCATCCTTTTAGTAAAAAACCAAACAGATACACCATGAAACATTCAATGGATTACTTGAAAACACCCAAGAAACCACATTACATTTGACACAGATTGCCATATTAATGTCTTTCTACAACTTCACATAGCCATATACAAGGCTAGAGATCACATAAGTAGTGTGCTTTTCTTAAAGTGACACCAATCACACACACACCATTTGCAACAACCTCGGCTGAAAAATCACAATGCAATTTGGGGGCTCCCCAAGGGGCCTTCCCCACACACAATTTCCTACTCTGAGATGGTCCCAGAGATTTCATGTAGTTTCCATGGAGCAGGGACATTTTGCTCGGATGCAACCTCAATCATTCATTTGAATGAGTCTCCACTGCATAAATGATTTGTTCCTCAATTGTTACACTGGGTAAGGCCATGCTGTCAGGCCATCACACCTTGTACCTCAGGCTCCAGATTCAGTTCCCAAGGTGTAATGCCCCAACAATAGGGCCATCTTATATACGTAAAAACCTTTGAAAATTCTAATATCATGACAAAGCAGAAAATCTCATAACACCTATAACAAGATTGATTCAACAGTAAGCAGGATTGAAATCTAAGACCTAAGCAGCAAGAATGAACATTCTCTTAGTACTCCACCTGTATTGGATTGCACCCAATGTTCTGGCTGAAATTTTCCATGCATAATATACTTATGGGTACATAGCCAACTATTCATCTCACACCAAACTCACAATGGGATTCTAAACAATCCACTCTGAAATTGCCTAGGTAGAATATTTGTATCGGTAGTCATTCAACTATCTGCCCAACACCAGTCCCACAAATTGGATTCTGCACAATCCACAGGCAAAAATTGACTATATATACGTAACATTCTTATGGGTTTTCAGCCAACTATCCTCCCTAGACCAAACCCAAAAGGTGTTGGAAACATAGAAATCTTCAAGCTTGGAACTGCACAATGGACAGAACAGATGACAGGGCTAACCCAACAACCAAAACAAATGGCAATCTTGACCTACCTCAAGAGATGAACTCTCAGTTGTCTTCTTTGTTCTACGCTGAAAGCACTGGCTGAAATTTTGAAACCCTTGGTCAATTTCCAGGGAATCCACTTGCAGTAATTTCACCAGGTAATTTCAAGGTCACATGAGCTAAACGTGTCTATGCCAATATGCATAGGTCCCTTGAAAGTTCAGGAAGGTAAGGTTCTGTAGTAGCACAGAAAGATAGATGCAATTTTCCTTCCAGGATCCCAAATTTTCTTCCAGGTAGATTGCAGACTTAAACTGTCAGGATCAGCATTCCCTGCCCTCCAAGAGTTTTCAACAAAATTCTTGAAGTGGCAGAAACTGCACTGGGACAAGCAGTGCTACTCTAGTGAAACTAAAACAATGTGCACTGTACCATCCACAATGAAAAAAGGAAGAGAGGGAAAACTGGTCCAGAATCAGACTGACTTGAGCACATGGAATCTAGAGAGAATAATTCACCTTTGTCAGGAATTTGCCCCATCATAACTGAGGCAATGTGTCATTCACAACAACACCATTCTGTTAATGATGCCGATCCATGGATTTCTCCTTCAGTGGGGAAGCTCCACATTGGAAAAAAGATAATGGGCAATAACCAAGGTTGCTGGAGAAGCAGACCTGTGATACCTGTCAAAATGTTGGCAATTGTTGTTTGTAGATTCATGTTACAACAAAAGTTAGTATTGCTTCCAGTGGGACTAGATTCTAATGTGTGAAAGAGACCCAACCTTCAACTTTCCAACAGCAAAGCAAGCAATACATGTACACTGAGGCTGTCCAGTGTACTAAAAATTGACATGACTTACAACAGCATTGCACAGAAGAATGAGGTACTTCTCTTGACTGTGCCAGCTTTGAATCAATATATGCCTCAGTCTATACAAATTCAACACCGGACCACATTTAAAGAAGGATATCTTTCTGCTGATCTAAGACAATATATGCTTTTCATCCTTCTAGGGTTAATCTCATTGCAAACACCATGTCTCCAGAATGTTGCTGCTCATATGATACACACCTAAGTTGCTGTGTTGTACCGCAGGTGTTGTTCGTAAAAATCAATAAGCTGCAACACTCTCACAATTCAATTATTATGTGTTAACATATGCTTGCATGCCATTCAGTCAATTACTGCAGTTATCTATTGGAAAGAAAATCAAAGAAGACTCCACTCGTCATGTAGATGTGGCATGGGCATTCTATCTGGAGGTGCAGAGGAAAGCCCACCCTAAAGAAAAGAGAAAACCCAAAAGAATTCATGGGTGGTTTCAACAACAGTGTTGGTCATATGAATGTTTAGGGACCTTCAACAGCAACATGCATGGCATTGATGACAGACAAGAACATTCCCACTGACTTCATCACTTCTTGCCAATGGGTGCAGGTTAATGTCAAGCATTACCAATTACTAAGCTGCTGTCACAAAACAGGCAGTAATGGGAAAACTCAGCCATGCTGCTGGCTAGCTCAAGAAAAAACACTAACATAGAAAGGCCATAAAGGAAAAAAAACCCAACAAAATGCAAAAACAGGAAAGAAAACAGCGAGAAGAAAGTTGAGACGAACTTTAGAGGGAAAAGAACAGAGAACAAATGGACTCCACCTGCACAACGATATCCCACTAACTACCAATGCATCAATTTGAGCAGTGAATGACAACTTCATTCCTGGATGTGCAACACGTTGTGCTAATCACATCTTGTAGCTCTCCCACTAGACACAGGCAATCAGCACTATGTAAATGCAAACAAATCAGACTAATAAATGGATGCAGGTCAATCTGTTAAAGAAGAACAGTGTCACCAACCTACTTGGCAAGCTTTATCATCAGCACCATGACATTTACCAGAAGAAAGCACATGGTAGTACCAGAATTGGGTAGTTCTCACGCATAAACTTGTTATCAACTGCAACTTCCTCCCCATCCGATCTGTCAGACAGACATGAAAACCCCACAGCCTAAGCTACACAACTGAAACAATATTGGCACATGGAGACATCGGATGCTGATAGGAAACATTAGCTCTGCACTGTCACATCAACTTGAACACAAAAACAGATCAATTGTGCCTAAGAAGGCAAGGCAAATAACCTAGAAGCCTTGAAAAGAACCACAACATCTTGCTTATCATCAGTGATACTGTTGCTGTAGCTGATGGCCTTCAGTATCTGGGTAATGAGTGGTGGACTGGCTACCCCAATGTTTCCATCCCATGGTGGTGGAAATTTTCCAACCAGTTCAGAACCTGGAGGATTGGATGGGAACTGTCTGCTGTTAAGGGTTTTATTCCTGAAATCAGTACTTCCCAACTCGTGTCCTGGAGTTCCCTTTGCAGTTTGGGTTGCAACTTCCTTCTCCACTGTTTGCCCACCCTCCTTGCAGTCATCCAGAGCCATTTGCACACTTTCAATCTCCTGAGTTTGTATGGCTTGTCCTCCAGCAGCAATCTTCCTTTTTTTTGAACCTGCAGCCAGTCCCCCTGACCTTGAGCTACTTTGAATTGTCTCATTCCCCATAACTGCAATTCTTGTGTCCAATTCATCATCAGAGTACCATGTTTCCACCACCCCTCCTGCTTCTCCTTGCTCCTCAGTTTCATACATCATATGAAGACTACTGGGGAGTGTTGTCCCATTAGTGGCTATGGCATGAGTATTTGTCTGTTCTCTTCTGTTACTAGCTTCAGATGAGGGCCTTTCACTCTTCTCTGTGTAAGGCCTGGGCATAGCTTCATCAGCCAGGGCATTGGCCTCATTCACCACTTGACTGTTTAATTTTTTCAGACCTATACCATCGGCTGCACCAATGAGGGCACTAGCCACTGATGCTGTTTTTTCATGGGTGGGTTTCTTGCCATGAGATTCCACTTGTTTCTCCTCATCTGAACAACCATTTCCAGCAACTTTACTTGTGCCTGGAGCAGCAGGATCACTGGAAGAGGAAGGCAGTGAGTTTGTGGGTGTGTCTTCTGGTAAGTCTAACAATGTTTTTGCTGCATCAGCTAAAGTGGGGTTTGTCACTCTCCCTGCTGAGGTGCCATTCCAACGTGATTTGCTCTCCTTCTCTTGAGGCACAGCATAAGAATCTGTTGATGACTTTAAAGTTTCATCCCCTCCACTTACACTGGGCACAATGTCATTAGCAGTAGATGCTGAACCGTGTTTCCTCCTAACCTCAAGAGTGTACTGCCCAAATTTGCGCTTTCCCCGTCGTGCTCTTTGCCACAACATATATTCACATGATAAATAAAAAAGCCAGTCAAAATCAAGGCTGAAGAAGGATGTGTTGTCTGATTTCAAGCCTGCAAAACCCCCACACAAACAGTAACAGACTACAGAAACAGAGGGTGTGTTTACAATTCTTCTTGTGTAGGAGAAAAATTGAGCAAGCACACCTGTTTTCAAACTTCTCAAGGATGTCACTACATCTTTGGATGTGTTCATAAGGCTCCCATGTGTTATCTTTCTCTTGCCACCCTCTCCTGTCCCCAAAAGAGATATATGCTAATGCCATTGTCAAATCTGTATAGTTGAGCATGCACATGCACTTTTTTTTGCCTGGCAAGTCCACCACCGGTTCTTCTTCAAGCTTGAAAAGCAAACAAAGCATCAAGATGATCAAAGAAAACAAGCACAAAGGAGATGATGATGATCTCAGGAACCTCACCATTTCACAAAGTACTCCTTCTTTCCCTGCAAAAAACAGAAACCCCCATCCAAGTTCACATCAATCAATGCTGTCAATTTAGCAAAACCTCTGTTACCAGGGACATCAAGCAATCAGACAATAATTGTTGTCAGTTTGCAAAACCTTTTGTCAGGACATCAAGCAATCAGACAACAATGACTATACCTTGCGAATTCTCTTCTTTCGGATCGCCTCAATTTCAAACATTCCCTCCTCAAGAACCTCCTCAAGAACCTCCTGGCGCGCAAATAAACCATCCTCCTCGACACTATCTTCTTCTTCTTCTTCATCGTCGTCGCAGTTCCTTTGGTTATCACTGTTGAACTCCTCATATCTGTCTTCAGCGTTCTCTCGCTTCTCTTGCTTCTTAGCATCCTCCTTCCCTACTTTCCCGTTATGTTTCAGCCCAGGAGCTATGTTTGTCCCTTCCTTGGTTCTACTACTCATCTGCTCATTGCCGATCATGTCAGGCTCCGGTACCTCCCATTCCTCCTCCTCCTCCTCCTCCTCCACCTCCTTCTTGCCTATCGTTTTCGGGCGCTGCAAGTTTGGCGAGTACCTAATAATTTCTTGCATTGCCGACGAGAACAGTACTACTCCTCTTCCTCCTCCTGCTGCGACGATCATCAATGGCGTGCTATCATCATCGTCCACCTGCACACTTTCCTGCGTACTCCATCGCTGGTTTGCCATGCCTTCCTCACAATTTCCGTCTCCAAGAGAAAATAAGTAGTAAATGCTCTTGTCTCAACCAACAAACGAAGCAATCAAGCCAGAGTGCAGCGCAACAGACGGTTGGTAACAACATCCTTTGTTCCCCACATCAAAAATCAAAACTGAAGACATAAATTGAACAGACAAAACCACGTTCGAAAACTCAAGGAAGAAACCAAAACAAACCAGAAAAAAAAGAAAAAAAAACAGTTTTTGCGAGAGAAATCTCACACAAAGTCGAACATCAGGGGCGTGCGCGCACACACACACAAACAAACACCCTCGAAATGCGTTCTTCATGCACAAAATGAACCAACCATCTTCAGTAGACGATACATTTCTTGAGTGCACAGTTGCACTATGTAATGATTTTGTCATTTGCTATCATAGATTTGTTAGCAACTTTTTGGCCCTACAATAATCCATTGCAACCCTTACACATGATCTTCTTATGTTCATGACTTGATGATTCTAACCTTCACAAATTCTCTTCTTAAACATTTGCAATTGTTGTTCACATAACTAACTAGCACCTACTTTGTATGGTTGTATTTTTTACAATTTGCGGAAATTAAAATGGCTGATTTTTTATAATTTACGTTATATTGGAATGATGGTATGTTGATAGGATTATGTTATTGTCTTTATCAAACATCTCAATTGTATTAAATAATTGCATGTTTTCAGTTTGTGTACCATCTTTGATTTTTTCCATGTTGGTTCACCCACTCTAGATGTTGTCTTTTAATTTTTAATAA
>Ga0209208_10004811_pt1 | contig 18980 bp, 16 predicted proteins | sample S1TSphfallax_3_FD_187694 | JGI IMG/M metagenome (GOLD analysis project Ga0209208, IMG submission 187694) | Host-associated microbial communities from peat moss isolated from Minnesota, USA - S1T2_Fd - Sphagnum fallax MG (SPAdes) (version 2) | ecosystem: Host-associated > Plants > Peat moss >... | reverse complement strand
CGCGACGTCGATTCGCATCGACTCGATCGACATGTACTCGATCTCGCCATCGTCGTCGTCACTCTGGTCCGGATTGATGACCTCGATGCAGAACATGGCGGTCAACGTGCCAATCAACGCATTGACAAACTTCGCCTGCTGCGCCACGAGCAACGACCAGCTTTGCTGCTTGGCGAACGTGATGTTGATCTCATCGACGACGGGCGCCACCGCGTACGTGATTACCCACCACATGTCCGATGGCAGCTTCTCCGGGTGTTTCTCCAGGGTGTGTGCGATGATCAAGCGGCGGTACTACTTATAGAAGTTGAGGACACGACCGACGTGCACCTAGCGGCTCGTTTTCTTCGGACATTTGATGCCCATCTGGATGATCAAGTTGTGCTGCGATCGCAGATGAACGGAGAACGAATAGACGTCCTTGACATAGGCACCGTTGTTGATACCTTCAGCCGACGACTTGACGATGATGTCGATTTGATGCGACGCGCACCACACGCGCATCACATTGAACTCAGTGCACCGCGCGATGCGAGTGACGAGACCAGCGTGGCACCCAGTCATCGTGTTCTTGCCGTCCGACGACGCGTTGAGCAACTTAACGTGCCAATCTGGGTAGAGCGCGTCAAGGAACTTGCAGAGCAGATTGTACAGGATCTCTGTCGTATGGCGATCGAACAACGGAAGGCCAACCAAATGAAAGTTGCAGAGCCGGCCTTTGAAGCAGATCCAGATGTGTAAATCAAAGAACGACTGCTCAAAATGGGTGCTCAAGTCGAATGCGAGCGAGAAGGCCCAAACAGACAAGTCGCCCATCAAGTCCGAGATGTCCTGCAGATTGTCGCCGACCAGGACACGGACGTACTGGCCAACGATCAGGTCGTTCATGCCGCTTAGCGTGGCCATCTTGGTATGGTCCCTGGCATGTTGGATGGCAGTTGCTGCTTGCTTGAACGACATGCCGATTGAGATGTGGTCTATCGCGAGCTCGAACCGCATGGCATTTGGGATGACAACCTGGTACTAGTCAGGGTCGTTCTCATTCTTGACGAACAGTTTGAGGGCGTTGGTCTTCTCCTTGGCCTTCTTGGCAATTGTGCTAGCCACATCATCATCACTGTCGCCGTCCCTGTCGGCATTGGCCAGTACCTCGTCGTCGCGGAAGAACAAGTCGCCAATGGTCATATCGACGATGCGAGCACTGATGTCGAACACCAACTTGTCGTCCTTCACGGTCATGTGCGGATGCAGCGTATTGGCTGGCTTGATCTGGCTTGAGAAGTATTACTTCTTGTCGGCTTTCGACAGGTCCTGGTAGACTGCCCATGACTCGGCGTGCTGGGATTCGTGATGGTTGTGGTACTTGTGCGGGTAGAACGGTGCGGTGAACATCTTGATTTGGGCCGTCTTCTTCCGCTTGCGGCCATTCTGGCCAATCTCGACTTCATCGCGGCCTTCGTGCACGTAGAACAGACACCAGCAAGTTGCACTGCCTTTGGCATCCCGCGACACAACCTCGACCGCATACTCCAAGGTGTGACCAGGCTGGAATAGCGTGGGCTTGGGCATCGTTGACGATCTAGCGGATCTGGGCAGTCGGGCGAGAGCATCAGCAAGAGCAGCGAAACGTTTGAGACCGTTTCGCGCGCAGACGCTTCCACGGGTTCCGTCGCGAATTTTGCTTATTTTGTAAATCGTCCGAAATTTATTTTGTAGACATCCATGGCTATTTTTAGAAAATCTACAAAATTATGAAGCCTACCTTAGCTCCCTTCCTTAAAAACTTGATGACGAGGAAGTCAACTAGATTGTGTCCTCTAGTACAAATATGTTCTACTTCTTTTCAACAATTACAAGCCATCAGCCACTTTCATGCACAAACACCTTCCACTTGCATTTCACATCTTTTTAAATCTTCCCAACAACTCCAAAAGCTTCTTCATCTAACTAAACTTGGTTGTGAGAAACATTGTTGCAATATGGCATATTGAACATTATTGGGGATGTTTTGTAAATTTCTTTAATACTTAACACTTGATATGATATCATAGTTCCCACAAGGAATTACTCAGCACCATGGGTTTGGACTAAGGCCAGACAATTTTTTCATTTGGAGAAAAGACTTTTAGTTCTTGTTAAGTTGCAAAATAAATTGGAATAAGGTTTTTTAGTTTTAGTCTTATTGATCTTTTAGCAAGATAATTCTAATTCCAATTTTGGTTATTAGAAATGAAAATTTTCTTGGTTTTTGGAATCTTGAATCTTGCCTATTTAGTAAAGATAGTTCCCAATTGATTTTTATTTAGTTTTGTTACATTTCATAAGATATGATGAAGGTTATATTAAAGTTGTTGAGGTGTAATCCAACATTAAGGAAAACATATTATGAATTTTTTTTTCATATTTCCTTAGAAAGAAAATAAAATAATCCAAAACCCCAACAACTTCCTTTTTTTTATGTTAGGAGCCAAACATGTTACCTCAAGAACAATGTGACTTGCATCTTCATCCATTAGGTTATCAAAGGAAATTGTAGTTTCATTCTTAAGATTTGAACTTATGGATATGACAAAATTTAGTGCATTACTTAACAACCAATGATCCCTAGATTGGTTCAAAATGTAGGTAGATATAACAAGGCCAAGGTAATAAACAATAATTTGGGAACTATGCCATGTCAAAGGAGGCGGCACTCCTGTAATCATCCTCACAATATTTTGCTTGCTATAACAAAATATTATAATTTCCTTGAACTTCAAAGCTTTTTGAAAAAGATATATTGATAAGAAAATCTACAAAGGCAACAAATATAGATTATATTGTGTTTTGTGTAAGAATTTAAAAAGAAATGCAACTAAAAAGGTTATTTTAATCTGTAAAAATAAAATATACCTTGTCAATCATTGGGGTATTTTGTTTCCTTGGAGGCTAACCTAAATTGACTTAAACTAATTTAAGCCGCCCACCAAGTTTAGCTTAGGTTATGTTAGGCTTTTTTAAGTTGTTGTAAATTAACCAAGAATAACCTAAGATTATTTAAACAAAAGGCTAAACTTAAAATTAACCTTAAAAATAAGATTTTAAAGTTCAATTTAAAAACTAAACCTAAAGGTTAAATTTAAAGGACAAACCTCAACTAAATTTAAACTAAATGTTAAACTTTTAAAAAAAAACTTATGCTAAACCTAGATGTTAAAATTAAGCTAAAAATAAAAGCTAAACATAAAGGCTAAACATAAAAGTTAAACCTAAAAGATAAATTTAGGGTAAATCTAAAGACAAAATTTAAAGGTTAAATTTAGAAACAAAACCTAGGCAAAACCTAAATGTTAAACTTATATGTTAAACATAAACTAAACCTAAACAAAATTTAGAGGCTAAACTTTAAAGTTAAACATAAGTTAAATTTAAATTTACCTAAAAATCAAACCTATATTAAACCTAGGTTGAATTTAGGCTAAACCTAAGTTAAGCCTAATGTGAGTGTATTTTCATATGGATTCCCCCAAAAAAAAAATTCAATGGCATGATGTTTGATTATATTTACTTTTGTGGTTCATGTGTAAAATCAAAATATTTGTAATCATTCACAATCGGTTGATGATTATAAGCTATTCTAAATAATTAATTGTTTATTTTGGGGCTAGTTTTGGAAATATTTAAATTATATATAAAATAATTATTTTCCTAATGATAATTATGAACATATTGTTATTAATTACATACATGAACTAACAAAAAATTTCACATAAAAATTTCCTAGCTTCTTGATGTGTTTAATGATACATTTTGTTATGTGGTCAAACATTATTTTGAAATCAATTCCCACACCTCAATCATGTAGTTGTGTAGTCATAAACATGACTAAGGACATGACTATATGACAAAAATCGGATCATAGTTGCAAAAATGTTCAAGTCATGGATATTGCATGTTGGTATAATGACGGTTTTACAAATCTCCTTGTGCAAATTTGATAGATACATATTTCAAGCCTTTGTTGACATTTTCATCCATTTATAGCATATTCACATGCTTTAGATAATGCACATACAAAACAATTTTTTTGGAAACTTTTTGTCAAATCTAAAACTTCACATTTTATAATTAATTTTAATGTTGCAATCATAGAAAATATTTAGGTTAAACCTTTCATCCTTCACATAAGTAATAATTTTTTTCTCCAACTCATATTTGTCCAACAATTCAATCAAGTTTTTAGCCAAACTTTGTCCAATAATGTCATAGGCACAAAAACAACCAAAACACAAAATATTTTCAAAAGACATGAACAAATCATGACAAAAATGTAAGTTTATTTCTAAATCCAAACATAAAACATGAAAACCAAGGACATAAACATGAAGTGTGTAAAATGTAGGTTCAAATGGAACTTTAATATAAAACATGAAAAAAATAAACACAACTATGGTGCAAGATCGTACACAAAATTGGTGTTGAACATATTAAGGTGACATGAGGAGAACTGCCTTCATTTATACATTAAAGACTTAGTTCCAAAAAAAAAATTCAAAAAAATTCAAAAGAATATTTTAAACTAACTTGAGATATGTCAAAAGATTTCAAATTAATTTGAGACATTTCAAGGAATCTTTTTGGGCAAGTTTTTAATTACATTATGAATGTACAATGGATGAGGACAAAAGCTTGACATTAATGGATGAACTCCATCCATGATGATGTTGGCAATGTCCTCGATGTGATGTTGGTGATGATGATGGTGATGTTAACAATGATGTTGGAAATGATGTTGACAACGACATTCATGATAAATAATATTTATGATTTCAAAAGTCCAAGGCTATGTAATATGCTTTGCTTTTTAATTAGTCCCTAGAAATTTAATCATTAATGTAAAGATATAATGTGCATATTTTAGAATTTAAAAGTTAAAGTTTGCAATTAGAAAATCACACTCTACCTAGGCTAGTAAAACAAATAACATTTTAGTTTTTTCCCATTAACCCATGCATAATTTATTGTGTAATTTGTTTTTTTGGAAGAAAGACAAATCTTGGACACAAATGCGTATTAAAATATTTTAACTAGATAATTTCCATGAATTACAAAAGTAAACAACTTTTCACAATAAAAAGCCCAAAAATCTCCAAAAAATGTTTCTACTACACATCATCTTTTTAAAAATGTTCCTTTATAGTGAAAACAAAATTGAAAATATAATTGCTAGATATATTAAGCCTCTCTTTTGTTGGTTGTTTCTTTTTATTTATTTTCATAGGAGTATCATTTCCTCCTCAAACTTTTTGGCAAGAATAGAATGGTTTATAGACACTTTTTTTTTCAATGTAATTATTCCATTTGTTGTATATTTTATATAAAATTAAAGCCCTTTCTTGCTTGAATTTTTGGATTAGAATTGCATTATTGTAAGAGAAGATACAACAATTGTGACTTGAGGAAATTTAAGATCAACAATTTTTTGTTATTGTTGAAATGGTAAAATGCCTAGCACAATGCAATTGTAATATGTAGATTCCAAATTTTTCATTGTGCATGCAACTTTCACATGTTTTTTTTCATTTTTTGGTATCATTTTTTAGTTTTTAGTTTAATTATATTTGAAGATTTGAATTTTTTCAAAAAATATTTTGGGAAGGTTCATCTTTCATTACCATTTCATTTGTGAAAATATCACATGTATTTTCAAAATATTATTTCATGTTCAATTTTCATAAGAAACTTCTATTTGATGAAGAGAAAAAAATTAAACAACTTTATGATCTATTAGAATATTACAAGCATTTACAAGCAAGATAATCTACCAAACTGAACACATTTACAAAGCAAAATATTCACATTCTTTTCCTCTCACCATTGTGCAAGATTACAAAATTAATTTGTTTGTCTTGAATGTATGTATATGTAAGAGTAGTTTAGACTATAAATCTTGCACAAAATAATTTAAAAAAAAGTGTAAATATGAAAGAACATAAAAAAAGAAACTAGGATTTGCAAAAGGGAAAAAAATATTAATTGAAAAAAATACAAAAAATAGAGTGAAATGAACTTTACATAGAACATAAAAAAAAGTAAATAGGATTTGTAAAAGAAAAAAAAGATTAAAGAAAAACTGAAAATGAACTTTCTAAATAACATAAATAAAATAAAATCTAGGATATGAAGGTACGTAGGATGACAACAAAACACAAACAATAGGAAGTGAAGAGTTATAGTAATAGATGAAATGAACAACAAAAGATAAGGTGCCTTGTAGGTACTTTAAGCTTCACCAAGTAGAAGTCAATGATGATGAGTAATAATAACAATTATTGGTGACAACACCTATTAGTAGCAACAATTGAGGATGATGATGATTAACAACAATAACAAAGGGCAATGGCAAAACAATAATAGATGATGACAAAGATGAGTAGCATCAACAACAAAGGTCGATGACAAAACAATAGTAATATCAAACAATGATAAATAATAGGAGAAAAAGGTGATGGTGAAGCAAAAATAACAATAAACAACAATGAATAGTAACAATAAATGATGACAAAGTAGATGTAATAAGATCAAGTGACAATAAGCACTAAAAGTAAGATGAGATGACAAAATAGTAGCATAAGGCAACAACAAATAACAATTTCACAAACACCAAAATTGCACAAACCTCAAACTCACAAGCCACAAAGTGAACAACTTCATAAGCCACATAATCAAATGTTCAAAATTCACAAACCACAAAATATGGATTCACAAAGTTGAAAAATAGCACCAAAGGGAGAATAAAGAAGTTGTGAAGCTTTTTATGTTCTATTGTAAGCATCACACATTTAACATTAAACTTAATCCTAGTTGCCATCCTAAAATCCTACACCTACACTCCCTTTAAAAGTAGATTGAAAATCTATGAAGGAATTCATTTGGTTGTCAAGATAAATAAACATGTAGAAAGTGTTGGGTGGAAATTGATTTTCAGATGGGTGAAAACTAGGGGGTCAATTATCATTTTGATTATCACTAATTTAGGTAATTGTTGATTTTCATAATGAGAATTGGGTTGAGAACTAAGTCACATTTCAAGAAATAACTGGACACTAGAATATATTTGTGTTGTGCAAGTATATCATTTATTCAAACATATTTGTGGGGTATGAATAAAATATATATTTGTTTTAGCCTATTGTTTCAAAATTAATATACCCTAATCAAATGGATACCCCAAGGTATATAATTAAAAAAAAAATTACCCATTTCATAACCTTGGATATAAATTTTAAAATGCCCTTACCCAAGCCTAAGTATATTATGAAATCTTGATAAATCTTATTAGGGTAATTTTCATTTAAACCTTTAAAATTGCTGTCATTATTTCATTTAAACTTTAAAATCACCATCACTATTCACATAAACCCTAAAAATGCCCCCATGGTCTGACCTGAACCCTAACATTTTAGGGCAATTGAGTTTTGTTTACAAGTAACAATTAAAAAATTGAAATATTTTAATGCAATTTTATTATTAATTTAACATCACATGTGTGCCTTGTGCCATTTGATGTAAGCCTATGATAGATGTGTAAATAAATTCTAAACCATGAATCTTTTTTCTCATTTTTAATAGATTAAATAAAATAACTTACCTTAAAAAATAAATTAAAACCCTAACCGTGGGTATATGATAAAGGTTACCTAGACCCTACCCATCTACTCAAAATTATAAAATATATTTACTCGAACTTTACCCTATTGAAAAAAAAAAAAAAACCTTACCCTTGAATAACTAAATTAAAAGCCTTGCATATACCCTTACCCTAGGATATATCAAAAACATTATACCCACACAACATTACTGTATACCTAGTGCCCATGCCTTAAAAGGTGTACCTATATCAAGCTTATACAAAGGAACACAAAACACACTAGTATATACCTAGAAGACAATAGACCTGCACAACACTTCAATTTACACACACATGAGGTTAAGGGGTTATTGCTTTGCTTTGTGCATTGTTATGCCACCTTTGGTAGGATTTCATCCTCAATATAGTATGCGCTCTTCCGGCACTTGTAAGTGTGGAGGAATATGCAGTTCTTTTCCAGAAACAGAAAGAACCTTCAAAGTACTCTGGAATCCTCAAGGGCCCCTGCCCATAAAGTTGGGTCAGGTGCCAGCAAGCCCCTTAGGGTGAGCTAGGTGATGCACTCAACATTATAGGCAATGGGAGGCCATTCTAGGACTATAATGTCTGGGGTGGCAGAAAATCATTTTCCGCACACACATTTAGGTCAGAATTAAGACTGAAGAGTGTACGACTGCCATTGAAAGATAGTTATACATATAATTGTGATCGAAGAAAATGACATAATCTGCCACCCCATACCCCAATATTCGTGTTCGTATTCGGAATCTCAGTTCCCAGTTATGGTTCCACACATGAGTGGAATCGGCAATCTGGTTCAAAATGAAATTCCAATTCCGTGTTGGAACCTGTTCCAGAAATCAGGCCTACTTCTGGTTCAATTTCTGGTAATTGAAACTGACGATTCTAACCGGCCAAAACTGGGTACCCACCCAACACTGGTATTAAGTTTCATATAAAAGAGGTGTAAGTCCACCCGGATGATGATGCCCCAGGTCCCACCAAACTGGTGGATGAGGCGTGCACCCATCCATCATCCATCCACTTTTTGACTCTGGTTTTGGTTTAGTTTTTACTAACCAGAACGGACCGCAAACTGGGTATCCACCCAACACTGGTATTAAGCTAAGTTTAAAAGATTTGTGAGTCAACCCAGATGATGCCCCAGGTCCCACTAATGCTTGGATGAGGTGTTGACCAATCATCCATCCACTTTTGGAACATGACCTGGTTGTGGTTTGGTTTTTACTAACCAGAGTGGATGACTCCAACCGGGTATCCACCCAAGACTGGTATTGAGCTTAGTTTGAAAGATTTGTAAGTCAACCCAGGTGATGCCGCCGGTCCCACAACTTGTGGATGAGGCATTGACTCATCATCCATCCAGTTTCGGAACACCACGAAGTAGTGTTGTAGAGCTAATTGGATTCGAACCCCTAACCACATGCGAATGTGGGCGGTGGGCACAAATGCTCCAACCACTGAGCTACGTCTCTCTCGCTCTTGCCAAAGGATAAGAGGATACTGTGCGCCGTTGCAAAGCGAGAGAAGTAGTACAAGAAGAAGGGAAAATTTTCCCCTAAAACTCTTTTGAGTAGAATAAGCAAAGCAGAGTGGTTGCATGCTCGTGTTGTCATGATCGCCTGCGGCGAAAATAATCGAGACTGTGAGTGGTAATCCAGTGCCGGAATTCTCTCTGTTTGAGTGGTTTCTGTTGGGAGCAGTTGGGTGGTTGTAGTTTTTGTGGGTTTTTGGAAATTGGAATTCCAAGTGAGTGAGTGCCATGGCTGCTGCTGCAGCTTCTGTCTTTTGTAGTAGTGTTCCTTGTGGTGTTGCGTGCAGTAACAAGGTAGTGGTAGTGCACAGCGGAATTTTGTCGAGAAGAAGAGCGAGCGGAGGTGACGTTTCTTCCAGCAAGAGGAGATTGCAGTTGTTGTTGGGGTTTCGTGCAATTAGGGTTAGGGTTTTGCTCCGTGGAGGGGGTTTGAAGAGGAGGGATGTGTATCATAGCCACGTGGGTTTGGGAGGTGAAATTTTGTCAGGTTTTAGACATGGAGAAGCGCGGAGAAAACAATCAGGACTTGGCTGTCTTGTTGTGGCTGCAGCCAGTCGAGGTTCGCGAGCTGTAGTGGAAGAATTGCGTGAAACTGAAACCACTGAATCATCGTCTGATCAAGGGGACCGAACTAGTAGTGTACATCAAAGCGAAGAAGCAGAGGATGCCATGAATTCAGTCTCGTCAGATACCACTAATTCAGGTAGCAAATTTTTAGGGTTTCAGGATTTGAAGAGCAAAGGGGGCAAAGCTTGGAACAATTTCATACAATGGCATGTTCTATACAGAAATGACATTGCAACTTGGGGGGTAGGGACAAACCCTATCTTCTTCCTCGAGGAGAACAGTGACGGCTCTCTGAAAGTCAGCATTGATGATGCCGAGATTGAACGAAGGTCTGGCATTGGACCTTTTTTTGCAAAAGATGGTGACAGTGAAACAAATGCTTTGTTTGCTGAGCGAACAGCACGAGCTCAGAAGCTAGCTGAAGATATTGAGGCTGGTCTTGTCAAACCCTCCAAGGCCAGTTCAATTTTCAAGTGGCAGAGCTCCCAGGATGTGATTACTGGTCCAAAGGAAGCACTTGTCAATGTATACAATGCAGTTTTCACATCAGAAGGTGGCGGAGTATATAACCGAGTCAGCTCGGTGGTGGCTAAAACACCGCCAGTGGTGAAGTTTTCCTTGTTGGGATTCATGGTGTTCTATGGAATTTGTTTCGTGTGGGCTGCGAGAATTTTCTTCTCAAAGGAGAAACAGGAAGCAGCCAAAAAGGATTATGAGACTGATCTCCGGGTGAGGAAACTGGAGATGATGAAGGCTGAAATGAATCAGGCAGCTGGTCCAGGTGAGGAAGAGATGGGTATGACTCAATTGTGTATTGCAATTCCTGACTGAAATATTATGGAATTTGGGTTTGGTAAGGGTGGGTAAGAATCTGATGATTCCTGCTCATCACATTTTTGTTGTCTTCAAAGTAAGTAAGTGGTAACTTGTGAGGGTGAGGAGAAACAAGACCGCATCAGTGCTGGCACTTTAAGATTCTGAGTTAGTAAGAGATAATCCCTCAGCCAATGTGTCCATGACTGAACATGAGATCAATTTAGACTAGTATGTGGAGAAGAGGTAGTATGACCTTACCTGCAGTTCTTGCTGTGGAGGAGTAGGTAAGTTTTTCAGGAGGGTTAAAAGTGACCTGGTTTGGTCAGTTGGGTCAGGGAAGCCATCTGCCAAGGAGGATCAGTTTCGCAAAAGAATTCAGGAAATACAGAGTATGGCACGGGCAGCCCGTCTTTCAGAGCAACGAGATATTGCGGCACGTGCATCATCTGTTGGGGTTGATAAAGGGCCTGTGAGGATTATTACTGGAAGTGGTCATTTGAGCCAGAAATCTTTGAACAGGCTAACTGGGGTTCCCGACAACAATGCTGATTCTGAGATTGAAGATGGCATTTCTCCCAACAGATTGCCTGCTTCTGGTAAGTCATCTTGGAGTTATTCTCTGGTTTGCACACTTCTTGGTGCACCTTGTTCTTCTGTCATCTTTGAAATGTTGGCATTTTGTATTTACTTCTCCAGTGCAGTTCTGCCCCCCTGCTGCATTAGCAATCTCTTAACAAAGTACTATCTAGAGCTGCCTGAAATGTTTGTCAGGAGTTTCAATTGTGGCAATTTTAAAGAATCAAGTGAACTGACTTTTTGGCTAACCTTGGGGGAACACACCTCATGAGCACCTAGCAGTGCAGTAGTACATACAGTAATGTGCCCTTGTCTCTGATTCTTGTTAAGGTAAGGCTGGTGATGGCCCCCCAGAGTTTGATACCACCAAATTGAAGAACCTTGCAAAACGCTTAGATGAGATCCGGCAATCCCATACCACAAATTCAAGCGCATCAACGACAAATGCAGCTTCACTCAATGTGGATAAGGCAGATTCTTCCTCAGGAGAGCAGAATAGTTTGCAGTCTTCTATATCAGGGCAAGAAGGTGAGTTGCATTGGTTTCTGCTCACATCTTTGTCAGGTCTTTTGGTGCATTTCAGGGATGGTGGCCTATCCACACTCACATCAGCCAAAAGGGGATTGCATCTCATTGACGTAAGAAAGAACCTGAGAGACCCTAGTTTATCAGAGGTGAATCAGAAAGCTACATGCTTTGTGCACCTGGGTTTCTGAAACTGCCAATTTCAAGACATCAAATAATAATTCTATGTGTATTCAAAGAGATTGTGAAATAGTTTCACATTTGACCCTTGTGCAACATATCTATTACAAAAAAATTCACTGTTGTGGTAGTGCCTGCTCTCAGTGGCAAGAATTTCAGGTGCAGGGGAAGTTCTGAAGAGGGAGAGCATTGAAGATGGGAGGGCTAGAAACAATGGCGAGGTAGCTATTCCAGAAGGTGAAATCGGTATGCCTTCAAGTGGAAAGGCAGATGATGAGTCTCATGAGGACCAGATCAGCTTCAATAGGGATGCAAAGGTGGTGGCTCCTCAAGTATTGGATGAGGTGATTCCCCTAAAAAAAGATGAAGCTGTGAAGTCACCAATCAATGGGTCTGTAAGGGTTTCATTGACCAAGGCACCAAGCCCCACAGACACAAGTCCTGTATCTAATGGCAGAGTGAATGGTGGTGCACCACCGAGTCAACCTCTGGGTGTTAAACCCCTGCGAGTAATTCTATCTCCAGAGGAGGCCAGGGCCAGGATTGAGGCAAAGAAGGCAAAGGAGGCAAAGGAGGGAACCTCTTCTGTGTCTGATACCTCGAAGAACAACTCTAACTATTTTAGGCCAAGACGGATTGTTGTGAAGCCCCAGGAGGAAGTAGGTGAGGTGGGTGTCAGTGAGACACAGCCCCTGGCTGAGTTGCCAAAGGCTGATGCAGAAGGGGATAAAGCATCTCCAGGAGAGCTGGGAGAGAAGAGTGGTGGAGTTTCAATTGCAGATGTTCCAGAATCTGATGTACTGAGGATTGTAGCAGATGGTGAGTTCTGTTCTTTTTCTGTGGGAGTGTTTCCTTGGGTTGTAACTAAAGAAAGTGCTTAGTGTTGGATTTTTTTGCTTTGTAGGTTTTGTTCATTCTATCCCTCACTGCTGAAATTGAGGGCAGGAAACCTTGTACTAGGGGGTTTCCCAGATTAAGGCAGCAGGGTTTGACTACACTGGAATGCCCCTCAAGCAGAGCTAGAGTAGTCAGTCTGGTGAAGAATGTTGTGGCTGTTACAAATATTCCATTTGATTGTGACTACTTGCTTTTCCCTTGATAACTCCAATTTTGACAAGAGAGGTTGCAGAATCCACCTGGGAGGTTACACGTACTGCTTGACTGAAATGAGATTTGTTGAGTATTCTCACTCTTTCTAGAACCTTTCTGAACAGAGGATGTCAACAGTCAGCATGATGGCATGGGAGAAGGACCTGAGAATGGAGAGCTAAAAGAGACACAGGAGAAAAATGCAAAGGAGGAAGAGCAGGAGGAGCAGGAATGGATGCGGGATGAAGTATTGAAAGCAATAGTTTTCAAAGTCCGTGACAATGAGCAGGCAGGCCGTGAGAGCTTCCATGGTCTTGACTCCAAAGAAGAGATGCTGTTCTTCAAGGGTCTGGAGCGGAAGTTTGAGCGAGAGGGAGAAATGGTCAAGACATGGATCCAAGAGCGGGTTGAGAATCTTGACTATGGCCATGGTAAATTAACCTAACCATGTTTATTCAGTTTTAACTTGGGAAAGCAGATTTTCTCTCTCCCATCTGCAGAAGTCCATCTGAGATCCAATTGGACTGTATATTGGCAAAATTTATGCTTTAGAGGCTTTAGGGCTCAGGCAATTTGACTCTTAGTGCACATGACATTGTCCAGATGGCATTTCTATTGATGATCCACCTGAAATGTACATGGCGAGATGGAAGGATCAAGAACCTGGTGAGATGGCAGGTAATGCCAATAGATTGTCTCAATTCAAAGAGGACCGGAAACGCATAATTGAACAACAGATGGGTGTCTCTTCCTCTTCTCCTCATGCCTCAGCTCCTCCTCCACCCGTTTCTCCATCTCCCCCAAAACCTGTTTCTTCATCTCCCCCTAAACCTCCTCAAGGAAAGGACCCCACTGCAAAAACAAGGCCGCAGTCAGAGAGAGGCCGTTCAGGTGAACGCACGGCAGTAAATGGCACGAAGACACTGGTCAGCAGCAGTGGCAGGTATTTTATTCCCTGCATCAGTCAGTTACAGAACTTGAATCAGTTGAATAGCCCCTGTTGTGAGCTCTCTGGGCAGTATCCAATGCTGGAAGATGAACCTAAAGTGAAAACTTATCATACTGTTTAGGGTTCAGTCAGATCTTATGAACCTGAATGATTTGTTTGACTCCTGATGCTGCTACAGTTCTTGTTTGGTGTCAATCTCATTCATGTGGGTGAGATTTCTTGAGTCAATATATGAATTTCACCATAGGTTTAATATGTTTTTATCAACAACTGATCAACCAGTAGAGGACCTATGTTTAAGTTCTAATTGTCTTTGTTTAGGGTGTGCCTTTGTAGCTTTTGCAAAGTGAACTTTTTCTGTTTGTTTGGAGGGGTGAAGACTTCCACACACATTTGAGTTGTGTTGGGTTCCTTTGAGGACTTCATAACTATTGACCTACTGTGAAATCAGAGGAGCATGATCTATTGCTGTGGTCAATCATCTGGTGCTAAGATTGTTTTGTGCCACAGCAATCTTTGTAGGTCATTTATCCTTAACCCTTCAATCCTGACATGATGATGCTGAACACTCTAATGGTTGAGAGTTGCATGTACTGAAAGCCCTTGGCTTTTTGAGTGTACAGGCAGAAAAAACCAGAAGCAGAACAGATGCCAAACTCAAAGAAGTGGACACAAGATCTTCAAAGAAAGTATGAGATGGAGAGGGATCCAGAACAGCGGGCACTGATGAGAGAGTTTGGACAAGATCTGGAGAAATGGATCACAGATGGAGAAATTCAGGAGGCACAGTATTTACTGTCCAAAGGTGCTGAAGGAGAGCAGGAGTACGCTCGAAGGCACTATGAAAAAATCAAAGCCAAAATTCGGGAGCAACAAGAAAGGTTTGGAGAACAGGCTATGCTTGAGAAGTACAGTGAATACAAGCCCACCAAAAAAGAAGCTGATCTGTGGTGGCTTGATTTGCCCTATGTTCTGGTAAGGCACTGGAACTATATGAACAGAACGTAAGCATTCTTTTGTCATATGACAAAACGATTCAGGTGGAAGGGTTTAGGTTGGGTTGGGTTGGATATAGTGTTCATGGTGAGGATCCAGTGGTATTGTAGAGTCCATGATGTTTGAGGGTGCAGATCATTGTGAAGGTTTTTGCAGTGGTATCTATTGATGATAAAGGTTTAGTAATATGGATCTCAGGATGGGCTCACTGTCTCTAAGTCATCTCTTCCTTTCAAGTTGGTGTATTGATTGGATGTACTTCTTTTCCTGGTTGTAGTGTATTGGGGTTCGGTCCAAATCTGAATCCAAGGAAGAAGGACTTTACTCTTTGAACATGACTCCTGATTTCGAAGGCATCACTGGCACCAAATCCGAAACCAAGTATCATACAGTTGCTTTTCAAGACCGGAAAGATGCTGTTAATTTTTGTAGTCTATTGCTCTCACAACCAGATAAGTTTGTGGCTGACAGTGCCGAGGTTGTCCCTCTCAGTCCCAAAGTACGTATGCCTTCATCATTGTTGCTCTCACTCCATTGCCACTAGATGATCCTGCTGCACTAGGTTCTAGGCACTTCTGACCAGTACTTGTTACCAATACTGATAGCTCTTGCATGTTCCAGATCTCATGTTTAATGATATGGGTTCCATGTAGTATACTGAAGTTCCCTTTCCCATGGCTATGTAACACAGGATCTTTATCAAGAGGCCAAGGAAGAGGGGTTCAAGGTAACGGTTTTGAAAAAAGGGCAGCTTAAGCTAGTGCCTGGGCAGCCACTGGAAGATGTTGAGCAGCGGATCATTGAGATTGGAAGTTCAGTTTACTGGGAAGAGCTTGAACGTGAACGCTCAATTGACATTGATGCAGTTCTTGATGATGGCTTTGGTTATGGTGGCCAAAAGAGTTCCTTCCCTTCATAGATCACAGATTCTTTGTGTCAGTACTCATTTTTCGTGTTGTTAAAGTGTGTTTTGAGTGATGAGTCTTCCACTATGGTTTTCTTTTTGCCTGTGTAGAGTCTGGAAAACTTCAACTTTTCAGTCCTCTTTGTCTGATGGAAGGAGGAAACGGTTTTCTGCTGTCAATGTAAAGAGAGTTTTATGAATGCAAAATGAGTGGGTTTTTCTTACTTTCTGTGGGCATTACCAAAGTTTTACATGTGTGTTTTCCTCTTGACTAATCACTGCTGACCCACCCAGGAATAGGCTGGTGCTGATCTATAAGCAACCAGTTACATCATGTGCCAGTCTGTGTCCTTAGAGATGAATTTTGTTGTTCTTAAATAATCTTTAGTAGTAAGTGATTCCAGTATTCCACATGGTGTTTGTTCTCTGGACAGGCGTAAATTGTTGAATGTCTTTGAATTGGTGCTAGTTTTGTTGTCCTAGCATTGAGGTTCAAATCTGTACCAAGGGTATCCAAGCTATGATCTTTGGTTGGTTGGACATTGCAAACTCTGCCAATGCTTCATTTACTGTTCATCTGTGAAGCTACAGGTGTCAGATCCTGTTGTATCTAGCCAGTGATTTGTTTCACTGTTCTTTACTTTAATATGGAGATTTCTGGATTCTAGTGAGAGTTGTATGTTGTTTACTTCAGCAAACGAGAAGAATGGATGGTCAACTTAATCACATATTACATCCGAATCTCTTAAATGTTCTAAGGAAAATCCTTGGTTTGTAGGTTGAATTTGGTTACTTGGGTGTTTTGTGAAATTCATCAAATCAACTTCCACTGATCCACATAACATAATTCTACATGCCATGAACCCTGAAGTTTATTATGAAATAACTTCAGAACCATGTAAGTTTATCCAATATTTTCAAAATTCATATTGGACTCATAATAGATTCATCTAAAATTCATGTGTTTTAGAGATGGTTGTTGCATTTGAGAAGACATCTCAGAAGGTAATCTGCCTTGGTACCCTCTATTCCAACTTCCCTTTTTATTGGCAGATTTCTTCTAGGATGTCATGATTTCAGCAAAGTCTTTAAGGCTCTGGAGTTTCAAGTTTTGCACTTGGAATGCTCTTATCAAAAAATTCATTTGTGAATTATGGATCATTGACCAGAAGAATTGTAGCAAGGTTTATAGTGGGTACAGGGATCAGACAAAGAGCTTGGATGGAGGTAAGCGTCCTTTGATTTCTTATTTTACCTTTTGTAGCAAATTGTACATGTATAATTTTATTTTTTCAACCTTGGAGATGGCTCTCAAGATCTTTTAACTGTTTGGAAGAGGTTCCGGGTCTGATGGATGTTCGATTATGCAGTGGCAATTGAGTGGATGGATCTGACCTTGGGGTGCAGAGCTATATTTACCATAGAAGACGTGTGTTGGGATCAGTGGAATTGGGTCAGTAAGAACCCATATGGTTATCAGGGCTATCCTGCAGACTCCAGTGGATTGAAAGTACACAGAATGGAACTGTTGATCCTGATTGGCCCTCTGAAGAAGCATTTACAACCTGGACATGGTTTCAACAGTCTCCAAATTTCATTGGTAAGCATTACTTCCTCATACACTGCTCCCAGCTGCATTTTACCTAAGTAGTGACTTGGGGTTATTGAACTGATACTCTAGAAAGTAGGGAGGATGGAGGACATGAGAATGGTTAGGAAAAGGTAAAGGGGGGAGAAATAAACATGTATACAATTTGTCATGATGGGTTTTTTTCTTTGTACAGGATTAAACATCTTGACCTCTGGGGCTGTACAAGCTGTGGTTCTAGTGGACAACAGACATGGGTACAATAATAGCCTTTTGATATTATTACCTACTTGAAGTGTTATCTTGGTTTGTGGTGTCCCTTGTGCAGTTTTCTTTCCTTTTTTCAACCTGAGACACAGCAGAAATTCCTTGGTTTGCATCGGGGAAACATGCCAAAATTTAACTTTTGAGAGAAGAAAGGATTGCATCAGCATTCATAGCAGATAAGAAAGAGCAGCTTGGGAACTTGGCTTCTTACAGTGAGCACCACCATTTGAACAAGCTTCAAACATACTTGCTAACCTTATGCCCTCAGGAAAGTTGACATTTGCTTTCTGGTTAGGGCATGAGGATCTGAGATGCAGAATCAGAAAGGGCTGCAACTGCCTGCAATCAGTTAAACCTGCTATACTACCTGCCAATTGAGGTGCTTGATTTAAAGATCATTATCATCAACTCTCATAGTTGTTTTTTGGATGTAAAATAACAAATTTAGTAGCTTCAATTTCCCTTTTTTTAAAGCATTCTTGCATTCACATTGATTTTCCAGTAGACCACATGTCAGTGGTCTAGTTATTAATCTTCACAAACAAGATATCCTCCAAGCAAAAGGTTTGCCTAGGTACGTATATGTTATCCACTGGCTGCTTCACTTAAATGTACCTACCATTTTTTCTGACAACCTGAGTTGACACCTATTCTTTCACAATTTTGTTGTTAAGTTTTCACTGGACTTTTATGCCGAGTACACTCCTGGCCACACCCACCTTCTTGTCTAAAAACAAATGCAAAGAATTGTGGAGAATCAGTCAGGTGTACCAGCTGGGAATTAGGTGAGATCTATTGTCAAGTACACTGCACAATCTGCTGCAAAGGTTGGAAGGTTTCAAGAGGGTCTGAACATGTGAACATGTGAACAAGCACTCTGAACTGACTCACTCTAATCTTCTCCAAAAAATAAACAGTTAAATTTATCAAGATACACACCAGTGATGAGAGAAAAAATAGGCCACCTGAGTGTTGAAGGTGATTGTGAAACAGTTGGGTAATGGTGCAAAGAGAATTTTGGGCTGCTAGTGTATCAGTCTTGGTAGGATGATGCTTGACATTTTTGTATAATCTCATTTTGTGGTTTGGAATGACTACCTATGTGATGGATGGGATGCAAATGAAATTGAAATCAGAAGAAAGGTGCTCATGACTATTTGAATGTCATACATAATATAGTGAATTGGAAGATGTTAATCATAAGAAAGTGGGTGTCTGTAACTAAATCTGGTCTGGAAAACCTTCATTTATAACAAAAGATTCTGAGAATTAAATGGTGTCTATTTTGTCAAGCATTTACAACATAATATTAGTTATCTTTATTTATTTGTTGGTAGA
>Ga0209208_10004810_pt1 | contig 18981 bp, 16 predicted proteins | sample S1TSphfallax_3_FD_187694 | JGI IMG/M metagenome (GOLD analysis project Ga0209208, IMG submission 187694) | Host-associated microbial communities from peat moss isolated from Minnesota, USA - S1T2_Fd - Sphagnum fallax MG (SPAdes) (version 2) | ecosystem: Host-associated > Plants > Peat moss >... | reverse complement strand
CAACAATTGGGTGCAGTGCCTTAATTGGGTGCCCGTGACCTTCGGACACTGTAAATCCCCCGGTTTCTTTGAAAAGGGCGGAGAAAAAAAAAAGAAAAAACCTTGGTATTAACCCTGGGCAGCCCGCCGGAAAAGGGCGGAAAAAAACAAAAAAAAGAAAACCCTGGTAATAACCCTGGGCAGCCCGCCGGAAAAGGGCGGGGAAAAAAAAAACCCTGGTATTAACCCTGGGCAGGTCTGGCGCCTACACAGCGAACCCGCCGGAAAAGGACGAAAAAAAAAAAAGAAAAAAAAGACCTGGTCCTGTCCGTCCATCGAGGTCCTGAAATCAAGATCGACACCTGAATGGACAGACAGACGGATAGACAGACACACTGTTGTAATTATATAAGAGATAGATGTGAATTGCATGTGGATAATTAGAAGGTTAGCAATGGGACAACAAAACAATGGAAGAAAAAAATATTAAAAACTTATTTTGTGTTCACATTCCATCCATCCTTCATTGTGCACTAGTGGGTGTTGGTTCACTCTGGCCCCTTATTTTGGGAAGGCTGCACCTAATGTCCTTAATCCTTATCCTACAACCTAGATAGGGTGTAGTCAGGTTTAGGGCCGATTCCCCACTCCGGCCTGGATCAGGAGATTTCATGTTATTTACTCCAAAGGCTCCTCATAAGGCTCATTTAAGGCTCCTTGGTTGCTATGCCAGGGAAGGCATTGCTGTTTAGGCATTATGTCCTAGACATTGGGCTTTGCCCTTGGTTCCCAGGGTGTAGTACCCTTGTAGCAATGCCTTTGCCTATATTTAGGCCCACTTTAGATGGAGTCCAGGGTCCAAATTCCTGGGAACCAATTTGGCCTCATTAGAAGCAAATTGAATCCTTGAGTTGCTTGAGTAGGACCTGCCTTGGACCCTAGCTTGCATCTCGGTTCTTCAAATCATGAGCTCTCCTTTGGTCTGAACCAATTAATGACTGTTTCTTATTGGCCAACTACAATGATTGGCCCAAGTGGTGAGAGTTAAATAGTCTCTCACTTTGTAAAATCCATCTTTTTAGGTTCATGGGTGACGATGGAGGAGAAATTAAACAGTGCACACTGGATGGGCTGAATAGTGAGAGGGGGCTCTTGGTGCGCATCCTCTAAGAGCATCTCCAACAACAGTGGGGATATGACCCTGCAAATGTTTTTCTCACATCCAAGTTTAAATTAATAACTTTTTTCCAACTCCACCCAGAAAACTGCAACTGGGACTACAAGTAGGTGGGAGACTCCTAATAGCAACCCACTCGGACCAATCAAACTATCCAGTGAATCAGAAATAGGGAGGAGTGAATAAATACGATTTGACTGTGTTTCTTAGACTCTTCCAGGGCTTTCAAAGTTGTGTATGTTTTCAGGGTCCCATCTGTCTCCCAGTGGATTTGCTGGATTCAACTGATGAACCTCATCCAAGATTTCCAGTGCAGGATCACATACTGACCATTGGTGGCATAGGTGTCACTCGCTCTTAGGGACTAGGGGTAATGTCCTCCTCACTAAGAAAATTTCTCCAGGTCTGTATGGGGCTTTGTAGAACCATCTGGGTGCTACATCTAAACCTGCATAGTACAAGGTCTTCCTTCCTCCCCCATTCCTACCATAGAAAATAGATTCCATTGCTAGAGTATGGACAAATTAGGAGCTTCCTAGTTTGGCCAGTTCTTCACATTAAAGAGAACCTCTGAGTCTGGTTTGAGTTTCAATCCATGTAAATAATACACACACAATGAATAACATGATGTTTGCACACAATGAATAACAATGATGTTTGCACACTATGTCATTGAAGATTTTCAAGTGGTACCAAAAGCAGAATGAGGGGCTCAAGGTTTGAGATAGTTATGGCATGGTCACATCCAAACAAACAAAGCAACACTTATTTTGATATACAGATTATTTTCAAAAACTGGATTTAGACATAATTTTGATGAAAATTGGCTCTCAATAAACAACAACATATCTAATTATTATTATAATCAAACTCCATATCCCACCATTTAACATTTACATCTACATCTCACACATGATTTGTCAAAGAATTGTAAGTTCCATTCCTTTAAAAATTATCACTTAATGAATTATATCTTTAGAATTTAAGTAGGCCCATGAACAATCACCCTTTGCACACATGTCAACGAAAAATTATATTTGAAATGTATGTTGTTTTCAATGAGTAGTTATCACAAATTAATTTTCATGCCTTCTTGTTATAACATCAATTAAATTTGCATGAATGAAACATGTGTCCCTTCAATTGGTTATAACATGTTTCAGATTTTTGAATGGGGAATACAAGTTTATTTTAAAATATCTATTCTTTAAGACCTTTTCTAATGGTATAAAGAAAATGCATTTTGGCCAAGGTTTTATCATTTAAACCTTGTTTCAAATTTATGAACATTTCAAAATTCAAAATTCCCATAAATGGAAATGTATGTTTGGAAGCCTTGGAGTTTCACTTTTACATTGCCACACATTTCCCTCTCACAAGGGGAATGTGTTTGGGTGTTTCTTTTGCTTTCATTCATTCCTAGCTTCTTTTACTTTTGTCTTGTCATATCTTTAATCAACCTTAGTGATGAACATAAGGTTAGGGTTGTAACATTGTCCATGAATTTTATTTTATTTTTCCTCCCTTCTTTTGCTTGAACTTATTCTTATTTTTTGTTTGTTTGTTTGGTTTTGTTCATTGTAAGAAGTTGGGGAAGTTTGATTACATTAGTTTTGTTATTGTTATTTTGTTTGTTTTATGAAGAATTTTCACCCAGAATCTTGCATAATGTCATGTATCATATTTTGATGGATTAGTGAAAAATAACGTCAACATGAAATAACCATGATAATTGCAAAATAATTACATTAAAGTTGCATACTAGTTATTTTTACATAGTTATAATTGAATTGCACTAGTTGGGTGTGTATACAATTTCAAATATAATGAGTTGCATTTGTTGCAACTCATGCAACTTGTTCAATAGTGTATACATTTGTAAAATTATGTTGAATTGCAATGAGTTACAAATGAATTGTAAATGATTATTATGACTCAAAAACCTAATTGTAAGGCTAGTTGCAAATCACCCCATTTTTTCATAATGATGTTAGTTTATGTTATAGTTGTCGACGCATGTGATGAGTATTGTAGGTTGTAATCAAAGTTGATAACAATGAAGGCATTGAAGAGGTTTTGCAAAGTTGTAAGGGATTGTTTTGAGTTTAACTACCTTTTGTAGCCAAATAAGGTTAACATTGACAAATAGTTAGAAATCAATGTTGATTATCACTTCCAAAGGATGTTTGTTAATTTAGATTACGTGAATTATACATGGAAAAATTGCCTAGTGTCTCAATAATATCAATTCAATGATAAAGATAATAATGAAAACATTATCATTGGAACAATTACATATCAAAGTTTATGGTTTTGACATGCACATTTTTATCCTTGTTGGGGAATAATGATTGGAACATTCTTGAACATTGTAATCCTTTTGTTGTTAAATTTTTGTAAAGTGTTGGGTTTAATGTGAAATGCATGGTTAATTGGAATGAGAATGTTCATTATTACTTGTTTGTTGATGGAATATATCCATGTCAATTGTACAAATGATTCATCAACCCCATCCAAGGAAAAACAAATTAATTTTGTTGTCTCGCATAAGTATTGTAGGAAAGATGTTGAATGTATGTTTGAAATGCTATAGTTTCATTTTTACATTATTGCCAATCCTTGTGAACAATGTGATCATAAGATCATCTTACACATTTTGATGGTGAATGTAGTGTTACACACCATGATTTTAAAAGAAAAATGTAATGAAAAATTAGAACTTTAAAAACTTGTTAGAGACCTTCATATCAAATGTAGATTGAGTTTTGCTAATTGATTCGCAAGGCACAAAATATATAGAAAAAAAAATAGATTGCATTATTGGTTAAATAATGACCTCATAAAACATTTGTGGACATTCAAAGGCAATAGTCATACATGAAAATATAATTTGTTGATGTTTTTTCTATTGTTCTTTTCTTTATTTTTTGAATGGAAATTGTTGTTGATTTTTCTCTAGGTCATTTAGTTTGTAATGTCACAAGTTTTAGCACTTGCAATTGTTGTTACATGTGTAATTGTGTTAGGTTTGGTGCTTCAAATTGTTTTGGTGTTGTGGTGGTTGTTGACATAGGTGAAGTTGTAAAGGCAGTTTGTGGTTTAATTGACGAACTTGCAACTTTTATAGCTCCTTGTTTTGACATAGTTAGAAATATTCTTTCACTTTTAATGAATTAAGTCGATCATCTAATAACATGAATTGAACCTTGATGCTTGCCTTCTCAAGAATTGTTGTTTTTTTAAGAGTTGTGGCAACCATGTCTTGTGTCACATGCATTTGAACTCACAACATATTCTTCTTGTTTTTGTTCATTCGATTTACATCTTTCACCCTCTTCACACCCTATGGGTGTTTTGCAAATGTGCTAGTATTGTTAATAGCCACAACATTCATGACCTTGACATTGATCTTGTTCCAAAGAACATGATGTTGTTGCTTTTCTTATCGACATCACTTAAGGAGTTAATTTTTTTGATGGAAGTGATTTAAAAAAGTCATCACATATGTCCACTTGCCTAAGTGTGCCCACTTTAGCACAATGAAGGTGAAACTAACATGCTTTGGGTGCTTGAACTCATAAAGTTCCAATATCTTTTACAAAGTGTTTTCTTGAAAGTTATTAGATTCTTTTAACAAAACCATAGCTTTATGGCACTTGCAAAACTAGACAACAATGTGTGTATGACCCCCCATTTTGTCTTCAATGAGTTTTGCAAGTCTTTTAGCATCATAAGCAAGTTTTGTTGTAGTCTTCACACACCTTGTCCCAAAAAATGTGTTATTTTTGTAAATATTCCTCATCTTTGGGTCTTGGTTGATGTGCAAGATGTTATAGCAAAGTTGTCACTATTCTTCAATGATTTTTTTTCGTCTTCTTCAATTTAGAAGTTCACGAACCGAGGTTTAGAATTGATGTCTAGAATTGATGTCAAAGGTGCTGGTGGCATGCCCCATGGATGTTCTCATGATGCTAATGTGATGTCACAAAATTTGTCGGGAAAGTTAGTTTGTGAGTCTTGTATTCAACAGCAACATATTGGATGAAAGAGGAATTTTTGTTTGGGCCGGGGCAAATTTTTAAGTTCGAAGTGAATGATGAGGTAGGTGGAATAGTGATTAATGTGAAGTTTCAATTACTGTGGGGGTTTTGTGTACTCTGATGGAAATGCTCCAAAAGCATGCCCAACAACAATAGTGAAATGACCATTCCAGTAAATTTTAAATGAAATATTAGACTGAAAATGGTGTACAATTGATGAAACCCTGCAAAATTTTATTGATAAACACACAGTAGATTTGGAAAGTGTACAATTGCTTTGGGTTGATAAAAATGCCCATGGGCCATGTTAGCAAGGTCCAAGAATAACGCCAGTAAGAAGAAATGACCGTTCTCAATCCCTTTGGCTCCCAGGGACTGGGAATGCCCCTAGCGTTTCCTCGACCACTGGAGCCCTTCCCTTTGCCTGACTGAGACTGGAGAAGCACCTAGGGTTTGCTTCCCTGCACTGCACCTCGATTGTTGGTTTTGTTCATTGTCGCGAGTGAATGCGGGAGGTTTTGGATCTTCGCTCTGCTTTCTCTTCTCATGTTGGCTAGCACATTGGTTGCAGCAGCAGCATGGCTTCGCTTTCCAGGGCAGGAGTTGTTCGATCTTATATGCTCAGAGCTCGGCTTCTGCTCTCTGGTTGCGGCTACACGCAAAAAAGAGAACAGCTGCTGCTGCAAGCATGTGGTCAAGAATCCAGGGGTTCGGGTCTGTCTGTCAGGGCCGCCTCCTGCTGGTGGAGGCCAATCTGGACTCAAAGTTGCGTGAGCTTTGGTGAATTATTAGAGGGGAGCCGCCCCGCCCTTGAGGAATTTCGCTATATTGTCAAAAATCAGAATAGTAATAATGTGCGCACTTTTGCTGCCCTGGCTTTCCGGATGAGACAGAAAGCGAAGGAGAAAGGAGGGAATATGTCCAGCAATAGATCTAAGCGAGACTCCTTAGCAGGAAGAAAGGAAGTCAGTTTTGCAGGTAGGAGGCAAAAGAGTAGTCGAGAAGCATCTGGAGATGGGGATGACCAGAAATTCGGATTTTCTGCAAAGAGAAGGAGGAGTGCAGGTCCATTTGTTGCCGCCGGTTACCAAGATGCGCCTGAGTCCAAACGAGGTCGGTTGAAGGAAACGAAACCTCGGCATCCGGCTCTGGGACGAACTAGCAGTTTTGTCCATCCCAGACAAAGAATGGGCCGTGTCGATGGTTTGAGGCAAAAGAAAGCAGGCAATGCTAAGGACAGAGGAGGGAGGAGACTTCCCGAAGTTGAAGACGCAGGCAGGTTCTTACACTGGCTGTTTTAGGGTTTAAGGTTTAGGGTTCATAGATCTTTTCAGCTATCCACTGCCATCACTGGTGCATTTGAAATATGTATAAATTGAACTTAAAGATTTATCTCATCATTCTGTTTTCCATCCATATCTGTGCCTTGCAGTCGTAGATGGCTACTTCAAAGTTCCAACAATTTTTAGTTTCTGTTTACGGTTGCAACAATGAGTATCGGTGATACTCCGATTTCAGGGTCTAGGGTTTCCAAACTGCATGTTCACATTGCCCTAGGAAAGTGTTCCTCATTGTTTCTCTTGTGGCTAGTATGGTGCTTACTTTACACATCTGGTCTCATGTTTCAGAGCAGCCACGCAGGAGGCAAAGGCGCATTATGCGGCTGCACCCATCAGATCAGACAAGTAAGCGTCTAGTGGATGGCACCGCTTCTCCTGGTACAACCCTTCACTGAAATCAACTTTTTACTTCTCATTTCTAGGAACTATCTTTGGTGCAGACTGGGTCAAAGAATGGTCAAGAAAGTGCTTTTTGTTACTAGAATTCTTTGTTCATCTTATATGCTGGCTGGCAGTTGCAGCACCAAGCCATAAGAGTGAACAAGATGGAGAGCAAGACCTAGGGCTGTCGAAGAATGCAACCTTCCGTGCAATTCAGCCATCATCACAGCTCCTTCGCCATATTGATGACCATGTATGCAGGTTTGCTGTGTTTTGAGTCTTTCAGCATTACAACATGGGAGCATGTTCACATCAGGGGCACATCAGTTCTCTGTTGGAGTTGTGCTTAAAGCTTTGTGAAGGGAGTTTTTGTTTGTGCAGTATGAGTAGATTGCATGTTATGTATTTTCAACTAAGCACTTTGGGATTGGGGGTTTGCTCCAGCTGCTGGGGCGCAGACGATTGGTGGAATGGAGGAATGGAGGGTATCACACAGATCTGAGGGCACCCTTGGACGATGTTCCACATGGCAACACAGAAGGGTGGCTTCCCATTCAGGAAACTGTAGGTTTTCCTGCTTAGCTATCTCTCTTTTAAGTGGTAGCCAACACCATGACTAAGTTTTACCAGTGCTCAAGAAATATGACACAAACTCAAGATGTAAATTTTTGAGTATAATTTTTTCCAGAACTTTTTTATCCAGATTACTTGGCTACACCCACTGTCAGGAGCTGATGAAGTCAGTGGGGACTCATGACAGCTAGTCACTGCCATTCATGATGAAGCTAATGATCTGATACTGTGTGAGAAACACTCATAAGGTTATGACCACAATCATTCTTCTTGTGTTAGTTTTAATTTTGTTGGAACTGAAACAATGGTTACCTTCCAAAATTGTTATTGTGGATTTTTCTCTGCAATCTCGTAGATTTGTTTTCCTGCTCACATATTTCTTTCATTTCTGTCCATGATTTTGACTGGTGTGGCACTCAAGATTCACTTTATAATCTAAAATATACTGTTGCATAAGAATTATCAGCAGCTATTGTCTGCAGGATACTATGGCCATGCAGTTGAGTGAGCTCTCTCCTCAGTTCTCATCTGTTCTTTCTTTTCATTGTTGCTATATACCTGTAGGTTTTCAAGCTCAAGCTGACATTTGTTGCTGCTGCAAAAAAAAGCTCCTCACTTCCACCTCAACAACTTCCTGAAATTGCCTTTGCAGGTATTGCATTCTGGTTCTGTCTTGTTGTGGGATTCTCTATTAGGAATCTAACTTTGATACTTCAACTTTTATGGCTCTTGCCATGAGGGTTTTCTGATTGCAGCAGTCATGTTCTGCCCATCTAATTTAAATGGAGAAACCAGTTTCAACCTATTTTTTCCTGTCTCTGGCAGACCTCAGAGTAAGTGATTGTCATGGACTAGTACATAAACATGGTAACAACATATTTACTTCTAAAGGGCCTTATGCTCATCATGTGAAAAGGACACGTTCCTATTGAACTTCTGAAATGATTGCAGTTGTCAAGGGAAGGGCTCTATGCAGGTTTGTAAGTAAAAACTTTCCTATCTTTGATTATTTATGCAACTGCTCTTGGCAGGCAGGTCAAATGTAGGTAAGTCATCATTAATAAATGCACTCACCAGGCAGTGGGGTGTTGTCCGAACTTCTGACAAACCAGGCCTCACCCAGGTACTTTGAGAACTTGAGTTAGGCTACATCTTTACCATGTTTCCCATCTAGAGTATCGTCTTTGTTTCAATCCAATAGTCCTAGTGATTGGGACTTGTGGCGCCCTCGCAAGTGGTTATGCCTTCATTTACCATTAGATCATACTAGATTTTATCTATCATAGTTCACCCAGCTATGGGAGGGGTCACCAGATCAATAAAATACCTTGTGAGGACCTTGGGTCAAATGGGGAAGGGTTGCACAACCATGCTATCTCCATTACAGTAGTTGGAGGGTGAAACCCTCCAAAAGGAGGCAGTAGTCTTATGGGGTGCCTGATAGGGTGATGAGCCACTCAGTCACTCCTAGTTGCCAAGAGTTCCCCCCTTATTTGTTTCACAGAATTTATGGATGTTTTCAATCCCTTTAATGCACTTTTATTATTTTAGATTAAACCTCAAGTAAACATAGGAAGTGCTGTGGATGGTAGTAGGCATTACTTATCTTCCTCTATAAATGCCTGCTGGATTGCCAGTTTTCTCTGTGTGATGTGTTCAGATTGTTTTCTGCATATGCTAAAGATGGCACTGCCAATTGCTCCTGACCTAAACTGGTGGGGGCTTGTAATAGTCGATCAACTTCTTCACATTGGGATCCCGGCTATGCTTGGTAGATCTTCCAGGCTATGGTTTTGCATATGCCAAGGAGGAGATAAAGGATGCATGGGATGACCTTGTGAGTATCTTGACTTCATTCTTCATTCATAACTTTGTAGTTGATTACAGTTTGCTATAATGCAGGCCATTATGGTAGTGTCATAATTTTTTCTTGGGACTCACTGACTCATTCATGTCAGCTGGAGTAATTATGTTTGTTTTAAATTGGTGTAAGTAGGTCAAGGAGTATGTGACTACAAGGAAGGGCTTGAAACGAGTATGCATGTTGGTGGATGCTAGGTGGGGCTTGAAGCCCCGGGATGAGGAACTGCTCTATCTTATGGATAAGTATGAGCCCCAGTTCTCGCTTTCTTTTTGTCAATATTTTCAAATTAAAAAAGTCCCAGCTGAATTCTTAATGTTATTTCAGAATTGATAGGTTGGTTCTAGATTTGTAATGTGGTTTTGTTTGGTTTACAGTGCTCAAACAAAGTTCCAGATTGTGTTGACAAAGACTGATGTTCTCTCACCAATTGACCTTGCACGGTCTGCAACTCAAATACAACAGGTATGTTGCAACCTGTTGCACCTTCATTTATGTCAACCTTACCTTAGAGGTTTAGGTCAGCAGGTATAGCAGACACTGAAAGAATCTCCAAGGCTGTTGAGTTTGATTCTCTTTTCTCACTCTTAGTTTCACAAGGGTGACATTGACAGGCAATGCCTACCTCAGAAACAAGTCAGCATATCTTCCTCACTTGTTTTGATCAATTTGGATGTTTTTGGCATGAATGTCACAAGCTGTTGACATGGTCTGCAATCCCAAATGGAGTTCATGAAGGTGTTCAAGTAGTTACAAGTTTGTGTAGCAATTTTTTCTTTAAACCCATTTATTCATTAGTTATTCCTTGGATGCATCATGTTGTACTTGCCAAAATTAGTGAAGATGTAGATACCATTTTTTGAAGCTAAGGCAGACATTTTCACTATTTGAGAGCTTTTATTCATGTGGCTTGCAGGCTCTTAAGGGTCACAGATGTCTTGTTCTACCCATGGTACGCCTTTTCTCTTCTTTGTCTAGCCTTCCTCTCTTAGTCAAGTACTGTATCTGATCCTTAATCAGCACTTTGTACATTTGACAAGGGCAATTTTCTACATTCCAGTATCTCTTCTGGCCTCAATGCCTGAGATTGCCAAGGACCTAACATTTATTGAAATGTGGCTTTTGCTGGAAAGATGATGGTGAGCTCACAGACGGGGGCTGGGATTCCATATCTGCGAAAAGTTCTTGGCAGCTTGGCTTTACCTTCCTAGCCTTGCACATGAATGGGACTGAAGGAGATGATGGAACTGAGGGAACACAGCTCTGATCTTTGCGGTAGTCAAAAGGTGGGGATCGTAGGAGCGTCTTGGGGCTCTGGTTGAGCTGAAAAGCTAATTGATTCAGTGTCTCTGTTGGGCTTATCAGTGATTAAATGCAGGTTACTGAAGAAGGGCCAATTTTGGAACAGAGTTATGAAAAGGGCAGATTCATGTCCAGGTGTCAGATTAAAGTTGCCTGACCACAGTCTGCTCAAGATTGTGTGGCTGGAAGATTCATAAAACAACACTGCTAATGCAAGGATGTGGCAGGGAGTTTTGTAAGCAGCTTGTGCATGGGGCTGATAATGGGAAACCAGTTCAGCATAGCCTGGAGCACACAAGGAGCAAAGATTCCCAAGTTCCTGGTATGTTCCCCAAAGAGTTTCCAATAGCACCTCACTTTATCCCATATGCTTTGGCAAATGTTGTCCTCCTTTGACCTATCTAGGTGGGCTAAAGCGGAGGAACTCTATACTTCAAAATAGAGCCTTCACAATTTCATTTTTTTGAGTGATGGGCCAATCAAATTGGCTTGTTGCAAAAAAGGAAAAAAAAGCTTGAGAGGCACCTCATCTGATTAATGGAAAGCACACTAGGTATGGTGTTCTAATGGGGACCCGATTCCTGAATTAGGCTTTAGGTTTTGGGAATGAAAAAACTGCAGTCATGAAGCTCGAAATCAGGGAACAATTTTGATTTATGGTTTTGTATGCAAATGATAGCTCTTGTAGTAAAAATGTAAGCCAATGAAACCCACCTTGGAGGATTTTGATCTGTTGTGGAATTCTGTATCCTAAAGACTGACAATTTATGGACTCACTTCACACACTTGTGCAAGGTTGATTTGGCACATTTGAACTTCAAAACCTACAAATGGGGCATGTGAGGTTTGAACCTGAGAACCTCACATGTTGTGAGGAAAGAGAGCCAATGCAGCAGCCTGGGTGAAGGACTGGGAGCAGTGGGAGGTCTTCAGGTTCAAACCAGTTTGTGTGGGTATTTGCTTTTGATACTAACCTTTGGTTCCAGGTTTTTGAAATTTTTAAATCAAAGTACCACTGTTTCTGGTTAATTATAAAACTAAGAATCTTGGTTTTGATGAAAAAACTGCAGTTTTCTTGTTGATTCTTTCATTACTTTTTTCTCTTTTTTTTTTCCTGCTGGAGAATGGTGGTTATATATCAGAACTGTGAACTGGTTCTCTGATGTTTTGAGTCCAGTGGTAATGAGATTGCACAACTGCCCTGATAACTGTTGGGGTTTGGTGCCATTTCTGATACCTGCAGAGCATTGGTTCAAACCAGTGTTGGCCGGTTATGGTATTTTAAACCAGTCCAGAGGATATGCGTAGGGCATATTCTTTAAATTTTCTCAACAAAACATATGCATCCGGATATCTCAGAAATTCCTTTATAAAGATGGTTATGCATCTATTGAAAATTTTCATTCATTGATTCATTGCCAGTTATGCATTTATCGGTTTTCAAATTCAAGATAAAATTAAGATATGGGTTAGATATAGCGAATTTCACTTGGAATTTGCAAGTAGCTTGTGGGGGAATTGAACTGAAGTTCAATAAAGAACTCTGCCCACTGCAGCACAAAAACATACATCACCCAAACACCCTAAACCCAGTCACCCAAGAAGTTGCACCAGAAAGAAGATGGTGCATCTTGATCAGCAACAGAAACAATATGCCCATGATGAGCTCAGGTTGTTGCAACTTGATAAACAACAAAAACATGCTCTTGATTGGCAACATGTACAGAATGTTGGCCAACTCAAGTTGCAACTTGATCAGCAACATAAACATTACTGGAGCCTAACAACCCTGTAGCATCAAGATGAACAGGAAAAATAAATAAAATCATAAGCAGCTTTAGTCAAGGAAATGACAAAAAGGAACTTGCTAAATTAATTCACTTATGTAATCACTGACAAGGCCGCTCTTCAAAATATTCAGATTCTTCAATGAACTCATAATTTTCTTCTACTAAAGCAACTTCAGATTTGACATAATCCTTGAAGTTTGAATCTGTCATGCGATTCAAGCATGGATCATTTGACCAATTTTTCACCACAATGATAATCTTATCAAGATTTTCCACTTGCAAGTGGCAACATCTTAGAGTTTTCAAAACACTAGCAAGGCTAAACATTCTTTTTGTCTCAACCTGAAATCCAGGAATCCCAAGCATTTGTTTGGCCAAGATAGCAGCAACATTCGGAAATTGACCCTCATGGGTCCACCACCAACCAAGAGGATTTATACACATAAATTGTAAGATATATAGCCTTTGAAATAAAGAGAGCTATGCAATAACAAGTGCCCTAGAAGAGTCTTGAATAGAAGCCCCAACACCAAACATGTTGTTATCCTCTTCTTCAATTTGAACATCATGTTCATGAAATGGTGGTACAATTGCTTCAATAGTAGGATTCAATTGATCAAAAATTGTCATAAAAAAAGGATGACCTCTTTTTCATCATATGCAATGGCTAGGTAGATAGTATTTCCATGGCCCACAAAACTTTCCACAAATTGTAAAGATTTGAAATGAGGATCCAACATGAAAAACCAACATGTTGTGAACTTGACACGAATAAAAAGTCTTCAAAATTTCCAGAAGGGTTCCAATGACATTATAATGAGCCACACCCACCCCTTTGGACCACTACTTTTTTGTTGCTTTTAAAAAAATAATTTAAAGAATCTTTTTAATACATCTTTCCCAAAAAAAAAAATTTTTTAAAAGAAATTTTGATACCATTATGTTGAGGTATATATTTTTTAAATCCAAAAATATGTCATAAAAAATATTTTCAAATTCTACTTTTAGTGTTAAAACTACTTTTAAATAGTGGTTACAAGTCCTTAAAATTGTGAATTGTGTATTTTTACTCATTAAATTGATTCCAAATTTTTATGATATGTACATAATGTATTCACAATAACATTTTATTTTAAACTATTTTATTTTATTTTTATTTTTTAGAATCCAAAATTCAAAAAAAAATGCAATGGTTACATGTTAGTATGATTGCACCCGAAAAGGTTTGATTATCTTCACAACTTCTTGTTGCATGTTTTTGCTCAACATATGCAACTCAACATAAAAAAGGTCAAATGTTTCATTGCCATCAACAAGGGGATTTGCAATTGTGGCTATGGAATATAAAAGAGATCCCCCTTGTCAAATTAATTGTAGTGGCTAATTATAGTGCCCAAAAGACATTTGCAAGAGGGGCGGTGGATTTGGTGAATGGGACATTACTTACCCAATGCCATAGATCTGGAAGCCTTAATTTGGGTGCAATCTAAGCCCTATGATCAAAAGTGAATGGTTATTTAATCAAAATGTTTCATCCCAATCTTCATCTAGTTTGATGTGGGAGTAAATAACGTTTGTTAGTGGGCAGGTGCATGTTTTGTTTTAGGTGACTAAACAAACCATCATGGGCTTCCATGTGTATGATCCATTTGTTAAAAATCAATTTCTACCTTCCAAACTTTGAAGGAGTTTACCTTCCTCATTTTTCATTAATTTTGAATGATTTAAATGATTGAGGGTGTGTTTTATAATGGGCTACATTTTACCTTCAAACCACAATTAGAAAGGAGGAAAATTGAGTGGAACAGAGGTGATTGAAACATTATGTGTTCAATCACTGGCATGTTTACCTTACTCCTATGTATGAAGCCAAACTACATTCAACTTTAAAAGCTCTTGCAAAGAAGGATAATGGCCTTGGGTTACATGGGGTGTTAGTTAAAAAAATTTTAAACCTATGGATAGTTATAGGTAAGGAATACACATAGATGGTGCAATTATCCTTCCAAGAAGAACTTTTCCACCTTGGAATTACATGCTTGAGATTTACAACTGTAGTTGATGGGTGGGGCGGCGGGGTGTGGGGGGGGAAAGGATACCTAATTGGTGACCTATTATATTTTTCCTTAAAGTCACCCTGCTTTCACTATGTCTTTGGGTCTCCTTTCACACCCTATTCCTTCTTTGGGCGATGTCTATAAAATAAGGAAGTTTTATCAAATTTGGGTATGAAATGTTGAAACTTAACATTCAATGCATAAGGTTTGAGGTAATTATAGTAGTTGTATAGTTAGGAGTAGGGGTTTTTTTTTCAAATTTGTGAAGTAGGTTGGTAATATTGGCTACAAATTGTGAATGTTAGTATGGCAAAAAGTTTTTTTTTTGGGGTGTAGGTGCATCCAACTGGCTACACAAAGAATATTTTTCTTTAAATTTGATTATCATAAGTTGTGCATGCTCATAAATTGTTGGCAACAAATTGAAAAGTGTTGTGTGTTCAAGTGGCTATATATTTATTCAAGCTTTTAGTTTAACTAGTCACTAGATTTTGAACAATGTAACATGGTGGCAACAATTATTTCAACAAGGGAAGTTTTGTGGCTATTGAATGTGAAGCATTGTCTATCTATGATCTATCTCATAATCACCAATATTTCACCATCCACAACAAAAGACACTCATCAAACCAATATACAAAATTTACATTTTCAATCTCTATTTTTATTTGAAGGCATTTCTAATATTTATGTAGTTAAGCTTGCATATGCAAGCAAACTCTTGAGAGGGCATGTGTACAATAACCTAGTATGGAATTTTTGGAATTCCAATTCGTTCACTATCAATATCCAAATTCTTCATCTTGAAGTTTAAAATTATGTTTTGAATTGGAACAAAATTTCAATTAAACAATCAATAAAGTAAAAGTGAAATCGCCAAATGACTAACAATGATGTAAAATGACCTTGCATTTGTTTAAAGTTCCATTTCCACGTATGAAAACTCTCTTCAAGGTCAATAACCAGATTGAGAAATAGGTGAAAAAAAACCAAGGGTAGTTCAAATGTTCATAGCCAAGCTTGCACTTAATTGAAGCAAACCTTGACACTTGATAATTGCGTAGGACTGCAAATTTCACAATTTATGACACAAGTTTTAGATTGATGTAATGCAAATCGAACAAACATATACGAGAAAAGTCATTATTCGTCAAAAGCTAATTACAAATTTCACGAAAAAAATAGATGTCCAGAGAAATAACTTTTCAATCCAAAACACATTCCTTTATACTAGGTATAGATTTCAAACTATGACATAAAAAATGCTAGAGGCTTGATCTCTTCATGCACCAAATCCAATTGCATACTTAGCCTTAAGAACAAGAAATTATCATACCAAATTATTTGCCAAGGTGTTTGAATCTTTAGATGCATCATTAGATTGTGCAAACTTTTCATCCTCTATGTTATTAATTATAACTAGTGTGTCTCCCTCATTCTCAAAGATAGTTCTTTTCCCAACTTCAATTTCCCTTACCTTAGAGGGCCCACTCTTTGATAAATTTGGACTATTTGAATTCATTTTTTTCAATGAAAATTTCCTATTATTAGGATTGGAAGTTCGAACTTTGACGAATTTCCTTACTTCTTTGGTATAATCAAAGTTGTCAATATAATCAACACACTTGGAGGCCTATTTTCCTAAGTGTTTACTAGTTGTTTTTCATCACCAGCTTGATTTTCCTCCTCATCACTATCTTTCATTTCTTCATCATTATCATTTTCATTTTTTTCATGATCTTTTGTTCCTAGATTTATAACAATTAATCCTTAAGAAAAGATGGATAAAGCTTTGGTCTACCCTATCATCAATTGAATATTTTTGTGTTTTGAAGAGTGTTGAGCATGGCTTCACTCACTAGGCACATTTTTTTAGTTATTTTTTGTAATACAAAGATAGCCACATTGGAAAAATAGAAACTAGTGTAATCAGTCTTCACAGTTCTAAGTAAAAAATCATTAGTGTGAAAGTAAATTGCTATAACATATATAAGAAAATTATGTCTGTTGCAACTTGTTTGATGTAACTAAAAAATGTCTAATAGAATTAAATTACAACTGAAAAATATTTGATAGAACTAAATTACAACTAGATAGACTAATTACAATGGACATGGTTTTTTCATAGTGATGGTAGCAAGCCATAAACGCCCACAGTAAACATTAATTACTCCATGCACATGCCAAATATTTAAAGGAAAAAAACCCATGAAATATTTGGTAGTATGGAAGAGGGAATTGTGACCTATAGAATGCACTTGCTTTGGGTTTCACATAGCCCTACCATTAAGTTCAAGTTTAAAACATCATGTGCAAGGAAACCAATTGCAAAAACTCTTTTGCAAAGTCTTTTTTGAATGGTCAAGTTTTTGGTTGCTTTTGCAAATACTTGATCATCATCATTCAATCAAAATTAACATACAAAATAAAAATTCGGAGACTTGCTCAAACACAAAACCAATTAGTTTGTAGATTGATGAATGACAAGTGTTGTCTTGGAGGTGACAAATTACACCAATTGTTCCACACAAAAAAAATCACCTTACCAACAAACAATGGCTATCGTAAATGTGGTAGATCTTGCATGACAAAAAAAAAAGTGTTTATTGTATGCATACATGCCTACAACAAACAAGTACTTAAGGGGGAATTGAACCCTAATCCTTGTAGGGATTTTGCCCACTACAACTTAAACACTACTTGCACCTAGCCCCACATTAGCATATAAAACAATTCATAAACAAATAGAAACTTACAAGTGCATTTGATGAGTAACAACAATGTTACCACCATCAATAATCAATAGATGTTGGAATTCCAAAAAGCCCACAATAGAGGTAAAAGGTATAATCGGCCTTTAAAATGTTGCCATATAGAAACCAAATATTTTAATTGTTGTTTGGTACAATGTTGGTATGAAACCAACAACATGAAGAACTAGTAGTAGCCCACATCCGATTTACCATACCTTTAATTAGTAGCACATATCCATTCCAAACTTAATCATGCACCCCATAACACATTTGTTTGTCTTACCAATTTTTCATTGTTGCATAGAAAGGAAAGGTATCATAATCATAGAAATCCAGACATCTAAACAACTAAGTCGAGGTGAGTCATTAAGTGGTTACATAGCTTGATCTTCATGAAAACAAGATTGGAGAATGTGCATTCATCCTCCACAAAACCCAACACCATGACCACATAGAGCTTGACCAATTTGAACCACTCAGAAGGGCGGTTATTTAAAATTCCATTAAATCCAAGCTTCTCCCACAAGTGCATAATTGGGTTGCAATCATGGGGAGGTGCCATTGCACCATTGCATTGGTTTTGCATTATCAATTTGAAAAAACAAGATTGCTAGTCAAGTAGAATTAATGGCCTAGTCATGGTGCTAGGGTTCCCCAATGGTTTGGGGTGTTTAAAATGTGCTTCACTACTACATATTGTGCCTTTTTGCAAAAGGCCAAACAAAAAACCTGAAGGGTTTGCGAAGCAAAAACAACCTGCCATATTTGCGATGTGACACGCATCGCACCTTGTGGTGCACCACCCATCGCTAATTTATAATGTATTTTACAATCATCGCAACACTTTTGCGACATATACCACAAAGAAAACTTTGTGACCCGCTCAGTCTCCGTCCACCCTAGCGATATTCCACACTTCGCAACGTTTAATCATACTCAAAACATCACACATTTTACAATACAAAACGTATCGCTAAAAACTTTGAGAGTCACAAGAAATCGCAAGCTTGCATTATTCGGCACCTCACATTTTGTGTTTGAATATGTATCACAAACCTCATCACAAATTTTTACAAAACTTTCTGGTGGTGGATGTATCACAAGTTGCGATGTGCGTTAGTTCGCAAATTAGTGAAAGGGTTATTGGAGAAGGCAGTTTCGCAAAAGGTTTCGCAATGTCATCTGATTTATCACAGACTTTTTTAAGTCGCAAAAAATCTCGGTGACATTGAGGTAGTACATGTAGTAGTGCAAAGGACAATAGTACAAAGTTCCCAGAGGGCCTACTTGCAAAACTATAAAGGTTAAAATTCTTGTGAACAGTTCCATTGTGTCAGGATCCCTTTAGCATTCGCGATTTCTTCGGGAGAGAGCTCAGGAGGAACGAGAGGGTTGGCAGAAACGCGAAGGAGGTCTAGGAATTTAGTTAGGGTTAACAGTAGTTCACGAGATTTTTGGGTTTAGGGTTTTGAAACCTTTTTGCATTCAGAGATTTCAGCTATGGCCAAAGATTTGGAGGCCATACCTTCATCCTTGTCAATGCAGTATCCGACCACTAGGGAACTACAGAGCATATTGAGAGAGATTTTGAGAAGGATGAAACTAGAGCATCTGTATTTGATTCCTTGGGACATACAAGATGGCACTTACCTTGATTTCTATAACGGGAGAATAGATCCAAGATTTTCTGCAATAGTGAGAGGTAAACCAGCTGAATGGGACTTGGAA
>Ga0209208_10004809_pt1 | contig 18982 bp, 13 predicted proteins | sample S1TSphfallax_3_FD_187694 | JGI IMG/M metagenome (GOLD analysis project Ga0209208, IMG submission 187694) | Host-associated microbial communities from peat moss isolated from Minnesota, USA - S1T2_Fd - Sphagnum fallax MG (SPAdes) (version 2) | ecosystem: Host-associated > Plants > Peat moss >... | reverse complement strand
CCCCCACCCAAAACTCGTCTTTCATACCCTATTGGATGAACCCAATATTTGTCCATGGATGGCCTGGATGATGGAGTGCAGTTTTTCATCCCCAAAGACAGTCCCCAAATGATTGGATTACATGCAGCTGACTAGTGCTCATGGCTTAGTAGTGAATCTGAGAGTGTTCTGAGAGAGAGAGAGAGAGAGAGAGTGCAGAGGAGGAATACAAAAAGGCTTTATTTCTTTAAAAGCTGGCACTTGCATTATTTGCATTTTCTAGCATGGTACTCCTTATTTAGTACGAGTGGGTTTTTTTTATTAACAATTTTAGTGATGATCATCATCATTGAAAAGGTTTAGCCGACAAATTTCCCTATAAATGAATTATGAATTTCTTAAAAAAATCTAAGCGGTCTTTGTATGATATTGTTGGCTCTAACCTACTGGAATCCTTATGGTCATTTTTCTGAAATTAATTGTGTTTGAAATACGGCAATAAAACCCTAAACCCAAAACCACTTTGTTTCAATTCGTGTTCACAACCTGGTGAAACAAAGTAGTTTTAGGGGTGGGTTTGTATTGCCATATTCCGAAATACAATGCACATCCAATTTTGGTGGATACAAAGAGCAAGATTTTCATCTAAGTTCATGATGAGATTGAATGATTTTGTATTGGTGGAGGAATTCCTAAAAGTCAAGAAAACATTAATTTTTCTTTGTAGGGTTTAGGGTTTAGGGTTATTTTGGAGTTGAACACACATCATGATCATATGGTTTTTTCCTTAAGTTTTGTGATATAAAAAATTTGTTTAATTTTTTCCCAGAAAATAAGCAAAATTTTGTTGAATTTACTTATGTTGGTCTGATGAATTTTGTATACCAATTGGGTCCTAGTATATAGGTTTTTAGCAAGAATGAGATACCCAATGCAACAACACCAATAATATTTGGAAAAAAATTAAAAATTAGATATCAATCTAATATAACTAACATATTCATTATGAATGGATCGTGTGATGGTATCAATATATGTATGTTTAGTGCTATATTAGTTCGTTCCTATGTAATGACCCAATTGGTATCAATGTCATTTTTCTTCTCTTCACTTGTTTCTTCATCTCATTGTTCAAGGAATTGTAAACAAAAGTGGAAGTGGCAAAATTAAAGCACCTCACTAGCTTATCCTTTTATTATGGAGGAAAAATATCTCCCTTCACAACTTACTTTCCTGTTTGGCAAAGAAAGGAGCGAAAAAAAAGGGTAAAAGGGAGGGATTCATCTATCACCTTTCATTGTTTATTTGTAATATCTTAGTACCTTGGCCATTTCAACACATGTTTGTCAAATAAATAAATAATTAATTTTGAAAAAAAAATTTCAACATATGGAATATTCCTAAATGTTCACTATTTTCTTTCACAATACTTTTTGATTTGGAAGAAATAATTTTTGAAAATTTGAACATTTCTGAAAATAATATAATTAGTGTTGAATTGGCCAAGGTACTAGGGTAAATGACCCAATAGTTGGGAAAATAAATAGTTTTTCATGAAGTGGGAGTTCAAAATCGGCTTATGCATGATCACCAACTCATCTACATCACAAAACGGGGTTTCAAAAAAACCCTATACACACTTGGGAACCTTTACTTATTTAACTTCTCATATTCACATCTCCTATTAATTAGATGAGGTGCCTCCCAAGTTCTATTTATTATTTATTTATTTATTTCGCAACAAGCCAATTTGATAGGTCCATTACTCAAAAAAAAATTTAAAAAATCAAACTATGGAGGTTCTATTTTGAAGTATTGAGTTCCTCCCCTTTGGCCCACGTATATAGGTGACAGGACAACAAGATTTGCCAAAGCATATGGGATAAAAAGTGAGGTGCTATGGAGAACATGTTGGGGAACACATTGGGAACTTGGGGGACATGTGGGAACCCATTGGGAACTCATAGGGAACATAGTGGGAACACAATGGGAACCAAGGAAAAATGGGGGGAAAAAAAAAATCCTTCCCTGACCCCAAACTTAAAAGGAAAAAAAAGGTCTAGTATTTTTATATGAGGATTGTTTGAAAGATGATATATTTTGGCTCTGGTTTTTCTTAGAGGATTTTTTTTTGGAAGATTATATTTGTTGCATGGTGAAATATTTGAGTTTTCATAATTCTTCTTCTTTTTGCCTTTAAGATTTTTTATAAAAAAAATGTAAATAATGGCAAGGTAAATAATGGCAAGGCCAGAGTGTTGACACTCCCATGTGATTCACTCTAGTGGTATCAAGGCCTCCTTTGTTGCATATTAACTTTTGTTGAGCAAAAAAAGCTGTATTGTCTTCCCAGGTTTTCAGACTACTACTCTCTCTAGGCTCTCTTGTAGTGGTAGTAGTAGTCATTATGCCCTAGATTGTCCAATACTAACCTCATTCTCTTGAGTGCCAAAGACCACTACCGTAGCCGCCTAGGGTCAATTTCCACATTGACAAAACGAATAATTTTTTTTTTTCAAAAAATGAATTTTTTATAAAAAAATTTAAATTATATATATTTTCATCGTCTACTACAATATTATGATGATTTTCAACCTTTCAACTTGATACTTTCACAAATTTTCATTTTGTTATTTTGAGGATTATTTAAGGATAAAACTGAGCAATCTTACATGGGTGTGTGTACTATTGCTCACTCACTGTACAAAAATTGACCCAAATTGTATGGCCAAAGTGAACCAGCAATTGAATAATTTAGTTGTTTTTTTTAAAGTCAATTTTGTGGTGTAGCCAAAGTGGCAAATCATCCATGTGAAGATTTAGTCACATTTGGCTATAAAGAAAAATTATGAAACCAAAAAAACTTTAAACATCCTTTTATATTTATTTATTTTGACTACCTGCTTGAACCATGTATAGAAAAGTTCTGTTGATTTTTCTTTAAAATTTTCAAATTCAGGCAATTGGAAATGTCAAAAAATCACCTCATTTTTAGTATTTTAAAATTTTTTAATCCCAATTTTTTGGCAAAATGACAGCAAGGTTCTTTTTGCTTCCAATTTTGTGATGTACCTGAAGTGGCAATCATCCATAAGATGATTTAGCCAAATGTGACTATTAAAAAAATATGAAAGTAATTTTTTTTAAAGCATCCTTGTTTTTTGTTTTGCTACTGTATTGGAACATAATATAGGATTTGGAAAATAGAAAATTTAAATATGGGGTCAAGTATTTTATTAAATTTATTATTGCTTATATATATATATATATATGTTTGGAATTTTCATTGAAGTAGGTTATCAAAACTTCAACCCTATATTAGTTTGACAAAGAAATTGATAGTTGAGGTGGCTCTAATTTTTTTTGAAAAAATAAATTAGTGATACCCTTTGTGGTGGAAAAAAAGAAAAAGAAAACCTGCGCCTCTGGTTCAGGAATAGAAATTTATAATTAAAACTACAAATTACAAATTATTATTATTATTATTATTATTTTAAAATTAAATCCGACTAACATGCATCTAGTTACCTATTAGGGGCCATAGTGAACCAGCACCCACCAGCAAACCATCCACTAGATGCCCGATAAAACTCAGTTGTGGCTGAACCTCAACTGGGTTAATATTTGATTTCACCTTGGTAACCAATTCTATAAGAAATAGGGTCTCATAGGTCTCATACATACATAGATACCTAATTACTAGGTAGGTAGATGATTTATACATAGGTAACTAAGGGCTGTTCTTACTACCTACCTACTAATAACCCCGTTTGTGAGTTGTTAGTAGGTAGTAAATAAAAAGCAACTGAGGTAACCACCATGGTTAGTAGCTAGGGAACTGGAACCCAACAGAAAACTGTTTCCTGACCACTTACCATCCATCCTTCATCATGATGCACTGGTGGGGGTGCTGGTTCATTGTGTTCCTTATTTGGGCACCCCAATTGCATTAACCTACTTACTTACTTATCCTACAACAAAGTAAAGCCCTTATAGTCACTACCGACTGGACAAAGGGTTTAGTTACTTTTCACAGGTAGTTACTAGTTACCTAGTAAGGCGGGAAGTAGTAGGGTTTACGAGATTAGGTATATTTAGTTGTGGATGTGGGTCACCACAACTGTTGATAACAGAGATTCTGATATCATTCATCAGAATCTCTGTTACCACGAGGATGGCCTGGCCTGCACCAGAAGAAGAGGGGGGAAAGAGTGTCTACCCCAAAATATGGGTGCAATTCACTAGTCCTTGTTCACTAGACCAGTAAATTCACTATTTTTTCATTATGATTTAGGGATGCAATTCACTAATCCCTGTTCACTAGACCAATAAATTCACTATTTTTTCATTAGGATTTTGAGGTGCAATTCATTATTCCTTGTTCACTAGACCAATAAGTTCACTATTTTCTCATTATGATTTTCGGGTGCAATTCACTAGTCCCTGTTCACTAGACTAATAGATTCATTATTTTCTCATTAGAATTTTGAGGTGCAATTTATTAGTCCTTGTTCACTAGACCAATAAAGTCACTATTTTCTCATTAGGATTTTAAGGTGCAATTCACTAGTCCCTGTTCACTAGACTAATAAATTCACTATTTTCTCATTAGAATTTTTGGGTGCAATTCATTAGTCCCTTGTCACTAGACTAATAAATTCACTATTTTCTCATTAGAATTTTGGGGTGCAATTTATTAGTCCCTCGTCACTAGACTAATAAATTCACTATTTTCTCATTGTGATTTTGGGTTGCAATTCACTAGTCCCTGTTCACTAGACCAATAAATACACTATTTTCTCATTGTGATTTTGGAGTGCAATTCGCTAGTCCCTCTTCACTAGACCAATAAATTCACTATTTTCTTATTAAAATTTTAACATGCATTTCACTAGTCCCTGTTCACTAGACCAATAAATTCACTATTTTCTCATTAGGTCTAATTCATTATTACCAATGAATTCATTTTAAAATTCAATAAAATCACTTAACATATAGAGACACCTTTTGTTTTGTTGTGGATACATATTCCCAAATGGTAGATGCAAAACTCTATATCATCATCATCATCATAAGACACACAGAGAGGGCTGCAGTAGAGAAGTAGTACAACATAATGCTTCTATGCACCACCCTTCTTGAGGCCCCACTACTATATCTGTTTTCTTCAGCAGAAATAGATAGGTATATCCCAAAATCCCAAATCACAGAGATAATAAGATTGTGTACTTGTATCATGGCTATGAAGAAAAGGAATTCTACCTTACCAAGGATTGATGTTGAATTCTGTAGGTTTTTTCTCATTTAGGTGGACTCCAATTTTGGCAGAATTTTGTCCTCACCAAATTAAAAGGATATATATATATATATATATATAATTTTTATTTTTATTTTATTTTTAATTCAAAAAAAAATTACTGTCACAAATCCCCTACTTTTTGGGGGGTAAAAAAAAAAGTGTTGGATACATTTTTTCCACACTCTTTTCAGTTTTGGTTTTCTGTCAGTTTCCCTACAGTTTGGAGAGTTTTGTTTTTAAATTATTTTTTAAAAACAAACTTTTGGCAGTTGGTACGAAAATAAAGGGAATTATAATGAACTGTCACAAAAATTCCATAAATATCTTTTTTTATTATTTTGGGGGACCAAAAAATTCAACCCATACATGTGCATAAAATTTCAACACACTTCTTACTAGTTGTACCTAAAAATAGGTTTTTCACCAGTTTGACAGAAGATCAGCTTTCTACCACAAAAAAATAAAAAAAATAAAATAATAATAAATAATAAATAAAATTACTTTTCAGTAATTGATGCTAAAACTCTTGTTTGGGATGATGACTATCTGATGTTACATCAGAATTTAACTGAAACCAAAAAGAAAAAAAAAAGGAAAAAAAAAACACTTTTCAAAATTTGTTGGAAATTTCATACCATTGAACACTAATAATAATAATAATCATAATAATAAACTTGGGTTTTTTTAATAATTTTTAAAAAATGAATTATGAATTGTCATGAATAATTTGTATTATTATTATTATTATTAACATGATTTTAATGACTGCCTGCAGGCAGCTACTTCTTTTGATGAATCATAATTTAATTACATATGGTAAAAAGACTTAGTAAAGCAAGCTGGAGGTACACAAACATTCATGAGGCCTGGGAAATAAGAACAAGAATAAGAGCAAGAAGACTTGAACTAGGAATTGCACCTTAAATTGTCACTTCAAAGGTAGGTATGCACTTTTGTTTTGTTTGGTTTTCTAGACATCAATGGGTGCCACCAGCAGCAGCAGCAGCAGCAGCAGCTCAGAGCTTCATGAACAAGAAGAAGCTCTGGTTCTGCTCTTCTTCTTCTTCTTCTTCTTCTTCTGCTTCTTCTTCTTCTTTATGATGTGAACTGTGTGTTTTCTGTGTTTCCAGAGAACAAAAAAGCTGAAAACAACCAGATCATGAGCTGCTGCTGGTTGGTGGTGGTCATGAACTTTTTACTCTAGAAGCACCACACTGCAACATTAGTCATGCTAGACTTGCTGAGCTCCTGGATCAGTCAGTCTGTTTCCATAGATATGTGTGTGTATGTGTGTGTGTGTTTGTGTGTTTGTGTGTTAGTGTTTTTCATCCAGACGGTAGTCTAAGTGGCGGCTTGAGCAGCAGAGGCTCTAGTAGTTTGCAGCTCCTGCAACTAGCTACTAGACTCTTTGATTCAACAGTTTGTGCAAGTCCTCAATTTTCTTCCAGCTGATCTCGTGCTATAACTCTAGTAGTAGTAGTAGTCGTAGTTCTTCTTCTTCGACAGATTCTGCACTTGTTGTACATAACTGCTTTCCGTGGGGCTTTGACCAGCTCATGAGCTTTTAGCTGATCACGCGTGATGTGCAGACCTCTTCTTGAAGCTGGTCGTAAATAAAATTTTCAGCGCATGATGATATTCATGTGTTCTCATGAGTTGCGCGGTGCAGTAGCAGCTGCACATGTGACAATATGGTCCAGTTTTTTTTTTTCCCTCTCTCTCTCCCTCTCTTTTTCTGCAGATTTCTGGAGTGCGGCCCACGTCTGTCTGTGTGAAATCGCTCTAGCTAGCTAGAGCCTGTAGGTTGTATCCCATGATCAGTAGATTAGCTGCGTCTTACAGCAGCTAGCAGCTCCTGATGGGCTCACTTGCTGTAAGTGAACTCTTCTACAAGAACTCTCGAGTATGTTGCTGCAAGTGCACTCTTCTACAAGCTTGCTTGCACCATATAAACTTGACAGCAGCTTGATGAGTTCCTTCATGCATATGCCCGGGTCAAACTTCTTCTCGTGGTCGCCGCTAGCAGCTAGCGAGGTCGACTTGACCTAATCTGCTGCTGGTTCGACATAATGATTGCCGTAGCCGGACTCTAGTTCTCTTCCGCGGCCTAATTTCTATCTCTTTGAATAACGTGGTTTTGAGTTCGCTTAAATATTTGTTCCCGAAATGCGTGGGTGGAGCGCGCGGAACTGGAAACATTTGAACAAAAACTCCAGAGCTGGTCCTGTGTCAAGCAGCAGGATCTGCAGTATGGACGTTGTCTTTGTTGGTGCTCAAAAATACTGTGATATGATCTGCTGATGTGCAGCTAACTAGCTAGCAAGCTATTTGCTGCTGGTGCACACAGATGCTGCTGATCAGTGGGCAGCTACCGCGGGCTGAGCTCCAGCAGCTTGAGTCATGACATCACTTTTCAGAGCCAGCTGGTGCAGCAGCAGCCGTAATCAATCGGAACCCATTTCCAGATGAATCTTATCAGAACAATAGTCACCTAGCTAGAGCGGTTGTTCCTAATGAATGATCAGCGTCGATGTTTGTGCTCTCGAGAGAATGGTGTGATATGTGCTACAACATGCAGGTGATCATACTCAGTGGCCGCGCGAGGTTTCTTCGTCGTAGACGTTTCAGGCCACCTGCATCGATTGCAGCCCGGTGCGCGAGTATGCAGCGGTGTTACAAGGAATTCATACCCGTGTTTCACACCTTTGTCATAGGATTACACACACACACACACATATTCTGGCAGATGCAGATCTCTGGGAAAAAACCATGCTAGCTAGAAAGCTGCTGCTCATGCTGCGGTTCTGCTGATCCGCCGGCCATGAATTTCAGTGATCATCCTGCAAGAGTGTATTTCAGGTGTGTGTGTATTCCTAGGACAAAAGGCTTGAAATGAAAGGTACAATGAAATTAGTTTTATTTTCCAGTGGCCGCGTCGAAGTCGAGTTCATTGACATCTCAGCCAGCGGAATGCGCGCCCGCTGGGTACGTCCTGCTGCACACCGTCAGCTTGTAACTGCACAAATCTAATCGGTAAGTAGACTCATGTTGATCTATGTCCTCCTGCACATTGTTTCAACTCATGAATCTGAAGCTAGCTTGCTAGATCGAGCGCCGCCGCATGCAGATAACCGCAAGCAGCTGGCTGCATGCGCGCAGCAGCAGGGCCGGTAGTGATGTTTTTTGATGATCTTTGCAAATCTAGTACAAGCTCATGTATTCGCCGGGATGATGCTGATCATGATGACGATGAGTCCCAGCAGCTATAATTAGCCGCTATCACCGGAAGTTGATGATCAGTGTAATCCAGTTGAATATCTCGACATGATCTTGTGTCGATCATGGAGCTGGAGATCCAGAGTACTACTGACAAACAACTCCTTTTTTTTCTTGTTAACAACTTTGTGAAATCATCAAATAGCTGCAGGACTCCTCGCAATCAAGAGTGTTCAACTTGTCACACCTAGCTGCAGCAGCAGATCAGTCGTGGTCTTCATGCGCGCGCCACAGCTATAACTAAAATTACTTAAGAATGGAGCGCCAAAAAATTCCAAATTGTTCAGCGATTGTCGATGATCCTGCAGCTGGTACCAAAACTCGATCGAGCTGCATCATCAATCCGACTACATGTTATATAGCCCACCACGCATGTATGTACGGAGCTGCACATGAGATCTCTGATCACGGAGTACTGAAGCTCAAGATCATGCAGGCGACAGCAGAACCTTAACTAGGAGCTAGAGTCGGAGTTGACTCCTCGCTAGCTAGCTGCATCCTGTCCAGTTGATCATGCAACAGATTGATTTGCAAAATTTATAGCACAGCTACTTAGACTCCAGATCTCATGCTGCAACAGATCTCTGTAAATCCCAGAAACAATGAAGGAAACCAAACAAGTCTCGAGCGTGGAAATTTTTGTTCAAGATTGCAACCTGTCCAGAGCTTAATCAAGCTGGGCGTCAGACTAAGCAGGCCTCAAGATATATTCTCTGGAAGCCTCTAAGAGCCTCCAGCTCCTGATCAGCTTCCTTGATGAATGAGGGGCGAGCTTGGGGAGGAGACATGAGAACATAGACCTGTTAATAAATTAATTGAGGACATGGGGTGAGGGATTATGAGAAAAGGCAGGAAGCTGCCTGGGGCCTCTTACACATGATGTGTGAATCTAATAATACTACGACTCTCTAAGCAGACTATACTTCTGTTTTTTTTTTTTTCTATCCACTTTATTGCAGATCATGCCCATCTCTTTGTTGGATTTGTAAAGGGGAGGGCTCTGGTTGCAGCTCTCTTTCGTGGCTCCAGTTGACCAGTGCATTTGGGTTTTTTGGGTGTTGTCTCATGGTAGTCTGATGTTGGTCAGGCTCTAGTATAGTGATTTGTTGTAATCTCCCTTAATTCCCTTTCAGAAGGGTGTTTGTTCCTTAATTAAAGTCAGACACGGTTTCATCATGAATCCTTTCTCATGCCTCCAAACACTACAATTTTTGTGTCTATTTTATAACGCATGCTTTCACTCATCAAACTGCATCTGATTGTGATTTGTGGTTAACTGGGTTTTAAAGAATTGAACTTTGCTCCATTGTGTAAATCTTGAGGGCTTGGGGGCTGGGTTGCTGGAGATGAGAAAGGATCCAAGGAAAGAGAGCACTTGTGTGAATTTATTAGTGTAATTACCATTTAAGTGGACTACTAGTTTTTTATGTCTATTTTATCACACTTTCACCTATCAAGCTACACAATGTCATGATATATCTTGCATTGGTTCCAAAGAGAGTTTTTTTTTTTTTTTTTTGTTTTAATTTTTTTTTTTTTTTGGTGTACATGCTTTCTTTCTTATGTTGTGTTGTTGGGTGATGTAGTTTGAACAATAATATGATTTTTGTTTGCATCGTAGTTTTCCAAATCTTGTGGTAATATGCAAAAAGTAACACTAAAGTTTGAGAAAAAATTGGTTAGTTTTTCTAGTAATTTGATTAGATCAGGGAATATTTTTTAAATGATAAAGGATCTTAAGGCAAAGCTCCTGTCACCCAAGACTCAATAACCCTGAAACCCTTGCTGCATGCTACAACAAGTCTGAAGAGAACATTTTACTTATTTCTAGATAAGCAAAAGTAACACTAATATAACCACCTAGTAGTAACCTTGCCACCAAACTCATACCTGAGACAATTCTCACTCATAAGGAGCCTGCTGGAGTGGACTTACCTAGATCAACTGGAAACAACCACTGGAAGCCACATCTCAAATACACCTGCCATCCCTTTTCTTACAGATACAACAAATGCAAGGTTATATTTTCCTAGGCAAATTATTACATACCCAAAACAATTCTACTTGTCCACACCAATCAAAACCAAGCAGTTAACCACTAACTTACAAGTGTCATGATTCACCATGTCTGTAGCTGGACATCTCTAGAGATGGAATAATATGCTTGTGATTCTCACTATTTGACTTATACTTGATTATCTGACAAGGTTAATTTTCAAGCAGTTGAAAAGTACCAACTCCTCATAAATAGGTCATAATCTAATGCAAATGAGGTCAATTGTCACATGTATAGTTGGTGCACAAGTGACATACACAACCCAAATCTAGAGCATAAAGGATATGGGAAGAGTGTTTGAAACAAGATGCCAATCAACAATGTGGGGATGTGCCAACCATTTTATTCCAATCCCATTGTTTAGTTACTTGAATATTGAGATCCTATGGCTATTGGTACAAATTGTCAACCCTCCCCCATCCCAATTTTTTTTGCCTAAGAAACCAGTGCTTAGGCAAAAGGAATGAGATATCATGTTACAAATTATGACATGTATGACAGACCTTACCCCAACTCTATGTAATATATACAAGTTGTAAACATATAGTAGGATTTTTATAATTAATTATTAAAATATAATATTTCATTTTATATAGTTTGTAATTCATGGATGAAGGATCCAAACTGGCTATAATGAGGCAGCTGCCCTCAGGACTCAGTTTTTCAGTCCTTGGTAAAAAAAATTTAAATTGTAACAATGGCAACTTGTGAATCACTGGGTCACATAATTCAATGTAATTTACCTCAAAAATCCAAAATTAGTCCAGAGTTTCTGTGCACACCAGGGTTAATTGAGCAGAGGGTTAGTTTTGAGTTACGTATTTATGTGGTTGAAGTTTGGGTGTGCACTCTTGTAGGTGTTGTTCAAGTTTTTGTGTGCTCTTTTAGATTTCATCTAGTGGGGTCTTTTCCCTTGGGTGTTGTAAGTTTCATAGCTTACATTGCAATGCAGTCATGTGTGTTTTAGGTAAATGTAGTCAACCAAAATGGCGAACGACCTATAGGTAGTGGGAGAAGTGCAATCATTGGAGAAAGTAGACAAAGGAGTTCTTTGCATTTGTTAGAGAGTTGAACAACAAGGGTTTGAATCCAAGAACACAGATCACCTCTAGCCACATGACCACAATGAAAACATCATTGAGATGTTTGGAGAATAAGAAGTCAAAGCCAAGTTGTCGCATTTTTATTTTTTCTTTAACAAATCGACAAAAGTTGCTTGCAAACACCCAAGAGAACTTGAATGGTGATGAGGAAAAGAGTTGAACTCTTCTCCAAGACTTTTAGTGTTAAAAAATATGGTCATTTAATGATTTAAGGTCACATTTTAATTTACTTGTAGGGTTTGAACTTACTTGAACTACAAATGTCTAATCCTTGGTAGTGTGCATTATTAGGGCAATGGAAATAATGAACTTGAAGGTGGGCCTTTGAAGGATGTCATGACTAAGGATTTGTGGGCATTAAATGAAAAACTTCTACCCATGAGAGAAAAATCAATGTTTTTTGCACTCTACTAGAAAAAAAATGTTAAAGTTCAATGAAAAGTGAAGATGACTTTCAAGATATAAAGTTGGAGATGTGAAAGGTTTCAACCAAGCTAATGCAAGCCAAACCTGCATGTTTGGCTAACTTTTGAACAAGGACTCATTTTGAAGAAAAAAATGATGGGGCATGTTCCAATAGCCTAAGCCAAATAGATCGAAAGTTTGAGTGCATGCATTATTTAGTGGCTCATTTTAGGCAAATAAAACACTCACAAAAGTTACAAGCAAGTTTTTATAAATGATCCATATGGATACGGTTCAAAATTTTAAGATTTCATTAATGTATTCTTTGACTACTAAAGTTTCAATTATGTATGAATTTTTTTAAAATTAGATCAAAACCCATATTGAAAAATGTTGTTGTTAGTTGGTAATATATTGAAATCACCTTGAAAATTTCAAATGAATAACCCATAAAAGGCGTACAAATACAATTGGGTGGACCCACTAAGAACAACTTCAAGGAATGGTCAAGGATCACAAATTAGCCAAATCATATTCCTAGGCCCTTTTCTTTAATTTTTTTCATAATTATAAATTATTTTGGTGGAAATCGTTACAAATTAGTATCCTTTATTGATGTGGCCCTTTCAAGAATCAAGTTCCTAAACTTTGAAAATTCATAACTAAAATATACCTACTCAAATAATTACCCAATAAGAATATCAAATAGAATACCATCAAAAGTACTTCAGAAAGTTATATCCATAAAAAAAAACTCCAAACCTTGTTGAAAAATGTTCCTAACTAAAAAGTTCAAGGAAAATAATGATTGTGACATTCCTAAAACGTTGTGTGAGTGTAATGAATAAGAACATCAAAATTCAATATATTTTTGGCATTGTTAAAGTTTCAAAATCTATACAACCTAATTAATGTATTAAAAAAAATTACTAAAAAAATTTCTTTATATGTGTTTCCTATATTTTTCCAAAGTATGGCAAGTCTTGAAAAATGAAGATGTGATGCTCCTAATGGTACCACCCAATTGTACTTACACCCTAAAGTCCATAAAAATGAAAACCCATTTAGATATTTCAATTATGAATGTATGCACTTTAAGGTGGTTCACTTTTTGTAAAAACAAAAATTCACAAAAGTCCATTCTACAATGTTAATTTTTTTTAAAAATTGGTACCATGGGTTCAATGGTAATAAAATCCATGTATCAAAAGCAATAAAGCCCATATTAATAGAAGTTCACCTACATATTATAAATATATACACCTTTTTTATTAAAAAAATTGAAATTTAAGAAGAAAAAAAACTATGTTAGGAACTTATGAAAATATGGCTTGATCTTGACCATTTAAAAGTCCCTAATTAGAGTTCAATTATGATTTTTGAGGGAAGACTTTCACATAAAAGTTTATTATTGGATGTTACACCATATATTGAATCTTTATAGATAGTTTGGAATGGAATTCAATATGAACCTTTTTATTTTTTACCATTCTACTCTATTAACATGTCCATATTTTTGTACTTCAAAAGTCCATTGTGAAAATTGGATGTACTTTTACTGAAAAATAATTACATATATATTTTCATAACCAAGTTGTTAATGTATAATCAATTTCAAATTCTCAATTTGATAAAAATTTATGGTTTGTTATAAGTGTCCAAAGAAAGGGCACTCTGCAAAAATGGGCACCCTGACACAATAGGGGAAGCACCTTAGTGTGCATTCACCCTTATATACCCATTAGGCATAAAAAGTTTGACAAACAAAATATAGATTCATTTTTAAAATATTTTTGATAACAAGGTTCAATTTTGACAATTCAAAATTTCATAACTACCATTTGCTTAAGATTTCACAAAAAAAGATTTCACATTTAACTTTATGATTTCATTCTTCAAGCCATGTTTAGTCACTATAAACAATTTAGAATAGAATTCAATATGAATTCTTAAATTTCTTAACAATCTAATCAATTGATCAATATGTATTTTTTATTTCAAAAGTCCACTATTAATAATGAATGTATTATTTTCAAAAAATAATTATGCAAATGTTTCCATAAAGAAAAAATTTAATTTAAAATGATTTTTCATTTAATGTATTTAAAATTAAATTATTCACCATAAGCATTTAAACACAAAGCACCCTATAGAAATTGCCATTATGATTCCAAAAATGACCCACCATACCTTGCATTCACCCATTTGACAAGGTTGACTTTCGAAATAAGGTACTTTTTCAAGTCCACACAAGATTTTGAACTCCCACGAACACCCATGTGTAATTTAATGCATCTTCATGTGCATGCCAATTATAATCATCTTCTTCCTCTAAACACGCAAAAGTTGTTTCCATTGTTAAAACCTTGGTATTTCACTATGGTCATCCTCCTTCACCTTCATCTTTTTGCTTCACACACACACACACCGTGTATGAAGTCATTTTCTTCCTACAAACACTCAGCAAGTTTGAAGCTCCATGTTGATCAATTTTTCCCTTCATTGTAGTCTTCTTACTTCATTGTTGTCTTCTTTCATACATCCACCATATGTGCAATTGTGTTAATCCTCCTTCAAAAACATGGAGTTCATGAACATGAAAACACAAATAGGTGAACAATTTGGATGTCATAATCATAAATGTTTTACATTTTAGATGAACTTCAAATGTGGTGTCATATTCAACATTAATATTGTCCATTTTTTAATTATTGCAATAGACTTTAGTGAAAATTATATTTTAAAAAAATGCATGAATTCTAAGAAAAAAATGGATTCATAATGGACTTTTGAAATAACAATATTGTCATTGTCACACATTAAATTTACATCTAGATTCAAAAAAACATGACATAGTAGTGTCAAAATTGAAATTAAAAAATAGTCCACATCAAATGAGCTTTTTAAAAATAAAATACATTGAAACTCTTCCAATGCAATAAATTTAGATTTTTAAAATCAATTTTCAAAAAATTGCCTCATTTCATTCATTTTAAGCTCATTTTGCATTCAAAATTCCAAGCTTTCACATGAATTTTTTGACCAATCACATGTTTACATATATCTATAGGGCAATCTACCAATATTTTAAACATAACTATATGGCAACGCACATTAAATAACATAGTTTGTTAAATGTCATACCATGATAATTTTGACAGTGCAAAATTTGGACTTTCAAATGCCATTTTTTAATCACTTAATCATGTTTCCACATAGGAAAAAATCTTCCTTTTTCAAACATATGTGTCGAGTAAGACATTTTTTTGCAATGCATTTCATTTCATTTTGTGACAAGGTATTTTTTGAAGCTTAGATGTGTTATTTACATTTTTTCCTTGTTCTTTCACTTGCAAAGGTAAGGAAGTTTTTGGGCATTGTAACAATTGTTAAGTTCATTTCTAATCACATTTGTAGTATAGGGTTTTTGATTGCATTATGGGAACCAAATGCTATACTTTGTTTTGCATTTCATTATTTATGCATGATGGACAAATAGGTTTAGGTTAAAGCTAAGTTCTAAGCAATAGTGTACATGTTTTTCTTCTTATGTTTCTTTTGTTTGACTAACTTGTTCTAAATGGTGAAAGAAAAGAAGGGAAAAGATAATGTTGATTTTTTGCCTAGAGAAAAGGTGAATTATTGGCAATAGACAAAAATATTTTTCAACAATGAAAATTTGAATAACAAGGGTTTCAATCCAAAAATGAACCTCACCAACAAACATGTCACAAAAAATGGTTTAGGGTTTGGTTAGGATCGATGCATTAAAATGAATAATTAATTATTTTCAAAAATGCATTTGTTTTTTCAAAACATAATTATTAAAATTTTCGTTAATGAAAGTGAAAATTTTTAATGACATTCGTTTAAACATTCAATTGCCTTGTAATAGCATTTATGTTTAAGTGCTCACACTTTCATCCCCTCGCCTACTTCTGCCTGCTGACTACACTTTTAATGCTTTTGGAGAAAAATATCACCATTTAGGTGAATTATGATTGAAACTATGTGGGGATACTCATTAATATTGTGACATTTTTTTAATGACTAATGAGGAGCATGACTTCTTTTACCAACTTCTACCAAAAAAACAAAAAAATCACTTTCAAGGTGCATTTTCATTTTTTGTCATTTCCAATGTGCTTTTATCAAATTTCTCAACATTTCAACATTTTATTATAAAAAACATTCATTCAAGGTTTTGAATAATTATTTAATGTCAAACTTGACCCATGGCTATGGTAGTTACATATCAGAATATCACAATGATGTACTAAAGGATCTAAAAATTTTATGAAAATTAATTAAGGTTCTACAAAGTATGTCTATGTAGATCTCTTGAATGGGGAAAAGGAAATTTAGGTTTTATGGTTTTACAATGGCTTCTATTGGAGATTTTTGAATGGGGTGCATAGATAAATGCAATATTTGTTCATATTGAAATTGGCATTGCTATTGCAGGCCTTGCCATAATGATGTTGTCATTGAAGGTGATTTTCCATTAAATATTACCATTTTCTTATTTGGGTTGTATTTGTTCCCAAAAGCTACAAATTAAAATCTCACAAGGTGATGAACCAAGGGTTTTATAAACATTATAAGAAGGAAATTTGGCATTAATTAAGGCTCTAGAATGGATGTTGATGTAGATTCTTCAATGGGTCTAAAAGGAAATATGGGTTTTAGGGTTCTACAATGGACATTGTTATAGTTTGTCATGTGGGGGGCAATTGAATTTACAAGATGTGCAAATTCAACTTGGTTCACAAATGTGAGTCTTGATATAACTATGTTGTAATTGAAGGTGATTTTTTCGAATATTGTTACCTTTCTTGGTGGGTTGTATTTATGGTTAAAAAGTTCAAATCAAAAATCTCAAGGTGATGTACCACAAGATTTATAAACTTCAAGAGAAGGAAGTTTTGATTTAATTAGCATTATGCATGGATGTTGTTGTAGATTTTTAAATGGGGAAAAGGAATTATGGATTTTAGGGTCTTATGGTAGATGCTACCATAGATGTTTGAATGGGACGTAGTTAAATTTGCAAGTTGTTTATTCAAATTGACATTCATACTATGGGTCCTACCATGCATAACCATGTCGTAATTGATGAGTAATGCAAATACAAATTCAACACCAAGTGATAGAAGATGCATTTATTGCAAATTCATGTCTTAAGGTCAGGACAATAATTTAAAACAAATGATAGTTGAACTTGACATTATTTTTCAAAAGCAACCTACTTTGGAAAGAAAGTTGGAGTGAAAACATAGTTGTTGGATGATAAGGTTAAACTTGCCATACAAAATCAAATTTTTTTTCAAGATTATGAAGTAAATTGCTAACTTTTGATTATGTCCTCGATGATCATTGATGAGCAAAGGAAGAAAATGTTATTCCACTACTACAAAAGTGAAAAGCAATTTACTAGCCTAAATCACTATGGGACTTTAAAAATGAAATAACATCATTGCATTTTACTGATTTCACCCTGGTGAAAGTTATTTCATTATAATATCACTATGTAAACATCATGTTTCATTACTATTTAACATAATACACTACTATAATTTACTATAGTAAATAGGTTTATTTTCATGTTTTTAAAAATATTTTATCTATGCTACTTTATGATATACCCTATATTATTTTAAGTTATTTTAGTTATTTTAATTTATATTTTATGTTATTATAGGCTATTATAAATTATTGTACCTCAAATTACTATATGTTGTTTTACCTTAAAGTATTTTAACTAGTTTATTATAAGCTTTTAAGTTATTTTAAATTAAATTATTCAATTAACTTTAAGTTATTCAAGGTCATTTTACTTTATGTTATTATAAATTATTTTATTTTAAGTATAATAACTTAAAATAATCTAAAATAAAATATTATGACCTAAGGTAAAAATAATTTAGAATAAAATATAACCTATGAAAAATAATTTTAAATACCCTACATTATAATAACTACTAATAGCCTATGATATTATAACATAAAATATCCAACCTTAATTTATTAAAAAATAATCACCAATAGTTGTAATATAACATATAATAACCAACAATAATTTATAATACAATAACCATTAATAACCATTAATAAAATAGCAATCAATAACCACCAATGGCTTACAACGAAATGACTATCAATAGCCATTAATGTAATACCAATTAATAACCACCAATATCCACCAATAGAATAGCCACTAATAGCCACTAATATAATAGCCATTAATAAGCACGGTTTGAACTCGGGGGAAGCCACCACCTTCCCCCATATAGTATTTTATATGTTTTGTCACGGGGCCAGCTTCAATATACACCAATAAAATATCCATCAATAACCATTGATAAAATAAGCACCAATAGTCATTTATAAAATAACAACCAATAGCCATTGACAGAATAACCACCAATAGTGATTAATAAAATAACCACCAATAGTCATTAATAGAATAACCACCAATAGTCATTAATAGAATAACAACCAATAGCCATCAATAAAATAGCTACTAATAGTCATCAATAGAATAGCCACTAATAGCCATAAATAGAATAACCACTAATAGCCATCAATAAAATAGCCACTAATAGTCATCAATAGAATAACCACTAATAGCCATCTATAAAATAGTCACTAATAGCCATCAATAAAATACCCACTAATGGCCATAAATAAAATAGCCACTAATAGCCATCAATAGAATAGCCACTAATAACCATCAATAGAATAGCCACTAATAGCCATCAATAAAATAGCCACTAATAGCCATCAATAGAATAGCCACTAATAGCCATCAATAGAATAGCCACTAATAACCATCAAAGAATAGTCACTAATAACCATCAATAG
>Ga0209208_10004808_pt1 | contig 18985 bp, 23 predicted proteins | sample S1TSphfallax_3_FD_187694 | JGI IMG/M metagenome (GOLD analysis project Ga0209208, IMG submission 187694) | Host-associated microbial communities from peat moss isolated from Minnesota, USA - S1T2_Fd - Sphagnum fallax MG (SPAdes) (version 2) | ecosystem: Host-associated > Plants > Peat moss >... | reverse complement strand
TTGTGTTTGTTGTGCATGGCTTATAATACAACTTTTTTTTTTTGAAAAAACAACATTATACATTGCACATCCCTTATTTGTTTTGAGATATTATTTGTGGTTGTAAATGTTTGGATCACAATCTTTGAAGTGCACATAGCATTAGCAATATCTTTAGTAATTTTTGTAGGACATTTGTTTGCTTGAATTTTTTTCCATCATTGGCCTTGTAGAACACTTGTGTTAAAAAATAGAAGAGTCAAATGAAAATGAAAATTCAAAAGTGCAAATAAAAGCCACAATATTCATAAATGAAATTAAAATTGAAAAATAAATGAAAAGAATTGAAAAAAACCCAAGTTTGCAAACATAGTCAGGTAGAATCCCCAGAATGAATGAAGAAAACTTAAAAATCACAAAAAAAAAAAATGAAACAAAAATTGAAACAATTACATCTTCAAGCAAAAAATTGACATCCACATAATAGAAATGCTCTATGTTATATTTTGTTATCGAAAAAGCTTGGAAAGCTTGAATAGTTAACAACTATTGTGTTGCAAGATATCTCTAATATTGAAATCCTACATTGCTTATTTTTTAATGTTTTTGATATCTATGTTTTTTTTACAAATATGTAAAAAAAAAAGAATCAAAATTAACAAAGGTATGATAAATTGGATAATCAAAACCGATGGATATTGAAAATATATAATATTTGCCCAACATCATGGTAACGCCGAGTGAACATGCTTCAATGAAAATGTGAGACCAAGTGAAAACTACTTACATCAAAACCCTGCAAAACTTTATTGGCCTTGCGTACCAAGGCAATTAGGATATTGTGTTTAGATTCATTATAGAGTATAATAGTAGCTTAATGGATTTTGGCCCCTAGGTAATAAATAATAGGTCTATTTTTATTATATGAGGATTTTTGACATATGATATTTTGGCTTGTGTTGAAACTTTGAGATTAGTTATTGAGTTGTAATATCTTGAAGGATTTTGGCTGGTTTTAGATGATTTTTTGAAGATTATATTTTTGCTATGGTGAAATATTTGAGTTTCCATAATTCTTGTTTTGCCTTAAGATAGGTGGGTACCCTTTTAATGTAAAATACAAAGGCCACATTGTGACACACACCCTTGCTTATAAACACACCACTTACACTATTGTTCCATTAGTCTCAAACCCAAAAAAACTTGAGAAAAAAATAATAATAACATAATAATAAATTTAAAAAATTAAGATTTAAATTTTATTAAATATTAAAATATTTAGATTAATATATATTATTATTAAAATTTATTTATTATAAAATTTAATAATAATTTATATTATAAATTTATTTAATTTAAATTTTTAAAAAAGATATAACTAAATAACTAATTAATTAAATTTATTTATTTTTAAAATTTTTAAAAATATAAAAAAATTATTAAAAAGAAAAAAACTAACTATTTGTTTGGCAAGTTTTGAACTTTGAATTGGTCTCGGAGAAGTCTTAGATCCGTACCTTAAAAGTCTGCCAACTGGGTGTGCAGTAAACTGCAATCAGAATCTCGCCACGCTACTACCTACTTAACTACCTACCTACCTACACACTTCGCTTAGGATCTCGTTGGTTGATCACACCAATCATGACCATCCACGTCTCCCAATTCCAGATGCCATCACCACATTTAGGGACCTACTTCCACCAACCCACCTATACCCTACTGCCTAGATTAGGTAGTAGGTAACCGAATGTAAATAGCCGGGCTTTTCAATGAGCAAAGATTCCAGAGGAGCCATGATTCATTCGTTCATTCATTCATTCATTCAGCTTTCTTTCGCTGGCCATATAAATAGCCAAAAATATTCTTACTATGTTAAAAATTAAAAGTGTTAAAATCATGTACTTTTCTTTAGATTTTCAATAGTCAGAATTCGATTTTTAAGAAAAATCGCTAGATTTCTTCTATGCATTGTTCAAGTAGGTAGCCGAAAATATAAAAGGATGTAATATAGAAGGATTTTCTTTAAAATAATAATTCTCACATTTGGCTTTTAATCAAATTTGGCTAAATCTTCCTGTGGATCATTTGCCACTTTTCGTTATAACACAAAATTGTTCCAACTAATTTTTTTCTTTTAAAAAAAAAAGAAAAAGAACAGATTCTATCACCATAGTTAGGTACCTACCTACCAACCCACCTACCCTAGTGCGTAGATTATAGGTAACCTAGTGTACCTAGTAGCCTGGCTTCATGAGCGAAGTACATGGCCGTTGGAGTGTGGCAGTGTGGAAGCAAGCAGCCACAAGAGAGAGAGCGCGAGAGAGAATCGGCTCAGAAAATTGCGCTTCTTTAAAATCACGAGAAGAATTAGGATCTGGAGACTAATTCCCGCTAACCCAGTAAACATTACATTGAGTTTTTAATTTTGTTGACTCGGGAGGCACTTGAATTTCCTGCAGTTTGAATTTCTCATGTTTTGAAGCCCTCGTCTCTACCTCCCTAGTCTCGTAGAATCGTAGAATTTCTCTTTCTTGCGTTGTTGTCGTACGAGAGATTTTTGGTTTAGTTGGGTGTGAGGAATTCGGGTGCTTCGTTTGTTGATTGATGATACAAGCTACTACTAGTGCTACTACTTTGATCTGTGATCCATTTTTGTTTGTTTTTATATGTATCTTTTTTCGAGCTTTCTCGAAGATCTAGATGCTGCTGTTGTGTGCATGAATGTTTGGTTTGTGATAGTGTATCTAGATAGTTCAGGTTGTTAGGGTTAGGGTTTCCTGAGGGGTTGTTTCTTTTTTTCATTTGAGAAGGTGGAGGAGAAGAAGGCGAAACGCGGAGTGTTGTGATATTGTTTGTGTGATCGATCTCTTCGCTGATGACGAAGAGGGGCAATGGAGATGATGTTGTTTCGGTGGATGAGGAGGAGAATGGCGGGAGCGAGAAAGAAGCGACGACTACGCAGGCTGTGCAGGTGGCTGTGAATATTCGGCCTCTCATTGCCATGGAGCGCGTGCAAGGCTGCAGCGACTGTATCGCGATCGTCCCTGGTGAACCACAAGTAAGTAGACAAAAGAACAACTTTGGTAAAGCAAAATCCTGTACCCCAAAGAAAGATCTTTCTGTATGGACCAGGATCTCTTGATGGGTTTTCCTGGGATATTATGGAGCAATTGTGGCAATTCCTAAACCCATCAAACTGAATGTACTACTGCTTCAGTGCGTGCACAAATTGCTGGCCTTGCAATTGGCATGGGTGAAAATCCTAATGCAAGCCTCATCCATTTCCTGAGGCTTGCATTAGGGTTCCTCGCTGGTTTCTGCTTTTCAGGGGTCCCTTCCTCTAGTCAGCATTCCCTACTCTGTGTTCTTGAGTTGGTTCGGACAAGTGGAAGCAATTGTGGCAATTTCTAAAGCATCAATCCAGGCCTTGCAAGTGGGTTGCAGGTTTGACATATACCCACCATCAGGTGCATTCTTTGTAGGTTACCCATAGTAATGAACCCACGAATTTATGAGAAGTTGCTGGGTAAACTGGGCATCTGAATTGTGGGTTCTTAGAGGCTTCTGACCCTCAGAGCTTGGGCAATTGTCTGGCCTGCATATTGTCATTTGTAGTGTCTACTTTTGATGTCCTAATAAGGGCTGAAGACACTCTGGGGCAGATATGGCATTGCCCTTTCTTCTTATGGCAATACAGGTTGTATGGTTCCTCTTTGTGCAATTTTTTATGTGACTCTGTGTTGCATCATTTGTAGTGGATTTGGGCACTAAGAAAAATAGAAACTGATGGATGTATTGGGTAATCTGTGGTTTTGGCAGGTGCAAATTGGTCACCATTCTTTCACATTTGATTATGTGTTTGGTAGTAGTGCCCTCCCATTGGATTCTATCTTTGACAAATGTGTGAAGCCTCTTGTGGAAGGACTATTCCATGGCTACAATGCGACAGTGTTGGCTTATGGACAGGTACAATAACTGATAATTTTCTCTTGTAATTCCCTGATAAAATATCTTGGGGTGCAGAAGAGCTGTGTCTATTGGTCATTGATACCATGGTGGTTGTTTCTCTGTTCAGACAGGATCTGGGAAGACCTACACTATGGGGACAGGCTACACAGTGAGAGGCAACACTGAAGGAGTTATCTCTCAAGTCATGGAGACTATTTTTAACAGAGTTGAAACCTTGAAGCAAGAGGCTGATTTCCAGCTTCGAGTGTCATTCATTGAGGTAGTCAGCTTTCTTGTACTCCAGGTTGACAGCATCCATTATGCAGCTTGGCAAGCATCAGATATGCAGTCTCACTAGCTATGATCCTCCTGCTTGTAGGGAACATTGTGTCAAGTCCTTCAAAGTTGCAAGGGGAGCTCTGGTAACCAGCCTGGATTTTTTGTTGAGTCTTGCAGATTCTGAAGGAGGAAGTGCATGACCTTTTGGATCTGAACCCTTCCCCAGCAGACTATGGGTACATGGGAGGGACAATGGGTTCAGCATTTGGGGGAGGAATGAAGGTAGTGGGAAGTGTGAAGCCACCTATACAGATCCGAGAAACAATCAGTGGAGGAATAACTTTGTCTGGTGTAACAGAGGTCAATGTTAAGAGTCTGGAGGAAATGGCATCCTGTTTGGAGCGAGGATCTCTTTGTCGTGCTACTGGTAGCACCAACATGAATTCACAGTCAAGGTTAGTGATCCATCCAATTCTAAACAGCTGGTAATTGGTTATGGTTGTGCTTGTTGCTGACAAATGAAGACACCCATATCTGTTCATTTGTGCATTTCCACTGTTTTTTTTAGAGTTGCTTTTGTCAAACCAAAACCAGTATAGATTACATTGCACTGATTGTTGGTACTGGATGTGAAGTTGTAGCACCTGAGGATCACGATGATGTATTCACAGTTTTTTTGTTGTTGTTTGGGGCTTATTGTGTCAGTCGGTCACATGCCATATTCACCATAACACTAGAACAGCGACGTAAATGGGATAAATTGGATGATTGCGGTGAGGAGTACCTTTGTGCAAAGCTTCATCTTGTGGATTTGGCTGGCTCAGAAAGGGCAAAAAGAACTGGATCTGATGGTGCACGTTTTAAAGAAGGTGTGATTAAATATAAGCTTTCTTATTTTTGACCTTGCAGTTCCCTTCACAGCCTGCACGCAAGAAAGGTGATAATGGACATCATATTAAAGCATTCACCTCTTTTGCTTGTTTCAGGGGTGCATATAAACAAAGGACTTCTAGCCCTTGGAAATGTAATTAGTGCATTAGGCGATGACAAGAAGCGTAGAGATGGAGGGCATGTACCCTATCGTGACAGCAAACTCACTCGACTCCTACAGGCAAGCTTTTGCTTAAAATTTGTTGTACTTCTTGATTGGGCTGTATATTTAGCGTCTCATTTGTTTTTCTAGTTGACTGAGGATGTCTTTCATGCACAAGGGCTAAGCCATATTGACACTTGAGACAGTGTGTATAATGTACAATCACTATCTATGTTATCAAAGATAATGGAAGTTTGCAGTTTTGATCAGCCTGGACCCTTTTTCTAGCTTGCAATGCTTCACCAAAGGGTATAATGATTTGACTCTGTGAAAGATTGTTGGGCTTTTCAGGATTCACTAGGAGGAAATAGCAGGACTGTTATGATTGGTGGGTCACTTGCAATGACCCTTTGAAATATAGACTGGCTTCAGCTTTTTTGACAACAGATTCTTTTGTTTCATGCTCTTCCACTAATTTGTCTTCATTTTCTCATGCAGCTTGTGTGAGTCCAGCAGATTCAAACACTGAAGAGACCTTGAATACCTTGAAATATGCCAACCGAGCCCGTAACATCCAAAACAAGCCAATGGTGTGTGATGAATCTGACCATATCAATGTGTACCCCTTGCCTGGTATCTATTATTGTCATTAGAGTGCATGGCATTATGAAAACTGGGGCAATTTTTTCCACTAGTGTAGTTGTGGATAGGTCATAGTGATTTGTTCTTCAATTGTGAGACATGGCCATGTAATCTGTACAATGCCATCTTCTTGATTTGACATTTCGCATGGGGTTTTGTTACCAACTACACTTGGAGTGTAGAAGCTTGTTTGTGATCAGAAGAAGGGCTATCTTAACTGTAGAGTAATCGTTCAATTGGTCAGTGGTGCAGGTTAACCGTGATCCAATGGCTGCAGAGATGCAGCAGATGCGTCAGCAATTAGAACTTATGCAGGCAGAACTCCTCTGTGCACGCGCTGGAGGGCCATCCTCCACAGAAGTGCAGGTATGCAGGATAAGTATCAAGCTATTTTAGCCTGTCAATTTTTTTCCCATTCTATCCCCAATGGTGTGAGTCACTTGCTGTGATTCCATCAGGTGAAGATGTAATTTTGGAGTCCACAATTGACTGTTGTGTGCTGCTTCTGTATGGGTTCTGTGCAGGTGATGAAGCAGAAGATAGCATGGCTTGAAGCTAGCAATATGGACCTTCGGAAAGAACTGGTAGAGGCTCGTGGGCAACTCGAATCATTGGCTCAAACTGCTGTGCATTCACAGGTGATCGGCCTGACCCATCTCATTTTCTATTCTATATAGTGTTGAATCCTATGAATCATCCAGAGTGATAATCTGGAAAGTGCTGATGCTAGAGAATAATAGAAGGACCTGCACTTCTTTCAGATTAGAGGTTGTCGTAATTCTGGTTGGTATGATGAGTGGAAAGGGAAACTGCCCTCTGTTCTCACTTATGTTCTTTGCATTGAATTCAGGTTGAGCGCGATAAGTTGAAGTTGAAACTTGAGAAGCTTCGTGCTGGCAAGACCTTTGAAGAACTTGACGGAGATGTTGATGGCCAGGTATGTTCTGTGCGACCCAGTCAATTTTCTTGGTATTATATGGATTGCCTTGATTTTGTCAAAGGCTATTTCACTGCTCTCTTCACAGCTTGGCATCCTTCACTTGCCACATGGATTGAAACCTTTTACTATTAAAGTGGCACACTAATGTGTGATTGATAAGGTGCTGCAGACTGGAGGCTTGCTGAAAGATTATGTTACAAGAATTCAGGAATTGGAGTGTGAACTGCTTCAAATCCAGAATTCAAGGTTTCCGTCCATCCAGTCCTCAAGGCCCGTTTCTTCTCATTCCTCTGACAGCTTTGGAGACAGTGCTTCAGGACTTGACTTTGAAACCACACACGTTGATCAAAGAGTTTTCTTACCAGCTGGTAAGATATCTGTAGTTCCTGTATGTTTTTAATGGGATCCTCTTCATTCTTCTTTAAACTATTAAACATTCATTTCTGAATTTTTTGTCTATGCACACAGGTGATCCTTCTGGTGAAACTGAGACTGTTGTGGTGGCCAAAGAGAATCTTTGCAAACAGCTTCGAGAGCTTACCATTCGCCTTCAGAAAAAAGAGGTGAGTATGTGTGATGCAGTTCTTAAGCCGTTTTTTATGTCTGAGATCCTCTTCCCTGCTACTTGTTTCTCTTTGGGTGAACTTGCCTTATGTTACAGTCCTCTCAAAGGACTCTGCAGCTATGCCCTCTGGCCATATAGCATTCACTGGATACCACAGGGATCTCTGCATTGCTACAGAGTCAGAGAATTGCTGTTCTTAGTTTTTCCTGTTGTGATGCAGGCTGAGATGAAGATATTTCAGAGCTTTGATCCTGTATACCTAAGGCTGCAATATGAGAGGAAGCTTGAGGAACTGGAAGAAGAAAAGCAATCTTTGCAGGTGAAGTTTTGCATTTCATTTGGGAAAGAGTCTTTGGGTTGGCTCCATGTCACTACTGTATTATCCACAACACATTTTGTGTCTAGCATCATTGTTTCTCTTTTTTCTTGGACTTTTCCACTTTAAGTGTTTAGAATATTTGTTGCCACAGTCAAGGGGAATAATGACCTCTTCATAATGACCCCAGTTCATACTGTTACTGATGAAATTATATGGGCTGCTCAGGGAGAGAGAGACAGGTTGATAGCAAACCTTGAAACTCTTGCAAATGCAGCTGATGGGAGTATGCAAATGATCCAACAGACTCACATGCAGAAATGGAAGCAGCTGGAACCACACATACAATCTGACCACAAAAAATTCTCTCGTCACTATGGCAGAAAGCAGATAACTGCAGCGTGTCTGTTGACAGGCTTACTCCAGATCTCAGTGGCATTAAGTTCTCCATTGCTGTCACTAGGGGCAGATAGACTTGAGAAAGAAGCAGGTGAATTAGTCTGATCCTGTCAGCAGAAACAAAGCAGTGAAGGGATTGCATTCAGAATCAATTCCGCCCAAGTTCAGGAGCAGCAGCTGGTTGTTGCACCCTCACAACTACTGATCTCCTGAGTAAGAGGGTGGCAAGGGCAGGAAGAAGGTTGACTGTGACCACATTGAAAGAGAGTCCAAAGAGAACTTCTCTCAATGTTCAAGTTTGCAACTGCCTCTCCAACATGCAACTGGGTATGCTTTTCTTGACCCTTTTCAATGCATCTTTCACTTCCCAGTCATTGTTTCTTAGTATTTTCAGAGTGGGTGCCTCTTGCTAGCTTTATTCCATCTGGAAATTGGTTTCCTTATGCCATGATTGGTGTCCTGGTTCAATTCTTGCAGGTAATTTTTTTGAGCATGTGGTGTACGGGGAGGCATATGAGGCTGTCTTACCTTTCAACTCTAATAGGTCATCAGGTATGTAGTGGTGGTTCTGGCAGAATTCTGTGGAATGTTTGAGAAATTTTGTCAGAATATATTGCTGATCTGTTAGAGAGCAAACAACATCTTGCTTACTTGATGATTCAAATTACCTTTTTCAAAACTATGGTGGAAACTCTTGATTTTGGTGACACTTAGTAACACCCTTTTTCTGAAAGTGGGAACTCCAATTGATAAGATAGTAACAGCAAGAATTGCTTACGGGGTCTCGAGTTTAATTAATGCATACCAAGAACTTGGAACTTATTTATCATCTAGTCACAGGTATAACATAACTCTGCCTTTATGCTGCTTTCAATGTGCCTCATATGCTGACTATGATTGTTTTAAGATAATGTCTGTTGTTGCAGATCTATTTGCACTTGCAGAAGCATGAAGGCAGGTCACATTTGCAGGGGCTCTAATCACCATCATTTCACTGGCAAGCTGATCATACAGAACATGAATCTTCATCATGCAGTATGTCATGCTCTGTATTCATGCTTGTAATGTTTGTCCTAGACTTTGTTATTTGCTCACATCTTCACACATGCTATTGTCTTCTCAGGTGGTTGGTCATTGGGCACCCTTTTGAAGTGGCAACTGTGCGCTATTTAATTTTTTCTGGTTGAAAAGAAGCAAAAAGCAAGTTTGCATACACAGCTTGCACTGAGGTACCAAAGGACTTCTGAGTCTTAATTGTTTCTTTTTGTGATGGACAGGGACATGAGTATGAGGAGACCCAACCTTCAGTGTTTATCTCGGTAAGCTGTCCTTTAACATGCACACAACCTGGCCAACTGAACATTGGAATGCTTATATTTGCCACATGATTAATAAAGGCACAGTGGCACACCATACCACAAGCTGCATCTTAAATTCTACTGTGATATACAATCTCCCCATGAAACTCTGCCCCTAGCAGTTCCCCAATTATTGGATTTACAATTGGGCACTGCATACTACCCTAGCTATAATCAGGAACCCTTGTAGTCAGCATTCCTGCAACCAACCCATTGTGCAATTGGCAGCCGCACTGAAATACACAGATCAGTTTGGCATGTCTCAAACATGTGAACACAGAAACATGGTGTGTTTTCTGCTCCTGGTTTTGCTTGACTATGTAAAGTGTGCTCTTCCATTTGTGGGATTCGTAGATCCTCAGGGATTCACCATTCAACATTGAAATAACTGAATTTTCTCTTGGTTTTTCCTTTGGAAACTCAAAAAGTAGTAATGTAATTACATAATCATGAATGAAATTGTCGAAGAACATTCCGTACTATGTCACTGCCTGGGTCTGGGATCCCACTTCTATATGGTCCAATTTCTTTGCCCATTGTTTTATTTTGTTGAAAATGGGTGAAGAATTGGACTGTACGATGATGTTGGATTTTTACTAGCTAATTTTTAATACTTATTGCATAATAGTAGAAAAGAATAGTGGTTGTTGATTGTGATCTGTCATTGGATGCATGACTATATATGAACGACTTTAGCTAACTTTCATCTTGCCTTAATCCAATCTCTAACATATGCACAACATATTTGCATATGCAATTGAAAATCTGGTTGCTACTAGTGTTGGGAGGGTATTTGGATTGCAAGGTAAAACTTGAAGGTTTAAGTTTAGACCTTAATTTTAGTTTGATGTAAACTTTTGTACCTTATAATCTCTAGCATTTGGGAGTGTGTGGTGTGTACATGGAATTGGACCTATTTTTGAATAGGCTTCGAGTTTCTTGAATTTGAAAAAATGTATTAAAATTGAGACCAAAGAATTTAAAAATTGAAAAAACTAAATGCAAGCTGCACCTAGGAAACCTGCAATTTGATTTTACAATTTCAAAATTTGGATTAAAGATGCTCTTAAAATGGAAGAACCACACAACAATTATTGCTATCTTGATGTAGTTGAACGTACAACTATACCCAATTGTGATTGATTGATTGTCATGGGGGACTATAAAAATTGTAATTGCAAAAATGGTTGGTATGTAGAAAATGTCTTTTAGTGTGTATGCATGTTGTAGGACATTTTTGTCATAGGAATCCAAATTCAAAACACATAACAAAATCAAAAACAATTTGTACACATGTTTTATGTGTGTGACTTTGTTGGTTTCAATAGTATTGGGCACCAATTTGCCAATAGTTCACAATATATTTCCATATTTAGTTGTCAATTTTTTAAATTTTTATACTAAATTTGATAATGGACATACATGAATAGGATTTTATGGTACCTAAAGAACTAAGATCCAAATCCAATTGTGTTTTGTATGGGAATTGGGGTACCGACTATTAGATATTATGTTAATTGTAACAATCTCAAGAATTTTGTTGCATAAATTGTAAGGTAAAACTCAAGGGGCCCAAATTGTTATAAAAGCTTATGAGGGTTTTACATAATGTGAAAATCATTGGATTTTTAAAAAAAGTCATGTGATACCCAACAAATACCTAGTCCACCAAATGTCATGAGGGAAAACCTTCTAAAAAAACACGATTTGAAAAACAAAATAGTAATAAAAATTTTGATCTTTTAACTACTAGAAAACTTTACCTTTTATCACTATTAATAGCTCTTTTCACTTCATCATCAACGAAATTACAACCATGCACATAAAAAAACAACAAACAACCAAGCATATCCCAAGAATTTTGTTCCTTCATACCTTGCACCATAGTTGTCATTGCCTTCATAAATAGGATTTAACTCTAGTGAATGATAAAAAAACAAAATGTGATTTGGTTTTTCATTGCTTGGATATAGATAAATAACACCCTTTTCACATAGTAAACTTTGAATAATAGCCAAAAACAATTTTGGCCTACACATTGTCATTATAATACATATTACACCTTGTAAGGCACCCAACAACTACATTTTAAAAAGGTGTATGGGCGAAAGCACATTGGAGTTCCCAAAATTGTAATCACAACATATAATTTTCTACATTTGCAAAGTGTGTACACCAAACTCAATGACAACTTGGGATAGATTTGAAATGTTTGGAACTTGACTTAATCAAAAAAAAACTTAATCAACAAAAGATTTTATATGTGATGAATATATTGGGACCAAATTAATCCATATCACAAAACATGAAAAATGAATATATTTCAAAAATTAAGTTATGTGTGATATTTTTGCATGAAATTTTAGTTGAAAAATGATAATGATATAAAAGAGGAAATCCGTCAAAATTTGGGTAAATTGTTACATATGCTAGGACATTTTGATCACCATATGTGATCTTTTAATGTTTATAAGACATAAAAATTTTATTACTAAATATTTTCATCAACAAAACATTAATAATTAAAGAGGATAACATTATTGAATTGAATGTGCTTTTTGTTTTGCATTTCCCTTATTAATGGAACATGTCACCTAAGATGACATCTTATAGTTGTAAAAAAACTATATGTTATATATTATGTGTACATTAAATGTACTCCATCCTTTTACTAATTAGACCATTGACTCAAAGCTAATTTTGGTTAGAAGGGAACTTTGAATTATAAAACGTTGTCATGCACAATCCCAAAAAAATTGGCTTGAATATAAGATTGCAAAAATGTTGTCACTTAGAAAAATTTCATTGTATACTTTCATATTTGTTGTACATCACCATTTTTTGCTTAAAATGGTCCCCTTTAACATGTGTTCACTTAGCTAGGTTTAGGGTTTACATTCTCATTACTATAATGCAAAATTGTTATAGTATTTGAATTAACATGTAAATTAAATTGTAATGGGTTTTTATTGTAGAGTTTTCAATATTATAATTCTTATACATTGGTGGTTCAACTTCAATAATCCCTTTCTTCTTTTGTGTCAACTTTAATAGTTATCTTGTTATTGGGTTACTTTCACACTTGCCATGGTTCCTTTTGCTATTGGACTGTTATTATCCTTTGCTACCTTTTAAATATTTTATTTCCATCCTTGAAGGATTGCAATAATATTTTTCACTTATGTGATGGTAATCATTTGGGTCCTTTGAAAGGACTCTTTTCCATCATAGTTTAAGGTTAGTTGATATAAGATTGGAATTACACAATTGAATGTTGATTTTTATGCACGGTTTTTCAAGGATTCAAACTACTTACAAGTGAAGATTCAATGCAATTTAAATATAGTATGACAAGATTGTGAATGACATTTCAAGTGATACTTGTTACGAATGTCGCATCTATGTGCATTGGATAATTGGTGGCATTGAAGCGAAAATATGATAAAACATGTGATTGTTTTTACAAATGTTAGAAGTTTAAAATGGCTAATGGATAAAGTTCTCAATCCAAGTGAAGGTAGAAACAAAACAAGTAAAAAATCAAATGTGTGTGAATACTTTACAATCATATTACCGTGGCTAGATAATGAAAATAATGTCATAATGTTAAATAATTAACAATGTCATAATGATTTGTAAAAAAAATGCCTTATTTTTAAATATGGATGTTCAAATTGCATGTTTCATAAATAAACTTTAAGTTATAAATTTGAACTTTGAATCATTGATCAAAATTTGATCAATAATCAAATGCACTCAACAAGGCAACATGAAAAAAGTTGATTCCAATGATGTTTTTTGTTAAAAACCTCATCATGAGTTACCAACATTTTCTTGATATTTTCTTCTTTTGATTTCGTGATTGGGTTTTCTCAACAATTCCTAACACATTTTCATTTTCACTTTAATGTTTTATGTCCTTTATATTAGTTCTATCATCATCCATTATCTTTGGGTTTTATAATCTTTTTCATTTATTTGATTTGATTCTTTAACCACCTTAGAAATATCCACTCTTTCATGTTGTCAAACATTATATATTTTCTTTTACTTGAGTTTTTATTTGAACCCCTAACTTGGCATAGTCCATAACAAAGCCATTAGAATTGATAATGCACATGTGTTGTGCAAACATATGCAAGCATTCACCAAATTTAACATGTGGTACAATGGAAATAAAATTTTCCATAAAATATTAAAACTAAATTTTAACATTGCAAAAAAAATCTTATAAAATCCTTTTTTAATTGTATAAAATGTCAAAACTAACAAAGATTTTTAAAAAATTCTTATAGTATTGCTAATTGTTTCAAGTGTTCTTTTATTGTGAGACAAATGTTTTTTTTGATGCACACATGTTTTGCAATGCCATATAATTCTCTCCACACATTTGCAATGAATTTTGGTTAGTCTTGCAAGAGCCATTGTTACTCTAGCTTTTACATGGATGTTTAATGTAGTGTTTGTATTTTTTCACTCAAGACTCGGACTTATGTAATCCTAGTCAATCATTCAATATGTTTCAGCTTAACCTTCTACATTATCAAAAGATTTTCTTGGAAAATCGTTCAAAAAGTTGATTTTTCATGTATTGTACCACCTTCTCATATATTTTTGTATGTTGTTAACTCTTGGTACCTATCAACAAACTTCAAAAAATACAACAAATGTTTTCATCACACTTCAATGTTGTCCAATAACTAACCATTGAATTGAAACAATTTGTGAAATGACTTGATGCATGGCCATAGTAAACACTAGGACCAATGCCGATGTATTGTGGCTACGGCAAAAAGTAAGAAAAAGAAGATGGGACAGAGGGAGAGGAAGAAAAAGAGGAGAAAGGATCAACCTCCTCACATGCTCTTTTACTTGTTTTTATTAATTGAACCTAAGGCCTTGAGACAACCATTGTATGTCATCCTCTCACATGTTGTATTATGTGCTTTTATTAATTGGACCTAAGACCTTTAGATAACCATTGTACATCAAGAAAAACTATTTAGTTGATATGAAAGAGAGTCCAACTCAACGATACAATTTGCTTCAAATTGGTCCTTGTGAATTTGGACCGTGGACTTGGTCTAAAGTGGATGTAATGTTATTGTACAATTTGCCCAATTTAGGGAATGTGAAGAATGGCAGATCCTTGAGCATTACCTAGGGAGAAGAGTAAGGAATCCTGACATTACCTTGATCATGTCTTATTTGGCTGTTATGAAACTGTCCAAATAACCACAAGCATATATGTGTATTAGGTTTTTAACCCTATAGCTTCAAACAATGAAATTACTCTCTAAAGCCGCTTTGTCAACACATGGCACATGCATCATGTGCTCCCAATGTAACCTTTCTTGCTTAAATGTATAAGTCTTTTAGTGGTCAATCATCTATAAAACTTCAATGAAGTAAGATTCAAATTCTAGTATACAACACTTTCAAAATTGGCAATACAATAGAAAGACAACTAGAGCATCTCATTTGAATTGGGGTAAAGCAGATTGGTGAATCAGGATATTAGAATCTTGAAATGGTTAGAAAGCTTCATCTATCTTCCAGATTGCAAATCAAAAAATCTTGTTTGGGCATGGGTGTGCGTGCCTGTGTAGAAAATGCTAGTATCTTTTATACTAAAAAATTCTTAGGAAGCATGCACAGTTATAATATCAATCCAAATTGTAACAACACGAGGTTAGCCCTCATCAGCCTACTCCCCAAAAGCTTCATGCTTTAGACTTCATTATGTGTAGGGTAATGCATTAGGACTGGGGCTGTACTGAACTAGAAGGGAGATGAGGCAATCCTGAATTTTTATGAAGCCGGAGTCCATGGGCTTTACACAGTGTAAAAATCACCAGACTGTTTTTCAAAAAAAAGAATTTCCTATTATACCAAGTGAGTACCTGGTCAAGAATTCTTTAAAGAAAACTGGTGGGCATTTCAAAAAACAAAATGCCTATGGAAGTGGGTGTTGTTACAATAGAAAAAAGCCAGCAGGTTTTGTGATCATTTATCAGCTTGATTGCTTCCAGATTCATACAGGTTTACACTTTGAGCAAATTAGTCCAGGAGTTTCCAAAATCCACAACTGCACTTTCAGGATCCTGAAATGATACAAATGTTTGGATTATCAAATTTCACTTCAATGTAAGTGCCCTCAATTCCATGTCTTTCTCCAAATTGCACCCCAAGCTGCCATAACAAAAGCACCTCCAGTTGATTCTACACAAAAAATTGACAGAAAAAAAGAAGAAGCAAACCTCTTGAAAAGGCATGGAGCAACTGATGTTCGAGTTGCTATGGTTAATAATGCAACAGACATGTCTAGAAGTCTAGTGTTCATTTGCATTCAATTTGGCAAAAACCTAATAATTCTATTAAAAGCTTTGTTCCATGATCAAGCACATTCTTGCCAAGAAAACATGTATTTGAATGTAGATCAAAGACAAGAGTACAGATGGAAAGTGGCATATTCATTGTAATCCAAAGGAGTGGGAAGAAAAACTTCACAAAATCCCACTTGAGACATAAGCTGCAACTACACTTACAAATAAGCTGCAACTGGTATCTGGATTACATGAGAAATACAAACTGGTACCAGTTTCGATGATGATGTGATAAAAATCATGTTGTTCAGAGTATTAATGTAGACATGAATCATGAAGCTCAGAGTATATATGATAATGGAGTGCAGTAGTAGTAACCAATGATCACTTGCAGCAGCATGGGTTATAGCCGGCATTACAGTATTGCTCATGGTTTGTTGTGGCTTTTTTTTTCCCCATTCTAGACTCGTGTCTTCGAGAATGGCATTGCACGAATCACCAGCATATGGTACATCGCAGCCAGCGTTGCCCCCAGCAATGGACCTACCCAAAAGATCCACTGAAGTGTGCACCCATGATTCAACCCATCCCAGTGCCCAAAATGCCACCCAAATCAGCTGTTGTCTTGCATCTGACTACTACTGCAGTGACTTGCTGCTGCTATGCATGCATATCACCAAATAAAAAAATAGAAAACATAATTTGCACATTCTATTATATTATATAGAGTTGGCTGAGATCAATTGGCAAACGAGTCTAGACTTTCCAATAGTCTTGAACTATATTGTTCAGTGCTCACAAGAGATCAACAAAGAGAGCAGCTCTCATGGAAGAAATGTTCAGATGTGCCTTACATGGTCACTCCAGGCATTATGGTGTCTGTTGAAGATCACGGCAGCACCCAGGCTACGAGCTGGGTTGATACCAGTTCCTGTAATGGGGATGGTTGCCAAATGCACCAAGTAGACTGCAAACCCAATGGGAAGGGGCGCAAGTACCTGCCACACAAATGTCACATGATACTATGAGTACATACACTACAGGGCCTATGACGTTAGGTTCTACACTGGGGATCTGGTGGGAGACTACTAGTAGCAAACCAGCAGGACGAATCATTATGATTGGCCAATTAGAAAGAGGGAGCAGCTGTCAGATCACATTTATTACGCTCTTTTCTCGCGAGTGTCAGTCTTTGCTGTGCCTTTTTTATCGCCCTCAGCAGAACATGCACAAGTGCTGGGCCAAAACCATTTCCATCCAATTTTAATTTGCAGGGTCACATACTGAGCACTGCTGGAGATGCTCTTATATGCTTCACTGAGACTTGTATATTGGACCTACGTACCGGCACATGAGAATCGCGAGCGCTCCGCTTGGCATCAGTGGCACTGAAGACGGTGTACACCAGCACAAAAGTTCCAACGATTTCTGCTCCCAGGCCATCTCCCTTGGAGTACCCATGTGCTACTTGGTTGGCACCACCTCCGTTAGCCTCGTAGAAGCCTGGCTGAAACCCCTTCACCACTCCTGCTCCGCAGATTGCACCCAAGCACTGACAGATGATGTAGAAGACGGCACGAGGGAGCGAAACTTTCCTTGCTAGAAACAGCCCAAACGTCACTGCTGGGTTGATATGTCCTCCTGCAAACAAGCAAACAAACAGTTCAGAAATTTCAGGTTCCAGCTGCAGCACATGAGCTTCCTCATCATATGGTAGATCATCTGCAGCTGACTGCAAGTTCTGCCATGCTGCTGCTGCTGCTGCAGCACAGGCACAACTACTTTGTGTACCTGAGATTCCTGCAGTGCAATAGACGAGAACAAAGATCATGCCCCCGAATGCCCATGCGATGCCTTGAATGCCAACGCCGTTGCAGCCACCCAGGCGATCTTGACCCATGACAGTATTCAGGGCGATGTACAGGAACAGGAAGGTGGCGAAGAACTCTGCAATCCCAGCTCTCCAAAAGGACCACAACCGAAACTCCTTCCTGTCAATGAAAGGAGAAAAACCTGGCTCGATGTAGTCCTTCTCTAGTGGAGCACTTGCACCCAACGGTGCTCTCTCTCCATACTTGTTGGCTGCTCCCATTGCAACATCATCTGCCTTGTCTGCCATGATATGATCTCCAGCTGCTGCTACTGCTGCTACAAGCTACTACTGTTGCTAGGACTACTACAACACTGAAACAAAATTCCTTCTCCTGAAGTACCCTCAATGAAATTTCAAGCTTCAAGTCCACAACCAAATTCAAAACCCACTCTACTCAAATCTTCCAAAACCAACCAGCCCCCAAAAATTAAAAATCTTCAAGTGTGAGCTCTGGAGGAGCTTTGCTTCAAAGGTGTCCAGCTTTGTGAGCACCCAGAGAGAGTTCAAAACAAACTCTACAAAATGCTCTCCAGAGAACCAACAAAAAAAGAAAAAAGTAAAACTCCCAGTCGAGCTTCTCTATTTCTGGACCTCTGCAAATTGCTCTCCCAAAAGACCAAGACTCCCAGTTGAGCTCAAGAGCTTTGCTTCAATGACAGCAGCAGCAGCAGCCCCGAGAGTGAGAGAGAGTTCAGAAGCCTTGGGTGCCCCAACAAGCACCTACAGGAGCACATTAAAACAGCAATGCATCCGGACTCATGTTCATTCAGCACTAATTAATTAAGAGAAAGCCAGACGAAAAATTAAATTATTTTTTTCTTGACTTAAAAAATTTAAATTATTTTTTTCTTAATTTTAAAAAATTAAGATTTTTTTTTGTCCAAATTCTAGAAAATTGAAGTTGGTTTGAAACAAAAGATAACTTTGAAACTTACTAGTGGACTTAGGCCCAATTTTACACTAGGAGTCACGGCTGAAAAGACTTGAGGCCAACTTTACTTTGAGCATTTTTGGCTTGTCGTTTGGCCCCGACTTACTTATAAATGCTAGAACATTGACATGAGGATATTAATAAAATGCTAGAACATCGGTCCCCAAAGTTTGGGTTGCAAACCACTTGGGGGGGGGCTCATTTTAACTTTTGCATCAATAGGAATGCTTGATTTGAGTTGAACCTTGGCCTTGACTCCTAATGTGAAGTGGGCCTTAGTATACTCAGAAAGTACCTTACCTACGACTCATGTTTGGCATTAATTAATTAATTCAAAGGGCCAGATGAAAAGAAAAGAATAAATTAAGAATAATTTGTTCAAAAAAAAAAAATTTA
>Ga0209208_10004807_pt1 | contig 18988 bp, 11 predicted proteins | sample S1TSphfallax_3_FD_187694 | JGI IMG/M metagenome (GOLD analysis project Ga0209208, IMG submission 187694) | Host-associated microbial communities from peat moss isolated from Minnesota, USA - S1T2_Fd - Sphagnum fallax MG (SPAdes) (version 2) | ecosystem: Host-associated > Plants > Peat moss >... | reverse complement strand
GACAAATATATATATATAGGTTTTGTTGAAAAGTAAAGGTTTTGCTAAGAGATAGATGTTTAACTAAGAAGAGTCAAAGATTTTGTCAACATGTAAATGTTTAGCCGTGAAGAGATGGAAGTTTAACCAAGAAATATAGGTTTAGCCAAGAAAAGTTAAAAATGGTGCCAAAGGAAAAGGTTTAGCCAATAAGAGTTAAAAGTTGTGTCAAAAGGAAAAGGTTTAATTAAGATATATAAGTTTAACCAAGAAGAGTTAAAACTTGTGCCGCCAAAACGAAAAGGTTTAACCAAGAGGAGTTAAAATTTGTGCCAAAAAAAAAGGTTTAACCAAAAAAATTAAAAGTTGTGCCAAAAGGAAAAGGTTTAATCAAAATATATAAAGTTTCAACAAAAAAATTAAAAGTTGTGCCAAAAGGAAAAGGTTTAATCAAAATATATAAAGTTTCAACAAGAAAAATTAAAAGTTGTGCCAAAAAGAAAAGGTTTATCGAAGAAGAGTTAGAAGTTGTGCCAAAAGGAAAAGGTTTAACTAGAAGATATAGGTTTAGCCAAGAAAAGTTAGAAGTTGTGCCGAAAGGCAAAGGTTTAGCCACAAATAGTTAAAAGTTGTGCCAAAGGGCAAAGGTTTAGCCAAGAAAAAGGTTTAACCATGAAAAAATAGAGGGTAGATAGGTAAAGGGTTGGCAGGTAGTCAAGATGTAGGTCAATAATGTAAGTAGGTTAATAGGGTAGCTAGTGAATTAGGGTGACTAGATTAGAGGGTAGTAAGGTTAGGGTTGAGAAAAAAACACCCAAAAAAAAAAACTGGGGTCAAAGGTTAGCAGCCCAAGAAGGTTGAGTGGTACAATGTTGGGTTAACACAAGGTCAGGATCCAGATGAAGATACACAGCCTATCCTATGGACAAAATGGCCAATTGGTGCACTAGTGGGTGCTGGTTCACTCTAACCAAAAGAGAAAGCTTGCAAGCTATGTAGTCGACCTGCAAAGTCCAAAAGGAACCAAAACCCTAGACCCTAGAGCTGGGAAAAAACACCAATTGGTGTAAGGTCTTATGCATGGTTTTGAAAATGACAATCATTCGGTTCTAAGGTCCACCCCATACCCTTCCATGTTTTGTCTTCCATTTGTTTCCCTTACAAAACCTCACTTCAACATTACACTAAGTGGTTCTTAAGTTGGGTAACTTTGTACATGAATGGTTTTGGCATAAATTGATTTTTTTTCATTTTGTCAAATTTTGGAAAAATCACTTATTATTTGTGTCAAAAAAAAGTTTTATAAAATTAAAAAATCTAAAGTTTTTTATTGTTGGGTTTAGTTCAAGAACTTAAGACTGAGACAGTCTAAACACAATAAACATAACAAGAATATGTTTATTATTTTTTCTAATCATTACCTGCCAAAATTCAAAAATTTAAAAATTTAAAAATCAAGTGCCAAAGTTAAGATTTAAAATTTAATTAATTATTCAGCAGTTTGTCGTCGAATCCAATTGAGGAGTATGAGATCATGTTGCATATTTCAAACTGACTCTTATACATAACATGTGAGTAAATCATCCAAACAACTAACCAAGGAAATTTGTAACCAGAGCTATTCTTTAGACAAAGAAAACCGATAATAGGTAACACTGATTTTATTATTTCCAAAAACTGATTAATTCATATCCATGTATGGGAAAGCAAAGGCCTATTTCCCTTGGATATGAAAAAAATTAAAAATAAATAAAAAAGAATGAGCCAACTTTGGTTTATAGTTCATTCTAGTGTTGTGTATATTGATAAGAAACTGATATCAATAACTAATTTATATACTAATAAATGGAAGTACTAGACCAGTTTGCTATGAACTAGCACCCATACCTAGCATCTTTTGCATGACTATAGAAATCTCATGAAATAAAATCTTCAAAAAAATCCCTCTAATAGAAACCAAAATGTTTCAAGACATTATAACTCTCTAATTAATCTCAAGTTTCAACACAAACCAAAAAAAAAGTCATCTTTAAAAAATCCTCATATAAAAATAGACCTATTACTACCTAGGGGCCAAAATCCATTAAGCAGCTACCTATACTCTATAATGAATCTAAACACAAGATCCTTGCCTTGGTAGGCAAAGGCCAATAAACAAGTATGTGATGTGTGTTGTTTGCATTTTTTTGATGTATGGGTACATCTTGTGTGGTAATCAATTCCATTAGGTTGGTTATCATGGTGGGCTTTGGCTTATTCCAAAGTTCAGCATAAAAAAATGCATTTGCTTTGTAGGGTTTAGGGTTTAGGGTCCTCCCTCCAACTAAGGACAACCCACTCACAAATTTAGATTTGAAGACAATTTGTTTGTGATGAATTGAGTGATAAATTAAAAGAAAATGAGTTTTATATGTGGGAGCAAATTATATAGTATTAAATTAAATGCATATTTTGACATTTTTACACAATGAAAAAACTATATACCTAGCAAAACTTGCTTTTGAAGCAAGAAGAAAAAACTTCACACAATTTGTTGTTGCACCTCCTTCTCCTCCTTGCAACTATTATTCACTATTTTTTTTATCAAAAATTTATCTGACAAAGTAGTGTACATCTGAACATTTTGATTTTGATAAACAGAATGGAAACACAACCAAAGAATCTAATATCACAAAAGCTTCTTCTACAAAAGAAAACAGACCTCACATGGAAGACAAAAAACATCTTTTGGAGCACATCAAGCTCATCAAGCTTTGTGTTGATGAGCTACATTCATATAAAAATGTGTATGTGTGTGTGTATAATTTACATATGTATGCTCAAAACCTAAAAGCTGCCAACTAAATGTGGCAAAGCTCAAGAATTTTAAAGTATCAATTGCCAAAATCTCTACCTGTTTGGGTTCATCTTCATTACTACCACTACAAATGAACTAAGCTGCTCTTGCAAACAAAAATTGTACTTCAAGGATTAAAAAAAATCTGAGTTCTACTTGATGTCTTAAATCTCTTCCAAAAAACACTACCAAAAGAGATTAAAGAGAATGTGTAGGTACTCTGTTGTTGTTGGGTTTTTTAGAAGGGAATTTGTGGCTACTCATCCTGCTATGGGGTTTAGATCCTGCTCTTCTTGTTCGTTGATTTTGCAGCAGGTTGTGTTTTTGGAGAGCACCCAAAGGCTTTGAAGATTGGAGTGATGATCTGATCTTCGCTGTCGATCTCATGGAGAATGGGTCGGATCCGTAACGGAGAGTTTTAGACAGGAACTGTCGCTCCACGTTGTGATTCAAGCCATTTCAAGCTCTCGGCACGACAGAGGGTGCTTGAACGATGGTAGTCTTTGTGTGATTCTCTGGCCATTGAAAAGTGCTTCCCAATTTCCGAGGCTGCTGTAAGATCGTGTCTTAGAGTGGTGACTTGCACATTGGCTTTCACAAGCTCGTCTGTGGTGTCGCGGAGTTTGATCGCCAGCGAGTCGCACTCTTGTTTGGATTTCGTGAGCTGGCCTGCAAGATCTATTGTCTCCAACTCCTTTATACTCTGTCGTCTCTGACGGAGAGACTCGAGCTCCGAAAGCGCAGTAGCAAGCTCCGTTTCTCTCGCCGCCAGCTTCGAAGAGAGAGAAGAAATCTCGGAGTTGAAAAACCGGTTTTGCTCGAAAGCTTCTACTTCCAAATCTCCGAGCTGTGAACAGAGTCTCTCTTCCGCTTCTTCTAAAGCCTGCTGCGAAGAAAGCAAGCTCTCCACTTCTCTGTCATGCCGGAGTTCCATCTCTGCCATATCTCTCAAGTGCTTTGCTTGCAACTCCTTGAGCTGTTTCTGTAGCCCATTCTCTCGTACCAGCCCTTCTTGCATCTCTTTCTCTAGCTTCAAGCTCCGGGAAGTCGACTCCAAAAGCATAGCTTTATCAAGTCTAGAATCCTCAAGGGCAGAGGTAAGTTCTCGCTGCAAGGTGGCTATGGTTGCATCCTTGGCCTGAGATGCCCATATCATGGCGTCAATCTTCATCTTCAAAACAGATACACTGTCCATTCCTTCGTCCCACAGACTACAAACACCAGTCTGAAAACCTCGATCACCAAAATGCAGTAGTCTGAAGCGCAGATTTCCAAAACCCAAGAACAAGATCAAACTACTCGATACAAACTGCACAACAGATCTCGAAATCTGGATTTGCTCCTCTAGAGTGTATCCAAAGACTTCAAAAAAAGAGGCAAACAGAGCAAATCAAGTTCCCAAAAACCCAATAAATTTTTTAAAGAAAAAACTTGTTGATTCGTTGTGGAGAAGATTGAAAAAGAGCTTGAGAATGCAATCAAGCGCACATCGTTCTGGAACTTATAGAATGCGCGATCGACCGAAGGCGAGGCAGGCAGGCAGGCAGGCATATGACTGCAGACGCACGGCAAAGGGGCGAAGTTGGAAAGCTGCAAAGCTGCGAAGCTGCGAGGACGGGCGGACCGAGAGGATGTGCGGGCGGGCGTGACGGAGAGGCGAGGAAGCGGCCGCGGAAGTAGCCGTGAAAGCGTCCACGTGCAGTGTATCACGGGTGCGACCCAGAGAGGCCAGTGCATCGCTGCCGCTTTCGTCCGTTCCCGCGTGGAAAATCGAGACAGACTCTGTGCACCTTCCGGACCAACTACTTTGGGGGATGAGGTTTTTTTTAGGTTTAAAATTTTATTATTATTATTTATTTATTTATTTATTTTGTGATGTAGTGGAAGTGGTCATCATCCAGAAGGCAGTTTAGCCAAAAAAATTCTTTAAAAAATATGAAAATAAAATAATTTAATCATCCTTCATATTTTTGGCTACATGCCAAAACCCCATAGAGAAATCTGGCGATTTTTTTCAGAAAATGTTTTAATTTTTTAGAAAAATTTGGAGACCACAGAAAAAAAAACAAACACACACACACACACACACACACATTTTAGCCACTTTGAAAATGAATTTAGCCACAAAAAAAAAAAACACCTGGTGGGGACTGGGGAGTAGGGTTTTTAATAATAGCATAATTGTCAAATTATTCATCATCAAATCAATTTTTTGAGTATGTTTTCTTTCAGATCTTTCAGAAAATTTCAATTCATTGAACATATAATTAATTAATTTTGAGAACCCTTTGAACTTCATAAACATTAGTTAATACTCAACATACAACGAGTGCAAAGAGCACCATCAAACAAAGACGAGCGTCAATAAGATTTTACAACAATATCAAAAAGAACCTTCTAAGGAAGAAGTTCTAACGAAGGTCGTTAGTTAATGGATTGAGTATCAATAGAATTTACAACAATATAAGAAAAGAAAGTTCTAAGGAAAGTCGTTAATGGATTGAGCATCAATAGAATTTACAACAATATAAAAAAAGAAAGTTCGAAGGAAAGTCGTTAATGGATTGACTCTTAAATATATGAAAGTACAAAGGAAGGTTGAAAAATGATACTAGATTGACAATTACATAGTAACGTATGGAGGAAGGTTGGTTAGTAAACGATAGCGTAGCACAAAGGTTTAGTTAAAGTATAGGTGGGGTTCGAAAACATTGTCATCAAACAAAGTTAGCATTCACATATGTTTTTGACATGTGGAGGTCACCAAACAAGCGGGGTTTTGGAGCTGCTTTTCTCTCACGTAATTTTAAAGTTATCTATAAAAATATTTTAAACACAAACAAACACAAGATGGAATTGCTCATTATGAGTTCAAAATAACTTAGTTGAAATGGTTACATGAATATTAAAATTGCTTAATTAATTTGCATTGGGTGCCAAAGTCAAATTCAATTTTTAAATTTTTTGGTATTTTTTTATAAATATTAAAAAAAGTTTGAGATCCTGAATGTGATTCCCAATGTAAATCTTGAGATAAATAGTCAATAATGGATTATGAACACAATTACATTAAATATATAAATTATAATAGAATTCAACAAATTTCATGTTGAGTTTTCATATTTAATCCAAAAATATCGGATTTTATGGATAACAAACAAAAAGGGGATGACAAATGAAAAGAATTTAATTTTTAGAAAAGAAAAAGTTGGACTCAATAGAAAACTCTATTATTTGTAAGGTAAGTCAAAACATGGGATTTTTTTTCTTCAATCTTTGGAGGAAAAAAAAGGTAGACAATATTTTTTTTATTTCCCCACAAAATTTCTTAAGGTGTCAACCTCTCTCGTCTTACTTTCTTAGAGGTTAGAGGTTAGAGTCCTCCCCCAACTGCCATCACTACACCCCATGGATGATGTAAGAAGTGACCAAGAAACGTTTTGATTTAAGCATGGAAGCCTCTTCACAAACTTCCACACAACCAAATTAAATCTTCAGAAACTCTTAAGAAATACAAGGCTATGATTGGTTGGGCTACCACACGAAACGCTTCACCAAACTTATTGTTTTGGCATCATACAGGGTCTTTCACCTAGTGAGCTAAAGACCCCATAGGTCTTTAAGTAACTCCTTTAACAAGATGAGAGGTTGTTATTTTCCTTAGTGTGTGGTATTGAGCATGTAACTTCTCTTCTAGACTCTCCATTTCCTTGCCTTCCATGTGGCTTGACACTTAGTCTCAACCTGATCCCTAAACCCTAAACCCATTTTGGGGCTGAGCCTAATGTCTTTTGCTAAGAGTATTGTGAGTACACCTATTGTGTCTAATTCTCAAATAAATATGCTTGAAATTTCCAAAATGCCTTAAAATTTTGAAAGCTTTTCAAACCTCATCTTTTCGGATCTCTAGTACTATTGCTAACTGCCATTTTTGCCTAATGGGTCCCTTGTTGGTTGTAGGTTTAGGGTTACCATCTCTATTCAATGGCACAACAGGATGGACAAGAATTGTAAACCTGAGTACACAACAAAAAAACCCCCTCGAATGGTCCTGTAGCTATTGGCATCCACCAAATGTCTCTCTCATTTTCTGAAAATGCAACCTAACTAAGCTCCTGCCCACCTTGAAAGAGAATTGCATGCACAGTTCCACCGCTTTTCCAACAACCCTAGAATCCAGCCTCATCTTATTTCCCAAGTTGACAGTAAAGTGAAGGAGAATTTGATAAGCCAGTTGAAAAAAAAAAGCCAACTGAAAACATATGCCGTTAACACATCCACAGTTGTTATAATCCATGATTCATGGGTCCATGATCCATGACCCACCACCAGTCATGGAAACACCATTGTTGTTGTATTCTAGGATATCCATGTGTCTAGACTGTTGGTAAAAACTCTTTGGGAGCATAATAATGACACATCCTCACATCACTAATTTTGAGAAAATGCTCTTCTGGAGTTCAATGATGACACCCACCTCAGAGCCTTCCATGCCCCCATCATCCTCCTAACCCAAGCAAAGCTCCAAGTTGCACACACTGAAGAGCTAGTTATATGCATGGGCCTGCCATCTCCAGCTGCAACCCCACCCCCCTTCATACATATGACCTTCTCAACTTCTAAAGACACTGGTTCAGCCGCTTGAACAGGGTAATGATGCTCCTCAGAAGTTTGTTCGTGACACAAATAGCCCACCATGAGCGCAAGACGGGCCAGCCAAAGCTGCATCTGGATGGGACAGCCTGAGCAAACAACAGATGGCACAGGACACGTCCCAAACCAGGGTGAAAGCAAGCAAAAACTAGCAAAAATTAGCCTGCTTGCTACTGTTTCTGTTTTCCTAACAGGAAAGGACCACCCCTTACACTAGTATGCAAGCACATTGCAACTATTACTTTTGTGACACAAAGACAAGTGAACACTATTGACCTACACACAACAGTAAAAGCCAGCAAATCAAAAAAAGACCACTGCAAACAGGCAACATAACCCGGAACCTAGACAAAGAGGTCAGGAGGAAAAACCGCCCAGCGAATTAGCATAGAGACCGTTGCAGGCACCTATCCATGGCTCACATAATCCACGAACAGAGGTAGCAGAGTGACACATGGTGCCCACTGACTTTGAGTGAATGAGCCATATACTCCTCGGCAGCTGCAAAGGGTTGTGCTGACCAGCCTTGCACCTACAGCCCCATCACCACATCAGATGATTGGTCTAACTTCTAGAACAACTTAACACATTTATTGCAGCTCATGTGTCCACATCATGACATGAAGGAAATTGGCATGAGATAAGCTCCTCCAGAAATTACAATCTAACCAACTGTCTGCAGCTCCCATTCATGAGGTGTTGTGGAACATGAAAACCTGCATGTCTCCATGGGAATCATTTCAAATGGAAAAAACCAGCGAAGGGAAGGTGACTGGCAGGTGTGTCAAAGCAAAATACACACATGTGCATATAAACATTGTACCCTAGGTTTAAACACCCACAGCCAAGCAAATAACAAAGGGATGTGATAACATTGAGTATAAACAACCTTCTAGAATTGAGAACTGGACTCTACATACTTGAAGTCTGAGACAATACAAACAACATCTGTTATAAAGAGGATAAAAATATATATAGAGGAAACAATTAGACACCCTAACATAAGCACATGGGAAGAAGGAAAGAGAGCACTGAAACAGAAAATAACTAGTTTCTAATCAGCTTGGAAACAAATGTTGACTCGACTGATAATTATGGTCTCCCACATGTCTAGAGGCATTATGAATGAATGGATGTCTACAAATTGAGTACCCTCCTACATAAACTGGGCACTCAACATGTTTCACAGCTTACCTTGGTGGCCAACACCACTCCATGCTGACACACTAGTTGCCTTTTGACGGAGATGGAGAGCTGCTGCTCCGACTGCTGGGCCTGCTACGGGTGATGGCCCTGCTTTCCCACACCAAATAGTCACACCAATATAAGAATTCAATCTGTTGATATATGCCTAATTATGTGCATGGTTGGCAATGGCTGCAATAGGGATGCATCTAGAACCCATTGCAGTAATAAAATCACATGCTGTCAAATCCATATAGTCTCCCCACCATGTACTTGAAATAATAGTTAACCATCCTCTCCAAAAGACACAGGTGAATATCTTCCAGGACTTTTATCAAAGCTGCAGGAAACTGAAAGGAATTAAGGTAATACTTTTTAGGACTTCGGCTCTTGGAGATCTTCTTGGCGACACGTGGGGGTGGAGGGGAAGCCTGTTACACAGATAGGCACACCAACAGGATGATACGTCAACAGCCCCTTCTTGTCCATAGCCTCTTAAAGTAGAAATCAAAGTACAAATTCACAGTCAATGACTGAAAAGAGTACATCCCCTGCAGTCAGTAATCTTTGCAAAACTTCTTGATCGATCCAAATCAACTCAAGAACAATAAAATTACCCTGGTGATCCATGTTGTTTATTAACATAGAAGTGTACAGAGACAGAGTGTAACCACCTAGTCAAAGATGTGCTTCAGTCAAATTGTACATAGCAAAGGATGATGTCAGACCTTAACAGGGCTTGGTGAAGATGAATATGAGGTTGACCTTGCGCGCTTGCCAAGAGGAGACCGTCCCCTACAATCCCCTCCAAGTTGTAACTCAGTACAAACAAACCCCATGTAATGACCATGAAAAAAAGCATTAGCTCAACTTACACCTCTGGAAAAGGAAACAGTCAGGGAAATTACAAGTCTGTATGCAACAAAAGTGGACATTGTTGATTGCTATGTGTATCCAGAACTTGCACTTGCGATCCAGCCTAAAACTTGTAGAATACAGTACCCTACTTACTGCCACAGATACAAACAGACCTTCGAGGAGGTGAACGTGACTGTGGTGAGCGAGAGCGGAATGAACGACGTGGTGGAGGTGACCGACTGCGATGCCGTGGAGGTGGTGAAGATCTCCGAGGTGGGGTGCGCCCGCGCCTCATTGGTGGTGGTGACCTACATTGTCCCACCAACTTGGTTGTCAAAAAAATTTGCAGAGTCTAGTACAAAAACAACATTACCTGATGGTGCTTGTGAAATGAAGTTGCACATAAGTTTCCCTGTGAATCTTATCACAGAAAGAGTCCATCTAACTTGCATCATACCAGTTATGCACTACTCTGAACAGGAACAGATTGCTAATGAAATCATACAAATACTTCTCAATGGGCAGGTCAAATGATGTACAGAAATATTTTCATGCCCAGATGCCAATATCTATCATACAAAAACTTCAGGGTGGAAACTATATCCAACAGTGGCCAAGAACTTCATTAGTAGCTTTGGACAAAAGAAAATGCTTAGCACTCAACACATACTAAACTCAGGGACTAACTCAGACTAACCTGCGTCTGTAAGGTAATGGGGATCGCTGTCGTCCCATGGTGCTGCCATTTCCTCTTCTGACAGGAGACCTGTTCCAATACAAGAGATGTACCTCACTCTTATGCACTTCATTGAGGGGTGGGTGCACATGCATACAAACAATCCTACTAAGTAAGAAACGCAGTCAAAAGATCAAAAAAGTACCGGACTGGTGACCGTTCACGGCGTCGGAAACCTGAAGGAGATCGCCTGCGAGGGGGGGAGGAAATGGGGGGCCGGCGACGAGCTAGAGAACCAACCCCACCCCGACGAGGGGACAGAGAGCGCCTGCTTGCAGGTGGTGATGGTGAAGGTCGGCGCAGAGGACGAGGGGCTGAGTATTCACAGTAGACAACACACTGAACATCAGTGTCTTTTAGAATTGAAAAGTCAACTTGGTGCATTTCCCTAACACATCACATCTCCATCAGAACAAAGTCACACTGGCACTTCACCCCAGCCAAATGCTCCAGCCCAGTAAATGTACCTAGTTTGGTGCACAGAACAATGACTTACATTCACGACGGTGTGGAACATCCTTCATGTCATCACGAGGAAGAGGTTCTCGCCCTATACCATCCCCTCTCTTCAAAGGAGGAGATTTCTCACTCTTGGGAGGGGGCAATAAACTTTTCTTTCGTGGCACCAATATAAATTGTGCACTCACAATGTTACCATCAATCTGACCCTGCAACCATGCCAAAGTTTACAGATTGCAACATTAGAAAGATGACGATTGCTGCTCAATTGGACAAACCCAAGGCATACAGAGGCCTACATATGGTAATCTCCCAACAAGGCCAAAGGTATGGTGGAATGCAGATAGTAAACTAGCATGTGGTTATGATATGACAACAAAGAAATTACAAACTCACCCCATCCATGTACTCCTGGGCCTTTTCAGCCTCTGCCCTAGTCCTGAATTCAACATAACCAAATCCTTTTGGTAGATTGACCTGAATCCCCAACCAAAGACAACCAAATCAAAGTGTGTCCCTAAACATCCCACCTTCCCACTGAAACCAAGACTGGTCATTTTATCACAATCTGTATTCTGTGGTGTTGTGCTTGCTATCCTCCACAACTGCCAAGTCTTTAAAAAGAGCTTGAATTTATGTCATATAGAAAGACTTCACCAGAATTCAACACTGCCAAAAAGCATACATGCAACTCATGATTAGGAACACTAGTGTGGAGTGTGTGCACATACAGTACGATCCATGGCCAGCTCCACATGCACTACTTCACCATAAATGCCTGCAGTGCAGAGGCATGTTAGCCCAAGTGCATGAAATTCACATGCTATATTACTTGAGACTGATAACAACAATGCATCAGGAACATTGAAAGCAGAAGGCGAACTGGAATATGGGATCAGCTTACTAAATATTTCCTTCAAATGAGCCTCATTAACATGGCGAGTGAGACAGCCAATATGCAGCACCGTTGGCTCTGGAGTGGGTGTCCGAAGCTTCCTGCCAGCATATACTTTTTTGCTGAGCAAACAAGAGGAACTCATGCTAGTAGACAATGCAAGCAAATCAACAAACTATATATACACAGCAAGCATGCAATCGACAACCATTCCTAACATTAGCTAAAATGAACATGGAGACACACATGCACAACACATGCACCCACGTATTCAATCACACACTGACACACACGCACATATTCAATTACTCTTACTGCACTCTCAATTGACCAGCTAGCATGAACAACTCATGGATCAAAACTACCAATAGCTACCCAATTCTTTCCAAGAACTATACCTTGCTGGAGAAACCTTCTTCATTGGGGGTGAGGATCCTCTCTTTTTCTTTCCTCCAGGACCATCACTGTATACCACACCCCTCACCCAAGGTAACCACAAAAAATATTCACTCAGTACTCATGTTTTGCAACAAGATTAGTAGTGTGTTCCCTGATCGGGTGTGTGTGTTTGTCACTCCCTTCTTCTTTTCACACAGATTCCTTCTGTGAGTAACCACTGAGATCATTCCTCACTTGTGCTAGTGTCCTTAAAGTGATAGCAGCAAGAAGCAGCAACCTTATGGGTAAGAATAGGTATCCAAAATGCTCAGAATGGAAAGCCTCCAGCACAAGTGCACTAATTTGCACTACATGCGCTCTACATGTGCACATTGTAAGCAAAAGAAAAAAGGAAGAACACACTCAAGAAACCTCCTCCTCACTGTATCAAGGTCATAGAACTGCAGAGCTGCAAGCACATCAAATACACAACAACAACAATGCCAGCTTCTGACAATTATCAGCACTCCTATGATCACTCACAAATGGAGAGCTACAATACAGAGGCTTTACAACAACTTTTCAGGAGAGTTTACACAAAGATCAATGCCATGAAAACTGGGTCGCGGCCATGGGGATCATCAGCAGGTCATTAAAGACAGACAAAGCTCTTTCCCTGCACTCCCATGGCCTTAGGTCTTTCCGTCCTTTTGTCAGGAAAACTGAGAAATCCTAACAGACACAAAGACATGCCACAAAAGAAGGAGAAGCTAGCGCTGCCACCTTCCGCTATTACTACCCTACTTCAAAGTTCTCTTCTCCCACAGGAAAAGAAAACCTGTGCCAACAACAACCTGTCCTCTCTTCTTCACGGACCAAGAAAACGGCGGCCGCCTCCTCCTCACAACAAGCAAACCTAAGCTTTCTCTTTCGTGACAAAACCGGGCTGTTCCTCGTGTGCAGGTACAACCGTTTTCAGCAGCCTTTTGCTCTTCTTGTGTACAGTCTGAAACCAACGCCGTGAGCGCTGGACAAGAACCGTCCGTGTCACTCCCCGGACAACATTTCATGAGGCTGCGGACGATGGAAAAAAGAGAGTAAAAGGGGATGAGAAGAAGAATAGCCCGCACGCAAGCAAGCAAGTACCTGAGCTTTGCAGGAGGGCTTCGGCTTCTTGAGGTGTCGGTTCCAGAGGAAGTGGAAGACGGCGACCTGGATCTAGAGCCGGAAGCGGAGGAAGAACCGGTGTAAGAGGAAGAGCCGGTGGTGGCAGACGGCGACGCCACTCGCGGCTTGGATAACGGCTTGGCCATGGTCGTCACGACACTACTTGCCGAGGCTCTACTACAGCGAAAGGCAAATCGAAGAGCCGAAGAGACTTGCAACAACAGAGCTTTGTCCAAGCGTCGTCTATGGCGGTGGTTTGCTTGGCTAGGTTTTCCGTTGTGCGCTGCTCTCGCACGAAGCGGGTAGAGAGAGAGAGAGAAAGACAAAGACAGAGACAGAGACAGAAGAAGAGCAAAAGGACGGACAGAAAAATGTGTTTGTCGCTGTTTTCATTCACGATTTCTATCCCTCGTGCTCGACAGTTCGTCGAATCTGGAAAGATTCCGTGGATGAAGACCTTCTTTGCCGCGCACGACGTGTCTGTCAGGTTACGTACGTGTTGTCTCGTGGCGTCTTCTGTCGTCGCCGCGCGCTCTCTCTTTTCTCTCCCTCTCTCTCTCTCTCTCTCTCTCTCTCTCTCTCACTCTCTCTGTGTGACAAAAGTCTTACTACTACCCAAAGCCAGCACCTGCAGCAATGCGAAAGGAAGGTGTGCTTTGTTTGCCTGGTTTTTTTCTGAATCAAATGGAACTGCGGCCAACATCAAGTGTCCATTTGCAATTTCTGTTAACTGTAGTCTATACTCTTGTGATCATAGAAAGATTTGATGATGAAATTCAATGTCTATTCAACTTGTTCTTTGCCTCAATGCAATTTCGTGGAATGCTGAATCAATTGAAGTCAAACCCACACTCCTGAGATTCCTGAGTTGCCAGCTTAAGTTTATAAGATTTGAAGGAAGAATTACTGTTGCACATGGCAAACCAGAGAGTTGCAGTGTCATAGTATTGAAAACAATCTGACCCAGTTGGTGAAGACTTGTTCGGCATTGTGTCAATTGTGACACAATCTTATTTTACTGTGTTTTGATCTACCCAACTCTTCAGAAGTTCAATGATGACAGAACTAGAGGCATCTGTTGCAAGAAGCTTCCATTCGACCAGAACAAAAGCTCCAAGATGCCCTCATGAACGAGCTGCTGATATGAATGGCATTGCTTCCTCCAGGTACCATCACTGGCATGCAAACCATTTCTCAACATCTCTTAACAAATTGTTCTGCCACTCAATTGGACTGGATTATGGTGCTCCTGAAGAAATTTTGATCATGACACAAATTGGCCACTGTGAGCACAAGGTGGCCCTGCCAAACAAATGCAGCATCTGTTTGCAACAGCATGAGCAAACCAATGGAATACCAGAGTGGTGAATATTCTTGGTGTCAAAAACCCGAGGGAGACTGCAAAATATGATCAACTTCATGAATTGCATTGTTATGTTGGGCACCTTGATCAAGTTCAAAATGCAATAAAAGGGATAGATTCAAATCATTTTACCATGGTTTCATTTTGAATCCAATGTTTCATAAACATACATTAATTGTATCTCCTCAAACCCTTGGATTATGGTACTTGGGCTCCGCACTACCAACGATGATCAACTAGATTTGGATAATTTTTATATGCATTCCATACATGCATGGTTGGTGTTGGGGGAATGGAGATATATTTTTATTGTTTATTTTGTTGTACAATATAAATAAATTGTTGTGGGTTGAGTTCAAATGTTATATCAATCACATATGCTATTGTGAAAACCACACATGATTTGTCTGTTTGTTAGATGACATCTACATACTTGTACAATAGGAATATAATTAATAATATGAAATTGCATATGTTTGGAAACACAAAGAAAAAGAAAATGATCGTGTCTTCAATTGGCAAAAGTTGATTCAAAATCTCTTTTCTCCACAAAATTCATTACAAGCCATCAAAATTTATCATTTATTGCATGTTGTGAAAAAGTATGTGTCAAAAGTTGTCTAAGTAAAACAATAATTTCCAAAAAACTCATAAGAAGAACATTTTCATTTCAAAGAGACAATGATAACATACATTCACACAAACGCGTCTTTAACAAGTATTGTTGGCATTTATCATTGTAGTTTCAACAGACAATGTTGAGAAAATGAAACCTAATTCCTTACAATATTCTAATGGAAATTTTTTCTTCCTCAATACCACATAACTTTCCATCTCCATGTAATCACAATTTTGGTTTCTTGGTTCAATATTTTTACATTCATGACCAACTAAACATACATTTAATGGGGAAAATAACTCTCACATCAACACCCATGGCTTGACAATGGATTCACTTTATCTAGAGTTCACTTCTTACTTTCCAATGTTATAATGGCACCAATTCATCCAATACATTGAAATTGGTATAACTTTGAAACTTCAAAGTCAAAACTTTGGTGGTAATAAAGCATTTCAACTTAGACAACAGAAGTACATGTGGACCTTTGATTTGGTCTTATCAATTGAAATATATAATAATCCATGGGCAAATAAATGGAAAATTGATTGTCATACAACCAACTCAAAGAGGCTTGACAATGTTTTTGAACAAAGAAAATATATACAAAATATATAAATTAACAAGTAGCCCTTGGAAAAAAAATAGCCAAGGAAAAATCACCCATGGTCAAGGTGGAGCTTCCTTCTACACCTTAGATCAATATTAAATTGTCTTTCATTATTGCTAATGTTTATAGTTCTAAACACTAAAATGTGATATTCATTGAGCTATCACAATCCAATCATCAAGGAGGCTTATCATAAATTAAAAAATTCACAATATGGTGAGGATGTCGAACTTCATACCTAAGAACATCTATAGTAGAAATATGTGAATGGTCATGATGTGAAAAAAAATGGCGTCAACATCACATTAAACCCAATTGAAAAGAACTTGATTAAACATAAAAAGAAACTACCCCAAGATGTCAATGACATTAAATACAAGAAATACATAACATTATTAATAATATGAATATGAACTAACACCACATGAGAATCCACCATATAGAACACATAGACAATAAAATCCACATTAATGTTTTGAAGTAATGAAAGTATCCTAAACAATTTTTTTTTAAAACCTTATGATCCCAAGAGGAATTCAAAAATCACACATGGGGGGGGAAATGAACTATGAAAATAAAGATTAACCATGGAAAAATCAACCAAAGATTCAAATAACTCATGGAAAAGGAAAACTAGCCAAGCTTGGATCACATACTTAATAGTTGGAAATCAAACAAAGAAATGTAAATGGGTGTGAATGAGTTCAAACGAATCAAAATGGATGTCAAAACATCAATTTTTTTGCAATTTTTGTTACATTTTGTCTATGTGATGCCACTCTAGTGGCATGTGAATCATGAAATTTGTGCTTATTGGATAATATGGATATTGAAAATTTTAAAATGAATCAAACTAAGTTCTAATATCAAAGTTTGGTTTGAATAAAGGATGTTTAACAACTTCATTCAATGACACTATTTCCAAGGGCCCTTTAATTTTCATAACACAATTTATTTCATCCTTCTTTTTTAATAATAAGATATTATTAGACAATCTAAAAAGCACTCAAATTTTGATTTTTTTATATTTTGTGTTTATTAAAAATGAAGGTTTAAAAAAGGTTCATGAATATCTTTTGACATGTAAATGTGATGCAATGTATATGTTGTTTAAAAAAAACTTGTAACTTATAACATAAAAACTTAAACTTGAAAATGTTAACATGTTTTGGTATGATTTGAAATTATGACAAATTTTCAAGACAAAATACAAAATTTGGCAAAATCAGTGCACTTTCAAAAAATCATATTTTTCCAAATTTGATTGTAAAAAAACATATACATATTGGGGCAACTATAAATGCAATATATAAAAAAATTCAAAACATTTCATTTGAAAATTCCTCTTGAGGAAAACATGTTTTTTGGGAAAAAGGACCCCAAAAAAGGACAATAGTCCTAAATGCAAAGTAAGCACATTGGCTTGTTATATGTCGTTTGGACCCAAATTGTAAATAAATCATGAAACACAAAACTCTATGGTTAGAATCATACCTTGTTTACACTAGGGTGTTTAATTTATGAAGGTTCAAACTAAAATCCACACATGCCTTCTCCTAAGCTGACTTCCCCTCTTGGATTTTTTCAACCATGTAATGCACTTTTGGATGTCAATGTGATCTTTTGATGCATAATGTAATCCATGAATCGCCTTATCATTTAAAATGGCATATTAACATACCTTTGATAGTTCATGCCTATAATAAAAACCATCAAATGGTTCAACAATGTTTAAGTTAATGCATAACACAATTGAATTGGGAGTTGTTACAAAAGTTTGCAAATTGGAGCCCTAATTCTTGACATACCCCACAGTCTTTTGTGTGAATTCAAATTTGTTAAAGATTTGTTTCAATTTCACCACCATGGTAGTCCCACTTGTATCATGAGCCTTGAACAACCTAATAATGATGTGTTTGGGCTCCTAGTTGATGAAAAGAAAATTAACTATTGTAAAGATATCGTGGGCCCCTTTTGACATCCAAAGATAAAAAAATGCATGTGGCTAACAAACATTCAGCCAAGGCAAGTTTCACATGTTTTATCAAGATTTTTTTCACAAATGCAAGGAACATTTTTTCAATGAAAACCTTCTTACATGGAAAGTTCACCTTCGAGCACAATTAGAAATTTAATATGTGGAACCAAACAAACTCAACAATCTTTAGAGGCAGAAAACCCTTGATGATAAATAACATGATATCCTCCAAAAAATCCTTATGTATTTCATGGGTTTTTTAGAATGGATTTGAAAAGGAAAAAAAATTGGAGATGGAATTTGGAGTTACATGGTGTTATTTAGTGGTTAGTTCCCAATCGAGAAAACTTCAAAGACAAACTTGTACCTCTTCTACATACCTTTTAAAGAAAGTAGTGTGATATATTTCCACATGTTTCTTCATAGTTAATATGCCATTAACTTTGTTGTAAGCAATTGGACCTTCGTGACATCTCGTGCACAAGGCTAGGATTTCAAAATAATTATTTCATTGTGACAAACAATGCAATGCATGATTTGAAGGTGCTTCAAATCAAGATTTCAGTTGTCGTTCAACGTAAAGAAGGCCCAATAGGCAAAGTCCTATGGTTAAGTTTTTAGAATTTTTATTGTTGTTTCAACTCCTATAACAATTGTTTTAGCACTACAAGATCATCATTATTAATGTAGTGGGTGCTTTTTCTAATTCGAATTGTTTGCAATGCTTGAACTACTACCATATCCTACGAAATGCCCAACCACAAACACATTGTTATAATTAACATTATGTGTTTGCAATAGTTGAAGATGATGACTCCATGATAATGAAAATTGGAAACTAAAAACAATAAAATGGGGTCAAAGAAACAAGTTGTGAATTAATTTGAAAATTTTGCAATCCAAGAAGGTGGACACAAACATAAGTGCACAAGTGGTAATGGAATTGAACCTTGTAGTGCATAACACATTATCAGGTCCTTGATAAGAGGGAAAGAGACCAACAAAACAAAACACAAAAAATGAACATGAAACTTTCCAAATGGAGATGAAAATTTGCACAAAAATGAAAAAAAATAAAACAAAAAATAAACTTTGATCACAAATTCTACTTATTAAGGTAATTCAAAATCTAGGAAAAAATGGAATAATATTTGTAATGAAAAAGTGTGTGAATACAATTTACATATGAATTTGAATGAATTAAAACAATAGATTATATGTGTTGTAAATATTATTGAGAGTACAATTTATATTGTTTATTAGTATGCATAA
>Ga0209208_10004806_pt1 | contig 18988 bp, 19 predicted proteins | sample S1TSphfallax_3_FD_187694 | JGI IMG/M metagenome (GOLD analysis project Ga0209208, IMG submission 187694) | Host-associated microbial communities from peat moss isolated from Minnesota, USA - S1T2_Fd - Sphagnum fallax MG (SPAdes) (version 2) | ecosystem: Host-associated > Plants > Peat moss >... | reverse complement strand
TTGAATTGGAATTCAATTAAAATTTCATTCAATGTATTAGAATTCAATTCAATATTTACATCTAATGTCATTCAATATTTTCATTCAAAACAAAACTTAATTTTCAAATTGAAATCAATTCAATTTTATTTTTTTCATTAATTGATCAATAGATTATCATTGTTAGTTAGTGAGTAGTAGTGTGGAGCCCAAGTGGATATGTGGTGTCTATGAAGGCTTACATTCAAAAATTCTTGAAAGTTCCTGAACTTACTAGAAAGAGTGTTGTACCTTTGGTGTCTCTTCAACCATAAGGTGTTGTGCCTCTTCACCACCCTCCTTTGGTTTAGGGTTCCTCTCTCCTTTTCAGGAGTGGCCCAGAGCTTCTCCTTAGAGGTATATAGCTTGAATGCCCACTTCTTCATTCCCACTTGCAACCCTCCTCCCAATTTCCCCCCTACCCAATTGTGGGTAGCATCTAACACTCACCTACCTAATGGGGTTCATGTACATAGTTTGCTTTCCCAAGTTATGAAGCCCTTTCAAACCCTACTCTCTACATCTTCATTATTGGAGGAGAGTTAAAAGTGCCCCCTAAATTCCCTTAGCAAAAAAGGGGCAGGAAGGAAGAGGAGTGGAGACCATTGGAGATCAGAAGGCACCCAAATTTTTCAGCTGGATATCCATTCTTTGGGTCATGAGCAAAGTAACTCTTTCTTTGTAATGGCAATTGGGCCATGGTAGGTTCATCATCTATTCAGTCTTTAGCGCACACACACATGTTCATTGTCCAATTTGAGAAGTTTGAAATCTGATGATTTTTGCGGATTGTTTTGATGGGTTTTTGTTTTTCATCATTCATTTCTCTTGAGCTTTTTTTTGCTGGGAATTTTCAGTTGTGATGTGATTTTCTCAAATGTGTTGAAGAGTTTTTTTTCTTCTTTGCTTCAAATTTCAGCTTTCTTCATTTTCATCTCTGGGTTTTTACTCCCACCACGTTTGCTGTATGTTTGAATTTTGGGTTGTTTCAAAGAGCAGCTTAATTCCATTTTTGCTGATTTTGGGATTCAACTTTGGGGTTGAGATGTAGGAATGAGACCGAATTTTTACCTTGTCCTCCTTCAAATGGGAGAAGTCTCCGAAGATTGATCAATTAGATAAAATTTGAATGTGTTTGTCAGCTTGTTTCTAAATTGCCAGGTCTCACCAAATCAAGGTTGTGCAATTGCATTCAGTTCATTGAGAAACATGAAGTCATATGTTAGCCCAGAAAGATTTTTTTTCCAGAGGATATCAAGTCCTTGCAATTGATATAAAATACTTGAGAGCGCATCCTTCACATGCTTTTTAAGTGGTGATGGAAAACACAAAACACCATATCTCTGATTTCTGATGAGTTTACTAATCCTGAAAAACCATTTTGCCATCCAGATCAACATCCTCATATCACAAGTCTTGAGGCAGATTTTATGGATGTACCCAAGTTTTTATGAGTTGTGGGTTGTGTGAGAAGTTTTGGCAACTTGGATATGTACAAGTTTGATTAATTGACTCTCCTCCCAATGGCCATCATCCACAACATTCAAGCTTTCACCTCCCGGAAACCAGCAAGGAGCACAAGTCTTGTTGTTGGCGCAGAGACCCAACATCCACAACAACAATGGATTTATGTATGCAAAGAAAATTCCTTCAGCTTCCTCAAGGTTGAACCAAAACATGCGAATTTAAACACTCCAATTTTTACCAAACAACATGGACCACCCAGTAGTTCATCACAAGCTGGTTACAAGGGGATGTTGCAAGCAACGTCTGCAATGTCTGAATCTTCAGAGCGAAGTTCTAGTCTTCAACATCATCATCATCATCATCATCATCATCTTCCTCGCCCACAATCTAGTGGCACAACAAGTCTTTGCAGTATGTCACTCAGCAATATTGAATCTGCTGTCGCAAGGAGGCGGAGATTCATTTGGCCTCTTAGCTACAAAAAAAAGAGATCCACCATTGCACAAATGCAAGGACCCATCATTGACTCTGTACAAGAGCAGGTACATATGCTTATGGGGGCTCAGAAACAAAAGGATGACCCCGATGCTTCCACACCCGCTCCCCTCGATACACCACATTCAATCCCATCATCAAGATCTGGTTTGGAAAAAGAAGAAAGGCATAATAACAAAGTTTCCTCATCTACTTTCACTAGATCCCATGCAACAAACCATAACAAGGTTTCTCGCACAGAATTGGGCATCACTTGAGCCAAATGCCCCGAAATAAACCAACATTTAATTATGTGTGTGGTCTTTGAAAATGAATATGTGTTTTCATATTCATGGGTTTCATTCTATTTGTGCAATTCGCAACCGCTTAACCCTGAAAGAAAGCATGGAATAAATTATTATGGCCTTTTGTTTGGTGCTTTGTATCATGGGTGTTTCTAAAATATATCTGTCCATCATGACTTGCTTATCATATAGCCCTAGCATTGTTAACATTTTCATCTAGTCAAATTGAAAAATTCAAGCAATTTTGAACATTTGTGTAGGTAGTGTTTCAAGCATTCTTTGGTTTTTTTTCAATTTTTTTACTATGCTCTTTACTACAAGGAAAGCAAATGAGATTTTGGGTGTTCAATTTGGTCTAATTCTTTGACTATTAAAAAGTGAATGAAATCTGGGTTCAAAACTTCAATGAAGGGAAAAGCTTTGCCTTCAAACCTAAGCACCAAATGAACTCCAAAAGAAACTGGTTTGGGAAAAACCTACACAAACTCACCAATGTCCATTGCTTACATAATTAAGGAGCCTTGGGGGTGTGTGAAGCATGGTCAATCTACTTGCAGACTTAAAGGAGAGACTATGGCAGACAGACATGAGTAGTTGTAAAGAACTAAGAACCCCTCCCCTTCCTACACCTCATGATCTATGGATGTCTAGATGGCGGGTATTACATGTCATATAAAGGGTTCTTTCTCTCGTATGGCGGGTATTACATGACATGTATACGGTTCTTTTGCTTTCATGGCGGGTGTTACATGCGATATAGAGGGCTCTTTTGCTCCTATGGTGGGTGTTACATGACATATAGTGGGTTCTTTCGCTCATGTGGTGGGTATTACGTGACATATAGTGGGTTCTTTCACTCATGTGGCGGGTATTACATGACATATAGATGGTTCTTTTGCTCATGTGGCAGGTATTACATGACATATAGAAGGTTCTTTCACTCATATGGTGGGTATGACATGACAAATAGAGGGTCCTTTCACTCATATGGTTGGGTATTACATGACATATAGAGGGTTCTTTCGCTCATATGGTGGGTATGACATGACAAATAGAGGGTTCTTTCGCTCATATGGTTGGGTATTACATGACATATAGAGGGTTCTTTTGCTCATATGGTGGGTATTACATGACATATAGAGGGTTCTTTTGTTCGTATGGCAGGTAAACCCCTCTATGTGGGATTGGGTGTAAGTATTGAAAACAAGGTGCCCTAGATTAACACAAAAAAGAAAACTAGGAGGGCTTTATGGATATCTAACCCTAAACTCAAGCTTTACCTTGATGTTGTACCAAGTTGCATGTATTACAAGTCGGTATGGCAAATGATTCTCCACATAATGCATTAAAAAAAACACACTTGAAAAGTAGAATGTGTTTCATTTTCAACTTGTCCCTTGCTGCATAAACTTGCTAGGATAAAAGAAAATGTGTGGAGTTTTATCAATCCCATATGTGAGCCCCAATTCAACCTCCAAGAGATGAAAACTTGTGGTAGCTAGACATTTTAATTTAACCATTTAGGAGTTTAAAGTTCAAGCTTTAGACTAAATTTTAGGCAACTATATGAATTACTCAAGTATACCCATGGATAAATATGAAGGGAATTATACATTTTGCTTGGTTGGTAAAGTTTTTGTTACCCTTTTGATTGCTCTAGTGCAATTGGTTAATGTCTTAATTTCACCCTACTTTTGCCTTACTTTGCATGTAAGTATTTGAGTTTTATGTTTGCTTGGGTTGTGTGTTGCTTCACACTACCAATGATGATCAACTATTTTTCCCCTCTTCTTATGTTCCCATATAGTTTCCAATAATTTATCATTAATTATGTCAATTTAAAATTTAATTTTATCTAAATTAAAATAAATATCATGGACATGAAGGGCACATGTTAATTTATCTTTTCATGTCCATTTTGGTGAGTAAAGGAAAGGAATAAGGTAGTTAGGCTTGAAAATGAATTTAGATATGGACAACCATATGATAGATTTTGAAAAATTACCCATATATATTAGTTTCTTGTTCCTCTTGACATTGGAATTTAAAGGCATGTAATTCTTTTGCAACATATACAAAAATGGTATATGAAAAAATCATTGTACAATTAATGTGCCTTTCCACATTTTCCAATGAACTTGGTAGTGAACACATCTTTGAATTATGGTAATTATTAAACAATTTTTTCTTGCATTTAATTTTAGTTTTTTTGGATTAATGATTTATGAACAAAATTATGGTAGACATGCATATCTCCAAACATTTATCTATATATTTATTGTTTCTCATCTTTTTTTTAATGATCTTCATGATTATAGGTGCATCAAGTGAATGTTTTAAATACGTGTTTGAACTCCATAGGCAATTGAATAACAAAAAAAGAAGCAAGAAGAAAATGAGCTTGTTTAGAAAACAAATTGTTTGCAAAAAAATGCATCAGACCCCTCCCTCCCTCCCTCCCTCCCTCCCCCCAATCATATATACATACATATACATATATTGGATTGTAGACATACATATATGTATGTATCTGTTATTTAAATCAGTAACTTTGTAGCCAAAATGGCCATCATCTGTAGGAAGATGTGGAAAAAGTGGGCAATTCTCTGAAGGAAGATTTAGCCAAACCTGGCTACAAATCCAAACATGAAAGCACTAAGTGTTCGGGGTGGCTGGACTGGCCGAAGGTCACGGGCACCCACGGGGGACTTCACAGTGGCCTTCGGTCACGGGCACCCACTAGTTTTTTTTAGCGCACAACTATCCAATTCTCTGAAAATTAATAAAGTACATTATGCATTTCTTTTGGGCATACTTGTCTACTATAATAAACTACATAATATGCATTTTTTGGGTAGACGGATGGATATATTGTAGAGCAAAGATACACTTGTGACATAATTGAATAAGTTTATTTTCAATAAAGGTGTGCCAACAATTTAGTGCCAACAACTTATAATTAAAACAAGGAAACTTTGAGCAAGAAAACAAACAAGGAAGTAGAAGAAATCAACAATGCATAAACAAAAGTCAGTTATGGCAACCAAAATCCACAGAGTTATATAGTTTTCTAATGTATTGTAAGCTAAGAAAAGAATAGATTAAAACCCATCTTGGGCTAATGAGGAACAAAGAAGATGTGCCAAAAAAAAGGGAAATCGGAAAGGAACATCGCAAAGTTTTGAAAATTCCTCTTGGTCAACTTTTCCTCAAATTCTACTTCAAGTTCTTTTGTTAAATTCAATTTTACCTTGCATGCACCTACAAGGTCAAAAGGCTTAAAACATCCAACCCTTGGTTGTCATGCTAGTTTTTTATTGCCAAATATCATCTAGTCAAGGTGTTCAATTTACAACTAACACCTCCAGAATGTAGTGAAACTTTTAGCGATTGAGAAAATCCTCTCTATCTCGATTTTGCTCGTTGGAATCCCAAAGATTTGTCGAGCCAACAAACCCACTACTAGGAACCTATCTTTCTTCGTGAACCACCAAATTAATGCACATTTGCATTTGTCCAAATCAATGTGGGTGCAACGAAATGAATCAAGTTCCCATTCCACCAACTGGGCCACAAATTTTGCATTATTTTATGAGGTTTGAAACAAATTTTTGTACTCAAATTTTGAGCCTTATACCTAAACCTCTTTAGCCACCATAGAGGGCATCTTTATATTGTAGCATTGCATTAGCAAAAACAACAACAAACAAACATCATATTCAACAACCAACGAAAATGTAGTTTCACGCCTTAAGTAATTGGCCACTAGCCACATGTTTTTGAACGTCAAGTCGAGCATCAAAGCCAACATATTGTATTCCCTCTTCTTATCAAACCCATTCAAAATGGAAAAGAAAGGTCAAAGAACTTCCAATGTTTGGTGCTTCATGTGAATCGTGAATTTTGTTAGTTCTGCATCAAATACATTTGCCTCTAGATGAACCATGTTGTTAGGGACAACCAAATTAACAACATCATCACGAAATTCACATGCCTTTGTTAAGATAAATTGCAATGCATCCCCAAGTAAATAATGTCCACAACTTTGATTCAAAACATAGCTAGTCACAATTGGTGACAATATTTTCACCACCACATCACAAATTGCCCAAGTTTTTGGAGATGGCACATGACTTTGTAGTGCCATTGTTTGTCAACTATAACACAATGCAATCACACTTTGGAAAAGAAAAACATGACTTGCAAACCTATAAATTACATTAATGAACACAAAACTCAAATTAAGTCAAATGAACCACCAAAGACCTTAAATTAAAACAAAACAACCACTAGAAACTTCAAATTCAATCAAACCCTAACCACAAAGCTAAAACTAAATCAAGTAAGTTGTGAAAATGGTGAGGTTCAATCAGATAGGCCATGACAAAGCTCAAATTCAATTAAATAACTTATGGCAAAGGTCAAATTAAAACACCTAAGCCACCACAAACTTCAAATTGATTCAAATGTTAACCATAAAGCTAAAATTAAATCTAACAAACCAATACAAAGCCAAATTAAATAAAATGACTTGTGGTAGGATTCAATTTAATCAAAGACATAGTGGCAAAGTTCAATTTAAATCAAATGACTAATGGAAAACAATTAGTTCAAAAAAATCATGGCAAAGCTCAAATTAAATCAAATGATTTGTGGCAAAGCTCAACTCAATCAAAAACACTATCATATAACTCAAATTACATCAAAGGATTCATGGAAAACCTTAATTACTTCAAAAAAACCATGGCAAAGTTTATATTCAATCAAATGATTCATGGTAGGGTTCAAATTAAATCAAATGACCCATGGCAAAGCTCAATTAGTTCAAAAACATTAGCAAACATCAAATTAAATCAAATGATCCATGGAAGAGTTCAATTGACTCAAAAAATCATAATAAAATTCAAATTAAATCAAATGACATGTGGAAAAGTTCAATTAAATCAAAAGAGATCATGGTAGTGCTCAAACAAAATCAAATGACTCGTGGTAGCCATCAATTAGCTAAAAAAACTATGGTAGAATTGAAATTAAATGAACTGACCCATGGTAGATTTCAATTAGTTCAAAAAAACCATGGGAGACTTCAAATTAAATCAAATAACTTGTGGCAAACCTCAGTTAGTTCAAAAAAACTATGATAGACCTCAAATTAAATCAAATGACTTGCGGAAGAATTCAATTAAATAGAAAAGACCATGGCAAAGTTGAAATTAAATCAAATGACTTGTGGCATACATAAATTAGCTCAAATACACCATGGAAAAGTTGAAATTATATCAAATGATTCAATGGACCTCAATTAATTCAAAGAAATTATAGTGGAGTTGAAATTAAATTAAATGACCTTAAGTAGACTTTAATTAAATTTTAAAAATTGTGGCAGACCTCGAATTAAATCAAGTGACCCACAACATACCTCAATTAACTTAAAGAAACCATGGTAGATTTCAAATGGAATAAAATAATATGTGGTTGAAGTCAAATTGCATCAAATGACATGTCAATTGGGAAGGAACAAACTATCACAATGTAGTCATTATGAAGCATTTAGAGGTCAGAGGTGGATTTCCAAAAGATGGTGAAATATGTTGAACTTCATTCCTAATCATAAGGAAAAGCTGCCCCAAGATGTTATTGACAACATCATCAATGCAACAGCTGATATGAAGGAGATTGTCAACAAGGCCACCCAAAAACAATCACAGGGTTAAGCATGTATTTAAATCAAATGGGTCACTAAATAGACCTAAAATCAATTCAAAAGGCTCCATGGAACTTGTAATGATTCCTAGATAATTGGAACCTTTAAAGCATAAAACTACAAGGGTGAAAGCATGAAAAAGGAGCTAGTTGCACCAAGGTTAAAGTCCTTTCCAAGGACTATATTTTCTATTGGTTTATACTACATTTTTCACACATTTTTAAAAGCTAAATATCAAATTTGAAGCCAAATATGACATATAACATGACTTTTTTTGCATTAATCCTTACATAATAATCAAATCTATAACTTTACTTTGAACCATGATTACAAATTCAAAAATATAATAGTGTAAAAGGACATTCGAGTATTAATTCTAAAATGATATATGTATTTTTATTTTTTGAATGTTTTGAACACATGGATCCCTTCTTGTGGAATATATTAAATTCAAACAATTTGGTGAACATTTGATAAAGGAAAAGGTCTTTTGATACAAAAAACCATTTGTCCACATGCTTTTATTAAATGCTTCAAACATACAAAAGGACTTTTGAAGCATGATGAATTTTCATGGAAATTTTATAGTTGCAACTTTAAAAGTATAAAAAATAATTTTAAAATAATGATTTTTTTGATGTATAATGTTCCCATGGTGATTTTTCAAATTTTCAAAACACAATTTTAAAGGACTATCCACACATACTTGGTACCTTTTTTCTTGCTTTCGCCCACAAATAAATTAAATGCACTGTTGGAAAAACTTGAAATGAACTCAAAATGTTCCATGGAACTTGTAATGGGCTTAAAATAACTCAAACCCCTAAATTAGAGAGCATGTATTCAAATCAAATGTGCCATTAAACAAACCTAAAATGAATTCAAAAGGCTCCATAAAACTTGTAATGAACCCATGATAATTAGAACCTCTAAACCAAAGAACATGTATTTAAATCAAATGCGCCATTAGACAAACCTGAAATGAACTCAAAAGGTTCCATTGAACTTATAATGAACCCAAGATAATTGGAACCCTTAAACCATAAAGCTAAAAATAAATCAAATGTGCCATGGTAGACCTTAAATCAACTAAAAGAGTTCATGAAAATTGGTATGAACCAAGCAAAACCTTGAAACCTTAAATCAAAGAGCTCAAATTAAATAAAATGTGCCACCACACACCACAAACTTCAAATCAACTCAAAACAAACCATGGAAAAATGAAATGAGAGAGAGAAAGACAATTTGACAACCAAAACCAAAGAGCTCAAATTGAAAAAGAAAAGCATGGAAAACTTTTATGTATTTTGTCTTCATTGAGGTGTTCAATTTGTGGGGACTAAGGCAAAAATCCACCTATGGCTTTTCCCACTTATGCTTCCCCTTGTTGGATTTTTTCAACCATGTGATATATTTTTGGATGTTAGCTTGGGTAGGTTTGATTGATGCATATTGTAACATGCGAGCCATCTTGTCATTGGAAATGGCATATGGCATACCTTTGATAGTGTATGCCCAAAACAATGGCCATCAAATGGCTCAGTTGTGTCAAGATGACCACAAGACACCACAACTTTCAAAGCTTGAACATAAGTTTGCAAATTAGGCCTTTCGTCCTTGACAAAACCCACAATCTTGTGCGTGAATGAAAACTTGTCAAGGATGTGTTTGGGCTTCACAACCATAATAACACCGCTCATATCATTGGCCTCAAACAAGCTAATGATGATGTGCTTGGGGTCCTAATTGGTGGAAAGGAAATTAACAACCATCGCAAAAACATTGTGGGCCTCTTTGGACATCCACATATTGAAAGTGTAGGCATATGTCAAGCATTTAACCAATGCAAGTTATACATATTTGGTCATGGTTGTGTTCACTAATGCAAGAAGAATCTCATGAGTGAATAACTTTTTCAATGGGAAGCTCATTTTTGAGCATAATCAAAGAGCTAGTCTTTGCAACCAAATAGATTCCACTATCTTCAAAGGCAAAAAAACCTTGATCACAAATAACATTACATCTTGGTCCACGATCAAGATTGCTTCGACTACAAATGTGTTGTTCATCTAAAAAACCTCTTAAGCAAAGCAACATGATTTTGCTCCACGTGTTTTGTCATGGCTGATATGCCATTAACTTTATTGTAAGAAATAAATCCTTTATAACACATTGTGCGTAAGGCCAAAATTTTGGGGCCCATTGTGTTGTTGTGGCAAAGAATGCAACACATTAATTGACTTTGCTTCAAATTAACATTTGATTGTCATTTACCATGAAGGAGGCCCAAGCTATTGAAGTCTTTTGGTGAGGTTTCCAAGAAGCTAATTACTTCTTTAAGGATTCCAAAAACACTTTTTGTAGTAGAGGATCCTTAGTGTCAATGCCAACCTCATCATCAACACCAAATTCAAGCAAGTTTTCAAGTTGCTTTAGATCGTCCATACCATTGTTGTTACACTAATAGTAGTAAAAACCTCCATGGTCTTCTATGTTAGTAGTAGAAGGTAAAATAGGGTGGTAGAAGTAGTAAGCAAGAAAGGTGAGATGTGAAATTGTGCTTAGATGCAAACCCATGTTTCCACAAACTTGCAAACGAAAGCACTAGAGCTTGAGAAAAACGCAAAATAAAGAATCAAAAGTTGAGACACAACAATAATAAAGACAAACAAAAAACTCAAAAGTCAATTGAAATAGAAATTAGACATTTTTTTTTGTTTAGAAAAAAAACCTTCTTCCACATTGAACTCCAATGCATTTTTAGTAGCCACCATGTTGATTCTTGAATAAAAGCAAAAGAAAAACTAGTAGCACTTTTTGTGTGTTCTTGCCAAGGTTACATTCAAGAAAGTGCGGTGATGGCAAAAGTGTAAGTGTGCACATAACAAAACTTAGAAGAAAACCCTAAATTAAGAAACCACATGGTTTTTAAATTTCACACAAGTTAATTCTCACCCAAACATAAAAAACCACTTGGTTTTTAAATTCCACACATACTAGTTTCAGTCAAAGAACCTTGACCCTATTTTGATGCTAGGTTCAATGCAGGGCTAGGTTTTTCAATTTTGGCAAAACCACGGTTTGGTTTTGAGGGCAAGTTTTTCAAAATTGGCAAATGCTAGTTCAATTCCGGGAATGAAGGTTTTGTTCTTACAAGTTGAGCAAGTGTATATATACATTTCAACCATGACCATGCAAATGTATAACAATGTAAGATCTTTCATCTATAGAAAAAAAATTTAAGTAGAAATTTAAATGATCCATTATGCTTTTATCTTGTGTAATGGTCAATGAAAATTGTGTAAAATTATAAATGTAAAAACTTGAAATCACAATGAATGCACACACACAATCCATAAATCGTTTAATGTCATCCATGTGGTGAGTTTCATTCATGGACTAATGGCAAGATGCTAAAGTTTGATGTTTAGAATACCATTAAAAATTATCCCATAGTTTTGTTTTTGCCTCTTAAGATTGACCAAGATGACATCTTTCTACTTCAAAGAAAAAAAACACTTTGTGTACTTGAAGTGATTCCAATTAAGGACAATGCTTTCAAGAAACAAGTCATTGTAAATTTGCCATAGCTGCACATGTTGTGATGCCACATTTCCTATGAACAATTGAATAATAAAAATGTCAAAAAACCTTTCATGAAAAGAATACCACATGGTAGAAATAACCCATCATCTTGATTATGCTCCTAATCCATTCTTTGGGTTGTAATACATACATACACACCCAAAGCTTTACAATAGTCTTTAGAGCAATTTATACCTAAATTCAACAAAAGTAACAAGCTTGGTGTTTGTTTTCCATCAACAAACATGCATTGTGTTTTGATCTCATTTGCTTCAAGTTTGAATGTTTGTATTTTACTTAAATGTATTATAACCTTTTACTTCCCCTAATCAAATTCCATGTGTTCTTTTTTATGTACTTTGAGTTGAAGCCCTTTTTCAAAGACGAGAAATGGATCAACTACAATTTTCTCATCGGGGTAAATGATTGACCATTTGTAATGGATCACTAAATAATGCAAGAACACAACCATGTATGTATGTGCAAACTCATTGCCAAGACATATTATGAGGTCCACCACCAAATGGTACATAAGTGTGAGGTGGTGGTCCAATTCCTTCAAAGTGAGATGGATTAAACCTTTCAAGATTTACAAAAATTTCTAACGACTTGGATGAATGCTCAAAATCCCAAAATACTTGTAATATCAACAAATATGAAGGATTTATTTATTACTAGAATGGGTAACCCCATAAAAATGTCATAGTAATAACCCTCAACAATGCAAAACACCCATTGTGAAACTCATCAAATGGATTGCAAAACCCTGTAAGGTACAATAAAAGAAAGCCTAGCTTTAAGAAAATTTCAAATAAAATTGAATATGGTTAGAGATATGCACAACTATAGTTAAATTGAATAGTTGTGTTCCATTACCTTGCACCTACAACAAATGCGTTGACGAGCTAGGTTACACATGAATGAAATGAACGTCAATGGTGAGGAAATATGCACCATATAGAACGAAAGGGTGTAGCCAATGAATGTGTAACCAGGGTCTGCCATGTATTATGCTCCAAGTTCAAGCTTACTGCTATCTCAAAGGGTAAGATGTACTCACCTGAGAAGTGACTTATTTGGTGCCGCATCACATTAATAATTACAAATACATCTTTGTAAAAGTCACTCTTGAAAGGTACAAGCCACGCATCCCAAGAGTTGAAGTCAAGCCCCACAGATGACGGGATTGACAGGTGATACAAAGCATTGCCCCATTTTCTTATACAACAAATCCTAGGATGAAACATGAGCAAACGCTTCTCAAGCTTTGGTGATGCATGCTAACCTGTCTGATGATCTTGCTCAGAATCCTGATGTGACAAGGCTCAAACTCCAACAGCCAGCAAACGATGTCTTTGCCTGTCCTTCCATACACAAACCTCTTTGCAATGTGCCTGTACTCACATGCACCAGATGCTGACATATCCCTGTTTACTACAATCCATCGGTCCCTGTTCCTGAATAACAATTGTCAGATAAATGGGACAACATGGATAGGAAGAATATTTCACACTGGTCACAAGTACAAGTCCAACCAGAGATGCTTTTGAGGCCTGTTTCAATCTCCTTTTCCTCCACAGGCAAGGACATTGACACACAATGCACAAACCCCAAGTGTTCAAGTAAGCTTTGTCTGCTACCTACAGAAGCTCCTATCAGCTTCATTAAATACCCACGGGGACCATGCATGCCTCCAATATGGTTAAGCAGATCAGATTCTCTATACTGACCAGGGCAAGGAATGTCCAACATCAGTTTGTCCAGCACTTGACCTAATCTAGTGCAACTACAAACCAGGACAACAAATGCAAGCAAATACAGCCCATTGTCTAAACAGTAGTAGAACAGCAGACAAGCTTTTATATCGCTGAAATCCACCAGTAGTGCTCAATCCATGCCTGTGGCCCTTATCAGAAGGTCAAATCCAAAATCCAAGGTGAGACATTGACCAAGTACAGACACCTTGTGTGCTGTTTCTCTGAACATCCAGGCTTCACAAACCCTAAACTTTAGAAGCTTGTACCTTCTTGACTTATGGGCAAATAATGTTGGTTGGGAAATCTCTGAATCTCAAAATTCAAAATCGTATCAGGATAGGCTTGACTTCTCTGGCCATAGGCTATTATACCCTACAAAAGCCTGCAAGTAGTCCTGTTTCAATCTGAGTGTTTGGAATCCCTTAATCTCCAGTGTGTTCTACCCCGGAGGATTTCAGCACCATCAACTTGCAACCGCAACAAGTGTGTAAATTGCAAGCATGGAGGTATATGGCTGGTAACATCTGGAATTGATGTTTGAGATCCAGCTGGGTGAGAGCAGCCTGCTCCATTCACCTCTACTTCACCTTCATTCCCTGGCACTGTAGAAGCAGGACTGCACATTGACTGCAGAACATCAGATTGGCTGCACTCTCTTCTGTACTCAAGTGCCATACTTGAAAGTTCATATTTTTCATGAACTGCAACTGGAACACTCTGCATCCCCAACCACATTCTATATTAGACTGTAACCACATTATATTGCCTTCATTGCCACTTTCCCTATCAACCAGCCAAACAAAGAAGCAAGTATCCTCCATTGGCATGAAAACAATAAATCAAATAACAGAGAACCTTAAAATGCCCCAAACATCAGGTAGAAAGAGCAATTGATCTTGCCAAGTACTATTGAAGAGAGCTACCTGGAGATCTTCTGGATTCATGAATTGAGATACTTAGGTAAGCCACATATGAAGGAAAATATACACCCTTTATTGGACTATTGAGAAACAGGCTAAGACGAGATTACCTCCATCACCCATCCAACATATTTCACATTGTTGACATGTTGATTCATGTCCAAATCACTGCGTCTTGGCTGCAACAAGAGGGTCATGTGGAGTAAGATTACAGAAATTTTTCTGATGCCACATATGTGCAGCAGTCATGAGAATTCTTCTGTTTTTCCAAGCTCTATGAATATGTGCATGAGCATTTAATTCTGGATGCCAGGTCCAAGAGAGGAACACTTACAGTCAGTCCATACTGCACAAACTGGGCAGTATCATCAAGTCTGTCTATTTTCTGTGTCATGGTGTTTTTGTCCTTCATGGAGAATCTTTCGAGATGGAAAGGAGAAATCTCAGCTCGAACTTCATCAGGCATCTTTGAAAGCCTCCTTGTGTTTTGATTCATTGTCACCCAAGTGCTGCAAGGCAATAAGATTCAGAGATTTCCTTTTGCAATCTGAACCAATCTCAAATTGTTGCACATTGAAGATACAATAAGCATATTGGGAGGATGAAGCTTGCACCTTGTAGCACGGGAAATGATCTGCCCTGTTTTGTAATTGCGCACAAGCCAGTCACGTCTCATCCCATTCTTGCCTGATGCGGCTACCCATGTATCCACCTCCACCACATCCCCCCTGTCAAGTACCGAGGGCTTTGTAAGATATTACTAGTATCACAAATGACAAAAGTGCCAACTACAGTTTGGACTAAACAAAGACCCATCCGTCCAACTTCCTAAATCTGACAGTGTGCAAAGACCTTGATAGAATGAACTGCAGATATATCCCATGGGTAGTCTTTGATCTGCAGAAGACAAGCATCAAAGACTAACCATCATGCACTTGTCAGGCTGCCTCTCAGCTAAACCTCACACAGGTGAAGACTTAATCGGCTGAACACAGTAAAATCACCAACTTACCAAGCAGGGTAGGCATCAACTTCAATACGCATACAAGTAACAACCCAAATCAGGTCATTACGGATCATTCCATGTGTGGCACCAAATCCATCTCCAGCCAAACCAGACATCCATACGTGATTCAAAGCAGTTTCCTGTTCCAAAACCCATCATGGCACTGTCATGAACAAGAATGCCCAAAAAGGAAGGATGGGCCTGTAACAAACATATCACAAAAAGACACCCTCGCCTACACTAAGCATTGTCAAGGAAGAGTTGTTTGCAAAGCCCCACTCTACTGAACATTCAAGTCTCTTCATCAAACCCTAACAATTGATTTGAGTTTGTGTTGATGATGTTTAGCATTCTGTTCTTTTGTCATCATCAAATTCAGTTCTCATAGTTACAATTGAATGAGCTTTCTGCTTGAGCTTCTCTCCTACAGAACTGCATTTAGGGATCCACTTACTTGCAGGTGATTCATGAATGTGTCGATGGAGGCAGCCTTATCAACGCCCACTTCATATGAGCGTATCACAAAAGTTTGACGATACACCCGTCTGCCTTCAACAAGCCTTCCCTGTCTAAACGACTCCGCAGCCGACAAGTCCATTTTGTCAGCAAGAAGCTGTTCAGACCGCCGCTGCTTGTCTGCTGCCAGTGCAAAGCTAGCAATTGCACCAAGTACGGCATTGAATCCTGCATGTTTGGAATGGAGTTCTTCAAATGTAGTCGTATTAGTAGAAGTAGTAGTAGTAGCAGTAGAAGAAGACAGGGTCTTATTGTTACTCATCTCTCCCTGCTGTGGTTTCTTCTTCTTCCCAGCACCTGGCTTGTTGGAACCCTCGTACTGTGTACCATTGACTTCAGCGATCTCGTGAACACTTTGCGTAATTGTAAGCGTCGTCAATACTGATCTCCTTCTAGCAGGCAATGCAGACAAATTCTTACGTCTCCATTTCAGGGTAATAGACTTTCCAAGATTCTTGACGTTGTTGGATAGCTGAAGATCCGAGGATTGCGTTGCAGAGAACGAAGTGCTGCAGGGAGGAGGAGCAGTGAATCTGATGATATGCTGGCCTCTTGCTGCTGCTGCTGCTGCGCAGTTTGTCCTTCCTTTCCCTGTGCTTCTTGCAACTGCTTCCATTGCACGAAGCGTTGCTGTGGGAGAGGGAGAAAAGAAGCTTTACGGAACTGGCGGGGAATTTTCTTTTCAGATGGGTCCGACGTTTTGCTCGATAGATGTGCTATCCGATGCGCTCTCTCCCGCACAAAAAAAAGTGCGAAGGTCAGATTCGCGTTAGTAGAACGTGATGACGGACCTGCAAGACAAAACAGGTCGTCTCGAAGTGAGATGAAAGAATCATCGTTGTGCGATCGCTTCCAATTCACAGCATCTGTTTTCAAGAAAATCCTTTCGCCCGCCGCTCCTCCTCCTCCCCCGATTCCTCTCCAAACGTAGAAATCGATGCTGCAAATGCATCGCTGCGAGACGGAACCGCAATTTCTGCAAACTAGCTGATTGACTGCTCTTCAACGCAGCAGCAGAGCACAGTGTTTTTGTTTTTTTTCCGTACCTGCATTCAAATCCAAACGCGGCAAGCAACAGCATCATCCGGCGATCTCCAACGCTTCATCGCTTCAATCCAACTGGCTGAAAAACACCAGCAGATCAAACCGGATCTCCTTCTTCTTTCAACCGCCAGACAATGCAGCAGCAGATCCTGCTCTTCCACTCTACAGATCTAATTTCTGCAGCCCCGCACACGCAGAAAGAGCATGAAGAAGAAACCGCAGTAGCAGCAGCAACAGCAACAGCAACAGCAGAGCTACTGATGAGTTTCCAAGACACGAAACTCCATCAACCAAGCTCATCGACAACACCTGCCTGCCTACCTGCAAGCGACTTGTTCTACTAGTGGCGGACTAAACTTACGGTAGGGGAGTTTTTCTTCCACAGCAATAGAACTCGGAAAAGAACCAAAAAAGAAAAAAGAAAAAAAGAAAAACGAAGACTCACTCACAGGTGAAACTGACGACTCATGACTGCTTCAACGGAGATGCGGGTCGATACTCCCAAACGATGTCCGTGACATTTTAAATCTACAGTTCTCTTCCCGCAAAGCCGCAGATCGTCACACCAAGCTCCACACGTCATTCCCCGGCGCTTGCTTCTCTCGTCTGCTGTCGTTGTGTCCGCCTCTGACCTCGTCGTCCGCCATCGCTATCTCCGTCTCTCTCGTTCTCCCTCCCTCACCATTCTCTCTCTCTCTCTTTCTCTCGCTCGCTGTGTGCCTCTACCGATGTCCATTTCCGCAATGGAATCATCCCGCTGCATTAACATTCTGCGACGAATGAGCACTTTCTGGAGCTCCATTCTAGAATTCTGTCTCCGCTTCCGCATATAAAAACTCGGCCCCCAAACCAGAACACCATTACGCGGTTCCGAGAGCTGGCAGCGTCAATATTCTGAGCACGACGATTGTCAGTTCCGCCCCGGAATCATCATCACAACACAGATTCACATAACAGCAACGTGTTGTTAGAATTCTGTTTCCATTTTCCCATTTAAAAAAGATAATCGTTCCCGTCCAGAAGGCATTCTGCGGATTTGAAAGCTGGCAGTAGCAACATTCTGACCATGACAATCATCCGTTCCGCCCCGGAATCATCCATTAGAACTCAGATTCAGCATTTAAAGGAAATCTCTCTCTTTTTTTTTTTCCCGAATTTTCGTTTGGAATTATTCTTATTATTATTAGTATTATTATTATTATTTCATTTTTCCTAGGAAGATAGGGATGATGTTTTTTTGGGTTTCTGTCCACAGGGACAGAAGAGGGCAGATTAAACGAACAGATTACCGGCACATCGTCATTCAATGGAAGCCTGTGATGGAGCAACTTATGGATGAACGTCGTTGATAACCAACCTACCGAGTTGATACCAGGTCCTGTAACTTGGTAGGTAGTTAACACCAGGTCCTGCGGCTTGGTAGGTAGTTGATACCAGGTCCTGTGACTTGGTAGGTAGTTGATACCAGGTCCTGTGACTTGGTAGGTAGTTGATGTTAGGTGGCAAGTAGGTGGATAGTTAGGTGTATGTGGATGGGTATCGAGTTTTGACTTGGGTAACCGCCAGGGTGTGAGTCCGGGTACCAACTACCTACCAGCCGAACCTACCAGCCGGTTATTAAAAACTTAATAACCTGCCCAGGTGATTGGAATTTCATCCAGGTAGGTTATATCAATCCTAAAACCCTAAATTTTTTTAGGGTTTTGAAAAAAAACACATAAACACAGGAGAAAAAACTATTTACAAAACCCTATAACCTACCTAGGAAGTATAACCGGGGGTTCTCAAGGTGGGTCTTTGAGAACCAACCCTTGTTTATTCAATTTGACCGTGAGATTGATAACCAGCAGGTTGACATTTTCACCAAAACAAACTACCTACCCAGCCGGTTATGAGAAAAAAGAAATAACCGGCCAACACTGGTTAGTAAGGTAGTAAGGGGCTCATGGGTTAACAGGTGCGTAGTAGAAACATAAAAGACTCAGCTAAACAAGAACTGGGCTGCATGAATCCTGCAGTTCAGAGGCGGGAGAGAAGCTGAGAAGCATGAACCAGAACAAATAGGACCTCTGACAAAGTCCGACAAAAAAGAGAATCTGAGAGAAAGGGAGTTGCAAAAAGCATGCAGGCGGAGAAAAAGAGAATGGGTGTTTTGTGATTTTCCATGATGAAAAAAAAATCAAGGCACATTC
>Ga0209208_10004805_pt1 | contig 18989 bp, 6 predicted proteins | sample S1TSphfallax_3_FD_187694 | JGI IMG/M metagenome (GOLD analysis project Ga0209208, IMG submission 187694) | Host-associated microbial communities from peat moss isolated from Minnesota, USA - S1T2_Fd - Sphagnum fallax MG (SPAdes) (version 2) | ecosystem: Host-associated > Plants > Peat moss >... | reverse complement strand
AAATCATGACCTTCCTAAACCCTTAGCCCAAAAAAAGCGCACCCAAATCTCCTCACCCACCCTCCAAATCCCAAAAATATTTCCCCCATCGACGACGGCAGTTGCTGCGCGAAAATAGACGTAAAAGTAAAAGTAAGAAGTAAGAACTCGAGGTCCTGAATAGTTTTTGGGCCCTCGAGTTCGGGGGGACAGTTTTATTAAAAGTGATCTGGGTTTTAGGACCTCGACAGACGGACAGACAGACAGACTTACTGAATTAATATATAAGATTGTTTGTTTCTACAATACAATAATAATTTTGCACCAACTTTTTATATATTTTTGACCTTGATATGTTCTTTGTTGCATCTACAAGTGTAGGGGGAAAAGGTGACAAATTTGTTCAATATAAAGCAACAACAATATTAGTTGTGAAGACACTTGAAAACAACGCATGTCATTAGAAAATACCCTACCTTGTATTTTCTTCACAAGGTTTACAATTTGTAGGGGATTTCTTTCATTTCATTATAAATTGATTAAAAAATAATTTAGCTAAAACTATAGATATGAAGTTTTGTTTTGCTCCTTTTGTATTCTATTGCTTTTGAAACGAATTATTTTCCCTTCCTATGTAGCTTTTGAAGCATTGTTGTAGGTTTATTTGTGTGCATTTGAGATAACTGGCTTACCATAATTAGTCATTACTATTGAAATTTTTTGTGCTATTGATCAAAGTCTTGTATGAGACATCAAAGTCCACTAGTGATTCAAGCTTGCCAATTGAAAAGTTGGGCGTAAATTTATAGCAAGGTTTTCAAAAATTGTGGATGTCCACCACATTGCATGATTACATGATGTCTTGTACCTTGTTAATGATTGGTGAAAAGCTCAAGCATTAGGTCAAGCCTTGTTCAACAACTTGGTTTAACCATTTCTTGTTATAGGTGAAAGTAGGTGGATCGAACACTTTCAAATGTCAAAAAAGACATTTCTAGATGCATGTAACCAAGGGAAGCCTTTGATTTCAAAACATGATACCAAGTAGTTTTCCAAGAAGAAGGATGGCTCCTTGCAAACGTGTGTTTATTATTGTGGCTTGGACCTACTTGTCATCAAGAATTGATATTCTTTACTTTTGATTTAAGGATTACTAAATCTATTGAATCACATGAAAATATACACCATGATTGATATACATGGAACATAGAATTTGGTGCATATTCAAATGAAAGACAACATTCCAAACATGTTCCATCGTTTGTTCCATCAATAACAATTTCATTTTCTCCAAGAACATGGAGGACCATGAGTAGCATGTATGTCTTGTTTTGGACAAGCTCGAGGAAGTCAAGCTTTACACCAAATATGAGTTTAGTGTCAATTTCATGAAACCATTCAAAGTGGAATTCTTAGGTTACATCATCTTTGGAGATGGCATTTGCATGAACTTTTGTTCATGATGTTCAATGTTTCTTTGGATTCACCAACTTCTTCCACAATAGTGGCCCTTCTTATTCGTTTAATTGAAAAGGATAAACCGTTTGCATGAGTTGAAACTAAAACACAATAAAAAAACATGGCATTTAAGAATGCATAAACAACTCAATTTGTAGTCATTTATGACTACACATGATTGCATGATTATGTAATCTGAACGCACACATTGTATTTTTTCATTAATCATATATATTTAGTCAATTGCAACAACCATATGTGATTATGTCTTACATGACTATAGTCATTCTTACCATAGTCATGGAAGACACCTCCAATGGTGTACTTTAATTTTTAAACTATAAATCAATAGATTATTGATTTAAATCATTCTTGCCACATGGTTGGCCTAGGGAACCTAGACCTAAATGTTAATAACACATTGTGATATGGCAATTTTGGCCTAGGTCATAAATATTTTTATGTCTTGTTATATGACAAGCTAATGTTATAATTTGATTTTTGGCAAATAAAACCTAGTCAAACAAGGCTAGGTGATTTAGCCTAGAAAGCCTAACCTAAACAACCTAGTTTAGTCTAAAAACAAACCTAAGATATGAACTTTGTTGCCTAAGCAAGGAAGGTAGGTAACCTAGGCTTACATTGTAAGTTTGAAGACTTGAACCCCTCACCTTTATTTCGAAAGTTCAAGTCTTTAACCGTTTTAGCACAAATTTTTTTATGTAACAAAATTATCGATTGCAAAAATACAAAAAATACATTGATTGCAACCTAAGTAGAAAAGTTTATACACTATGAAAACCTAGGCTATTTAATGCCTATCTAAATTAACCTAGGAATACATAGGCTAACCTAGGTAATCTAAAATAACCTTGGACCATGATTTAGGCTAGCATAAGCTTAATATAAAATAACCTATAATAGCCTAGGTTGACAAAAACTAACCTAAATTAATTAAGGATGACTAAGGTTAGATTAAGTTGACTTAACTTAACCTTAAGCTGACCTAAGTTAACCTACACTAACCCTAGTTTAATTTAGACTAACTTAGGCCTCCTTAAGGTATCATAAACTGACCTAGGTTAAACTAAGTTGATTTAAGTTAAACTTAGGTTAGTTAAGGCTAAACATAGGCTAACCCAAGTTAAACCTAAATTAACCTTGGTTAAATTTAATTTAAATGTAAATTAACCTAAGCTAACTCTAGGTCAACCTCAAGTTAACAAAAGCTAACTTAAGTTAATGATGGCTAAAACTTAAACTTAGACTAACATAAACTAAATTAATTTCGGTTGAACTTATACTAAACCTAGGTTAAACAAAATTAAGTTCAACAAAAATTTGGCTAAACCTTGGTTAAACCAAAATATGGTTAAACCTTTGTTAAATCTTAATTAAACAAAAAAATGGTTAAACTTCTATTAAACTTGGGTTAACCCTTGGTTAAACAAAGACTTAGGTAAACTTTGGGTAAACCTTGGTTAAACTTCAATCAAAATTTGGTTAAACCTTGGCTAGCCTTTGATTGAACTAAAATTTAAATAAATTTTGGGTAAAACCTTGTTTAAACTTAAAATAATTTAGGTTAACTTAGGTATAGAAGGTCACTTAGGTAGGATAATTTAGGCACACATAGGGACACATAAGCCTACCTAAGTTAACCTTGGTTAATCAATGCTACCTAGGTTTAAGTTTCCTATGATAGCTTATTAAATTTGTTTACTTAGGGTAGTCTAAAATCGCTTAAATTATGACACATGTTGCATTTATGAAAATGATTATAACTCTTGTAGTCATAATTATAATGATATATTCATTTGTTTAACTATAGTCATATAAATGGTTGCAACTCACATCCACATTCAATTACATGAGTAAGTTTGGACTTTAGTCTCAAATTGTCATAATCATAAAAACAATGTTTTAGTGTTATGAAATTGCCTTCCAATTTTTGAAGGTTTCTTTCACAATTGCCCCATTTTTTTATTCATGTAAACCTTTCTAGACCATTTATCTTAGAGACAATCATTTCTAACTTTGCATTAGGCATCGTGTTTTCACAACTTGGAGAAGATGACCTTTTTTTATCATGTCAACTTTCATTTTTGTAAGTTTTCTCTTACTAAATGGCATTGGGCAAAAACACTTCTCACATTTTCATAGGCACATGGTTTGCTAATACCACCTTCCCATCAAATTTTCCACTGCTTAACCCAATAGTGATTATTGTTGCAACTTTAAAAAAAATTAGGTCAATGAAATAAAGCTTTGTGTTGTGAACCCACAAAATAAAATGACTTCTTCCATTAATGCTCTAAAAAACAAGTTTAATGACAAGATGCACATAAGTTTTAGACTAATCACTTACCTAATATGCAAGGTATTTTCCCCTAATTGGATGTAGCACTTAGGTCCATTCTCAATTGGGGTACCAAAAATGAAATGTCTAATTTTTTAAAGGACTCATAATGAGAACTTTAGATTTTTCTTCTATTTGCATAATTATAATTGTAGTGTATTGTTATATGCCTATAGATAAAATGATGCCATATTAAATGAATAAAAATATTTAAAAATAATTTGGACATTTTATGAATGTCCTTTTGAATCCTTTAAATTAACAGTATCAAGTGTCCAAATTGCACTTCATTTTTAAGAGAATCAAAATGAATTCATTAAATAATGCAATGGTTGTCAATTTATTTATTGATTAAATAATGTTTACATCTACGTTTGGCAATTTTCATTCAAAGCATTTGATTACATAATAAAACATATGGGAATTTTGAAGGCAACATAATTCAATATTTGGGGTACAAAGATAAAGACTATTTTTTTGGCCATTTGGTTTATTTTTTGGTTATTCACTAGGCTTAAATTTTTAAATTGAAAATGCAGGTCCCATGTGCATGAAATAATCATTAAATTAACAAAAAAAAAAACCAAAATTTCCATACAAATTTATTCAAACATTATTTACATTTTTTGATTTGAACCAAAATTTATATGCAAATTGATGTACACATGTGAAAAATCATCGACATCACATGAAGTATCTTAGTTTGGATTATTCAAATTTTATCATTTAAATTTGTCTTGTGTAAAGTCTATTTGTAATAGGTTAAAAAAAGTCATTTAGTGAGAATTTCATTTTAAATGATGGATTTTGGATGATTTGTTTTACATTTTAATAATTTTCAAAATAGTTTTTGACTTAAATATTAAAAAAAAACCTTTTTGAATTCAATATTATGATCTTGGTGGTCATTAGGTGTTAATTCGATTTAATTCCCTTGTTTAAAGATATATATTCAAATTAGCCTTCATATTTTCTATTTTTATTTTTGTAGCCTCTATTAATAATTAATTTATGATTTTTTAAACCAATTTGGTGACCACCAAACATTTAATCAAATATCTTCTATAGATTGTTCACACTCTTCTAAATTAGTTTGATTTTGTAATTATCCTATTGACCACTAGGTTCAATTTACAATTCTAGTACCTTTTTAAATTGTCCAAAATATTTATTATTATTTCTTTGGACTTTTTAAAAGTCTAGAATTAAATAAATACATGTTATAAATCCTAGACATCACACCAAAGGCAATGGTATTGCAAACGCATGCATGACTATTGTTGCCAAATGCATCAGTCATAACACTAAATGCCATATGATTTTGTGGTGCTATGACTTTCTGGGTGGTATAACAACTGTAGAGGAAGATAGAATGTCTGTGATTGAATTGAATTGAATTGGGATTGTCATGTTATTGCATGCAAAGGAAGGCCCGGAATCATGCATTGAAGCAAGTGAAACTAAGGTAGATGAAAGGGTACCAAACCCACTTGCAATGGACATTGCAAGAGTAATTAATTGTGTTGCAAAGCCAACATGAGCCATCATCTACATCATAAGCCATCAAAGCTTTGAAACTTTGAGGTGATGCAAAAGACAAGCTAATTCGGGTAGAAGATTGGCCAGGAGTTTAACTGAATAATTGTAAAAGAATCCAAAATTGTTAGAGGGCCACCCAAAGACAAATGGGCAAATGTAGCCAACCTAGCTAGGATGTTTGAAAGTTATGGGGGGGGCGTTAGAATGCAATGCAAGTAAAATACACAAGAGATAGATCTATTGTAGGTTCATGTGAAAACACTCAAGGAGGAAAATGAACTCGTCATAGGGATACAAAACACTTCACACAAAGCACTTAAGAAGTTAAGAAGCTAATGCCTCCTTGGAAGAGGACATGAAAGCATTGAACACAATTATTGCAAATCTACACAACAAAATCAAGAAATTGGTGAAGAGCAAACATTAAAACCTTGAAGAAAATCAAAGTTTGAAACAAGATAAAGGTTGTCAACAATATGAGCATGAGTCGAAGGTCATTTTACACACTATTGAGTTGGAGCAACTCCACAAAGAGATGACACCCACAACCCTAACCTTGATCTAATAAATATATATGGGGTACATGCTCTCTATCTCTGCACTTAGCTGTAGACATTCAAACCAAAGTTGATTGCACAATTCCTACTACTCCATCTGCCCACCAGATGAAGTGTCAATGGGAAATCAGACCACATTTAACCTCTAATCCCACATATCAAATTCTGGAAGCACCCATGGAGGCTCAATCCATAGTTTCAATTGTAGATATTCAAGGGAATTGAGTATAAGCATTGGACAGTGGTTTCGTCAACTATCTAAATTGAAACAAATTCTGAAAGCACCTATGGAGGTCCATTTCCACATTTTCAACTACAGATAATACTGAAGTAGAAGAAAGTAGTGTTGCAAAGGAAGCATCCAACGACCAATGCTTTGATTTTCAATCGCTAGCTACTTGACATTGCCCTGGAGGCCATGCCAGCTCAGAGATCAAACAACCATAGAACAAAAAAGGTAATCTCCCTTATAGCCAAAGAAAAATTCAGCATTACTTCAGAAGATGAAGACCCTTGAATTTCTGAAAGTTCAAAGGTTTATGCAATGTTCTTACAGATCCTGGTTTCTTACAGACCAAATATGAGAAAGCTTTCCATTTTGCGAGGAAGCTGGAGGCAGAAGTTTCTGCACCAACAGCATCTAATGGTGTAGTAACCCAAGATTGTTCTCAGCACAAAACTGACACCACCTTCACAGCAAACACCTCTTGTATTGGGTGCTCAGCCAATACAACCCTGGCAGCTGCAAACTTTCTCACAAACACTAGGTACTACAAAGAAAAGAATTGGCTTCCAGACAAGAGTGGGTGGTTGACTACATGCACTGTGAGCAACCAAAGCAAGGCAAAGCTGTGAAAACACATGTAACAACAAAGTGAGGCTATACAGCTTTTGGGTTCCTAAGTGGTGCTGGAAGAATAGAGTGGAACTCTTGGATTCCAGCCAATTTTCATGAGATGCATTATTTGTGGTTCACACAAGAAGACCAGTAAACAGAGTAAACAGACAGCAAAGAAAAGATTCCTGCCATGATCCTAGCATGTTGAGATGAAAGGAGAACACACCGGTGCACTTACAGTGGAAATGCCAGTGCCCATCACAATATCTGATCTGATGAGGATGTCAGCATCATACAAGCCCACAAAAGTTCAAGTCTTTTGAAATCCTGCATCAGATAAAATTCATCATAAGCTAGCCATTAATTCAGAAAGGCCATTTCCTCAAGACTAGAGAAAGAACCATCATGGTTGTACAGTGATTGTAAATGAACTCCTGCATGACATGAATACAGACAATTCAGCATTGTGGTGAAAACAAAAATAACAACCCATACCATCGCATGTTTTGAAAGTTTTGCTGCAGGCCACTCTAGAGATCTGTTCAAGCTGTATTCACACTCTGCTGAATCTAGATGTACAATTGAGATTGAGACCTCATAGGTATGGATTTATTTACACGAAAAATTGATGATCTACAAAGCAAAAATTTTGAAAGAAAATAGAAGATACCAACCTGAATAGACAATTCCAAACAATTCCAGCAGCCCCCACAGCTATTTTCACCAAGTCAAACACTGTAATTCAGTAACTCCTACATCCACCTGAAACCAGCAGAACTGCACTCAAAGCTCCAGTATGTTGATAAGCAGACAACAAGACAGAAATGCAAAAATGCACAAAAGCTGCAGATGAAGGGTATCAAGCTTCAAACTTGATATCCTGCAAGCGTAAAAGTTGAAGATGGAGGAGTTTGGAGAAAGGAAATCTGAGAGATATACTGTGAGAGTGGAGAAACTGACCTAGTAGACACTGACCTAGTTTGTTGCTCTAATCTATTGTACCCTAGAGGATCCCAAACATGAATGCCTAACAACAGTACCCATGTTACTTCTTGCACACTGCAAGGGAAACCCAAAAAAAGAAGAAGTGAGTTTCCAACTCATGATAAAAGAAAATCTGATTCTGATTCTGCATGCATGACCCAAAAGTTAAGGTCAGTGTGCACACTCACATAACTGCAAATTGGAGAAAATCTTAAGTTTCTTCAAAAAGGCTCCCAGAATTTAGGATTCTGGAAGCAAAGAGTTTTATATAGTACAAGCTTTCCTGAGACCTTGTTCCATCAGCTAAAAGAGACCAGCAGTTGTCCACTCTTTCACCTATAGAACTATGCCTGACCGATAAAGTAGAAACAAGCAAGCAATTATCTGCAACCCAAAAGTTTTACACAGGCTTTGCCTCTACCCTAAACCATATACTCAAACCATTATTGCAAGGCTCCAAGCAGTTCATCAGCCAGTTCCTCAATCCTGTCTGCTTCCATGGTGTCATTTCCATAGAATGTTTGGGCATTGGATACCATTAACTTTACATCGTGTTCAAAGGCTTGAACACTGTGATAGTAATCCCTCTCCACACGAGCACTTATTGTATCAAATGACAAAGGCAACGCAATCCTGCACAACAAAGGAATTTGAAACACTTAGCTTCCTAAACCCTAAACCCTTTCTGAAGGCAGAAATCTTCTAATAAGTCATAACTGGGGTAACTTTAATTTCTCAACCCCCTCCCTCAAAAAGAGTCAGAAGACACTGGGTTCCAACCCATGTGGAGAATGGGTTCACCACCCAATGATGGTCTTATTATGCAGGGTGCCTACTAAGCATGGATTTGCACCTGCAAGAACTTGCAAGGGGGGCCTTGTGCATATACACTATATGAATTCTTACCATGAAAGGGACAACCCCTAGTACACATATATAGCAATATAAACTTCAGATGTAAGAACACATTTGATGACAGTTTGCAATTCTGGTACCTGTTTATATACTCAATATTATACATGTCCTCCTGCAGTTTTTCCAATCCAAACTCATTCTGCAAGGAACCACAATTGTTACTTGAGTCAGCCAGCCAACCCCCTTTATACAATGCTATTTGGGTTTCAGCAATCAAGTGAAGGAACAAGAAGTTGTGCAACAATTTCAACACAAATCCATGTAAAAGATATCACAAAAGTGGAGACCAGAATTGAAAACCTTCTGTACAGCATTGTATTGAAGCTTGTCAAATATAGTTTTCAGTGACTCCTTCTGTGGCTCATCAATGCTGGGCAATTGCCAGTCCTCAAGGTTGTAGTTCTTCTCAAATAGCTCCCAAGGGCTATGAGCAGTGGGCTCTGCTGATGACCCTTTATACATGACATGGTACATTTCCCACGGGCTCTCTGGAAACTCGGGTGACTTGGGCTTCAGAAGTTTGATTCGACCCTCCCACCAGCTTCCAGCTTTCCCATTTTCTTCACATGCCCACCACACTTGGCAGTGATCCCGAGCCCTCCATCCTTTGTTCATGGAGGTATCATATCGGGTCCTTTCGACAAGAAAATCTGGGTGATCGGTGAGTTCCAGCAAAGTGAGCTTGAAGCTTTTGCCATAAACTTCGGAACTTACGTCGGTAAACTGAAGCTCAAGTTTGCAGCTTGTCTTTTGTGATGGCTTTTCAATCACGTAGTCCAAGCTAATAATGCGACAAAATTCAACAGCACCAACTGGCTTCTTTAGGATTCTCCAGGGGCCCTTCTCATCCAACTTTGCCTTTTGAAGAAACTCCTGATGTCCCTGTTGAAAATTCATTGGAAAGGTAGCTTAGGTGAGAAAATTTCCTACTGAATTTAATTCCCAGAATGTCCTAGAATGCAGAAATCTTGACTAAGTATCCCTGCACTGAATTACTCAAGATCCTAAATCGTTAGCCATGCACCCTATAACCTAAACCATATAATCTACTGTCATGGCCATACCACAAATAGCCGGTGTCAACCCTGACAAATAGGACATTCTCACCTGCCGTAGATACACAACCTCATCACCAAATTGGGGGATGAATCGGGTACCCAGTTCCACCTCCTCAGTCAAAAGCCATGCCACAGTATCCAATGTACGAGATCTGGTGGCAAATTTTCGGCTCCGCCTGCCCCCTCGCTGTCCCCAAGTTCCAAAATCGCCTCGTCTGGCCATTCCTTTCTCTCTGTGAGAAACATTCTGTCTCTGATGGCCTGTCAAGTGCCATGCTTTCTCATTGCCATAATACTCAAGACGATGATCACACTCAAAGCTACTTTCCTTTCCTTCCTCTTTTGGAGCCACTCGGGAGGACCTTGGCTCAGTCCAGGAGGGTCGCTCAATATCACTACCACTTAGAGTGGCATCCATATTGTTAGCAGGCTGACGGGGGCGTAAGCATCTAGCACTAGTAGAACCATTCTGCCATGATTTACTCCCATCCTTGATCAGAATCTCCTTCTCTTCCCCCCACATTGATGATGCCCCTGGTGTACTCTCTGCTCCTGAAATGGCCTGAGTTGGTTGCTCATGATTCCCCCTTGAGCGAGTCTCACAGTGGTTTTCATCAAGGGCAGATGGCATGCGTCGGACCCTTCTTGTTCTTGGTGAGGTTTCAAGGTTATTTAAATGCTGTCGCCTCTCTCTAGTTGAGGCTTGTCCAGTATAAGACCCAAGCTTCCCTAGAGCCTGATGATGTCTCTGTGTATGGTGCCGCCCTTGACTAACTTCTGCACTCTCATCAGCAGTATCTTGCTCTCCTGAGTCACTCCAGTCCTGAGTACTTGGACATGTGTCATCACAAAGATCACTGCGGCTGGTTCCCTTGTCACCTTCCTCCTAATTTGCAAGGATAGGCACACAACCCATGAGCAGTAGTCATAAATCATCTTTTGTAAAAACACAAACAAGAAATACCCACAAGATGATAATCTCACATGTCTGATTCAGTAACAAAAAAAGACAGTCACAGACAAATACAAAACCAACATATGAAGAGAAACAAAGCTCCTACCCTAAACCCCATTCATGACGAACATGATGGACAGAAACAAGGGTAATCAGACAGATGTTCTATAAGTTCCAGCCAAGCCAAACCCAAAAAACACAACAATAATGAGTGTGGTTATATCCTAGTGAGTCACTCACAAAAAATCAGAGACCATCATCAACTTCATCACAAATGGCATGACTAAACCCTAAACCCTAACTCCCCATTGACTGACTTCATCACCTCTTGACAGTGGGTGACAAAACTTAGGGCAAACAACTGTACAAAACTCTGCATCCTAAGTTTCTGTAAAATTTCCAGAAGTGACAGGAAGACTCACTTGTTGTGTCTGAACAAAAGGATATTGGTCTGAACAAAAGAGTAGTTCTAGGGTAAAAGGTCTGAGTTCAAAGTTGAGTGTAGAGGAAGGAGCTTACTTGGTCATCACCATGATCCGGTTCATCTCCCATGGCTTCCCATTCTGCAATCAACCTTGTTGGCTGATGACGACGAATTCTGGATGAAGAAGGCTTGTCCACAATCACCCGACTTCTTGTGACGTGTAATGTTGGTGCCCTCTCTTGCAGAACCAGACATGACTCATGATGCTCTTCAACATCCACCTGCTCCTCATCACTGTTTGGCAGCAGTGATTTCACTGAAAGCTCCTGCTCTGTATCAGAATCCTTGGCTTGCAAAAGCTCCTCAGTAGATGCAGCAACATGAACTACTGATTCTTCTAGAATATTATTTCTGTTGTGGACATCCATGTCTTGAGAATTCTTGTTGGCTTGACACCCAGTATCTGCAGTTCCATCATCCGTGTATTCACTACTTGCTTTTTTGAAGTCCATGTTTTTGTTCTGTCCATCACAAAGGTGATCTTGTTCATCCTCTTGTTGATGGCTTTGGGCTTCACCCTCTAGAGTCTCACCAATACCAGCTTCTGCATCTGTAGCAGTCTGCAGAAGATCATCCTCTACATCACAAACCACAAATTTGGAATATTGTGGCCTGCCAAGGGTGCGTCTGTTCCCCATGCTCCATGTTGGTAGTTCTGCAAAATGTGATGCTTCCAAGCCCTTATTTTCAACACATTTTTCACTCTTGCTTTTGCCATCTTCTGGGTGGTTTTGTGTTTCGATAAAATCCAGTTCCTTGTTGACTTGTTGACCTAGATTATTCTCATGTCCGTTTTCCTTCACCAAGACATCTCCATTATGTGCACAAGACTTCAGAGGGCTTGCAGCCGCTGCTAGTGTACAAGTTCTTTTATGTTGGGCCCCATCAGAGTTGCACATCCTGTCACGTTTTTGAACCATTGAACAAGTTTCATCACAATTTTGCACAGCTTGCAAGCTGTTACTCCCACTACCATGGTGCGTGCTTCTGTCATTAGGATATCCATTACTGAATTTTCCCACCTTTGCTTTTTTCCATTCCTGCTTCAGCTTCTCATCATGAGACATGTCCACATAAGCTGTTGGGAAGCCTTCATCAGAATCAGACAGTATTGCCTTTCCATTGTTAGTCCATGTCTCCCTTGAAAGAGCCAGTTTGTCTTTCTGAATCCCTGGGTCCATGGGTCTACTAGGGGGCTTCACAACCAGTTTCCGGACTATCCTTTGACTTGCAAGCTGAAGTGCCACAAGACTATTGGCCTCCTTGAGAGGCAAAGATCCCAATTCTGGAGGTACAGAAGTGGCTTCAGCAGTTTGTTCCTCAGGAACCTCTGCCTCCTCCAACCTAAACCCATCTGCAGCTGCCCGGGGTGGACCTCCATTCCTCAACTTCAGGACTAATCGCCGATGAGACCGAGGACGTCGGCACTCTCCAGCATTCTCTACCATTTCACGTTTACTTATGGTGACCTCTTCTTCTTCTACCATCCTTTTCTCTCTACCCCATTCAAGCTCATGCTGCACAACTTCAGCAGGATTTGCTTCTTGTTCTGGAGGAGCTGGCTCCTCAGTAGTGACACAAATCCCCAATCTGTTTTCAGAATCCAAAGCTTGAGGTCCATCTTCATGGGCTGGTGGTGGTGATGATGCAGCTACCACAGGGTTATTGTTCTCAGCTTCCTCATTTGAATTCATTGAGGAAAAGAGATTTAAAGCATTACGTGCTGCTAGGCGCCTTGGCCGAGATGAGGATGCCTGGTGAGTAGTAATACAGGCTGTTGATGTCCCAGGTCTTGGTGCTCGTGATGGCCGGTGGCGCTGTCCTCTCTCGGAGCTTTCATTGTTGTCTTTAAGTGTCTGCCTCCGCACCCTCCTCCCTGAAGCAGTGTGAATATATTCCTGTAGCGAAAATACAACACACATTCTGTGTGAGTCAGATAGCACAATGGCAGTGGAACTACTCTTGTGGATAAACCCTAAACCCTAAAACTTCCAGTACTGTTTGTTTGCATGAGGAACAGTTGAAACTGGGTGCAAGCCAAGCATTAGACCAGTTGAGAAATCCATTCAGGTGACAACTCTTGGGATTCCAGTCTGACAATTGAGACTGAGTTAGTGCTGCAAAACAATCAAGACCCTGCTGCCAAACAAGGGTTTACAGTCAGACTGAGTTAGTGCTGCTGCCAAACAAGACCCACCTCTAGTTTTCTCTTATTTCTGCAGGAGCGACGCAAATTGGTCTTGCCATCCTGCTCTTCCACACCCTCCTCGGCATCACTGCTACCCAACCCTTCATCATCAAGGCTATCCCCACTGTGACCTGCTTCTTCCTCATCACTTTGACTCTCCTCACTCGCACTATAATTGGACCCTGTATCCTCACTTAATCCTCCGCCAGCAACAACTTCCTGCTCCCAGTCCATGGTTTCACCCACTTCTGATGGTTGTTCAACCCATCGATTTCCCCCTACTCCAGTCAAAATCCCTTGCCGATCATGTCGCTCTGGAGGACGCAGCACTGCAATAGGTGGATCCACATGGCGGATATACACAGCATCATCTGTTGCACCTATGGCCAGGTGCACACTAGGTGGCGTCCAATTGATCCCTAGAGTGCCCAATCGCCGCTGTTGATATGTGCTCTGGTACGGCTCTGGGTAAGGTATCAAACCTGCAAACAATGCTTGTGTGTTAATTGTCTAACTTTGCATGGAATTTATATGCTCCCACCCATTACTAACTCCCATGTCTGATGATTTGCAAAATTGATACTTAGACAACAGCTTTCTTTTTCCTCTCAAAAGTAAAAGGTTGAACCCAGGTAGATTGTGGTGGACTGAATCTCATACTAGCATCGCACAGAAGGTCTTGAATGTTGCGCACATGTGGGGCCAGCTGTGTTTCCTGGAACACAAAGGCAGTAGTAACTTTTAGCCCTAAAAAAAGAAATGAGACACATTTGGATCCACCGTGCATGAAATAGTAGAAACATGTTGCAAGTGCTCAACTACCATACTTTGTCAAACAACTGACATCCCCTTATAAGAGATGTTGGAATCAATATAGGGTGCTCCTTGATTATTACCACATCAAGCACGTTACCGAATGCGTCCCGAACCAGTGGGCGAAAATCTCCAAGAAAAAACTGCCAACAAAAGACAAAATAGACTTGTCACTGCAAAAGAAAATCCTTCCCTACTAGGTACTCAAGAAACACAAGAAAAATATAATCCAACAACAAATAAGTGACTTTGGAACTCAAGGCGCTTATACCTACCTGGTCATACTTGACATCCTTTTGTGACATTTCAGGCCCTGTCCCAAAGACGTAGATTTGGCCCACTTCATCCGACACCACCAATGATGAACCATCACTGTCCCCAAAACACAGTAACTAACTTATAACTTGGGTTTAGGGTTTAGGATTTAAAACCTAATTTTGTCACCTTAATGACAAAAAGACATGAATTTCAGCAAGAATTGGGCAAACCCCTAATTTGTATTTGTTGTCAATCTGGTATGTGACACCCAGGGGGTACTCAAGGAAACCAAGAGGTCAAAAAACCAAGAAGCATGAAGATCAAAGTTTGAGAGCAGTAAGAAAAGACTAAAATTTCCTGAAGAACGATGCTTACGGGGAGAAATGCCCATCAACCAGATTGTATTCTCCTGTCTCATAAACTTTGATTGGATGTCCCTCCCAAATCTACCCACAAAAAAAATAATCCAGTTCTTTCACATCAAAACCCACAAAGCTAGGACAACATAATCTTATTCACTGATGGAAGCTAGCCAAACCCATATGCTCCAGCCACATTACTCAATTTACAAAAGGAAAAAATCACCACTTTGGGAGAACAGAAGGTCATAGGAAAGTGGGGGAAAGAAGAGAGGGGAGTCTTTAAAGGGACTCACATCCCAGATAATGACACGGCCATCGTAGCCTGCACTCATCGCAATCCTTGGATTAAAAGGATGAACATCCAAAACATAAGTCTGCAATGTCAAGGAATGGTTTGCTGATGTTACAGGTATATCCCCATGAACAGCAAGAAACCAGTCAAAATTTCATGTCTGCATTGGAACCCATGAACAAAAAAACAGCAGTGGAGCTTAGGATTTAGGGTTATAGTAGAACTAAGAAGAACCTGTTTGTCATGGCCTGTGAGAGAGTGCACCAAGCTGCCATCAACCGCATTCCACACACATATTCTATGATCTGCTCACCAACAGAAATTGTAGAAAGTCATTGTTTTGCTGTTTTCACTTTGAAGAAAAGTACCCCACTGATCTTGCGACTTGACTATTGGCAACTGATGTTCCTCGAGGGGTATTGGCAACTGGGCCACTCATCACTTTCTGAGTTAAAGAAAAGGAAAAATGGATTTTGTCCATTTGTGTTGCAAAAAGGCCAAAAAAAGAAAAGAAAAAGATATCTACCCATGATTGCTGCGAGGACAAAACGATTATCCAAGCTCCAAACAATCATGTTGACACCTCGGGGGGTGGGCAGAAGCCGCTGACGGGGCCCATTCCCTCGTGGTGCTGGTGGTGGCATGGGAGGTGGTGGAACACGCAAGTGATATGCCTTCACCCACCTTCCCACTTTTCCCTGACAATACAAATCACCAAAAGCCACAATCTTAGCACCAAATGTATAGGCATGCCAGTTTCAGCCTTCAGAAACTGCATGTCTCTTTACACGTTCCCACACAAAGGGATTGACAGAATGGAATCAAGAACACAAGTGTGAACAGAAAAGACTAAATTTCAGCAATAATGACTCACATGATATTTGCGGGGACGAGGGGTCCAAATGATTGCACTGCCATCCCGTGAACATGTGACTATGCTGGCATGACCAAACCAGGAGTTCTTGAACTGTGAAGGGTAATCTTTCTTCACAACATCCGATACTAATGGTCTTGCTGGAGCTGCACACCCACTTTCAAATGCAGAAGTACCCAATCCCAGCAACTGATGAATTCGGAACATATTTCCACATTCTTCTGCTTCAAGGAAACTTAAGGACTAATTCTCAAACAGTGAAACTAGAACACAAACAGCCTCACCTCCTACTACACTATACCATTATATAGCATTAGCAAAATTTCCTTTTCCCACTGTTTTCTGCAGCACTGCAGTTTTGGTTAGTTCTGGCTATACACAGTGAGGGATAAGGAGCTGTGTGGAGCAGATCCAAACACACACCTGAACTGGACGTAGTTGACATCATGTTCATGACCTCTAAGAGTGTCCAATTCATGGTTGGGCCTTCCTGTTACATCATCATTCCACTTGCATGCATCCCACACCTGTGCCACCATGGGTTTAGGGTTTAGGTTTATCAACATTCAGGTACTCCTTTGGCATGATGAGGTAAGGAACGAGATCTGACAACTGTAGTAAGTGACCACAAAAAGACACGAAACTGAAGGAATATATCACAGATCAAAGACCAAAATCAATTGAGAAAATGATGAAAACAAACAACATCCTGCAAACATGACACAAGAATAGTTGTGACTCTACATCTTTGCAACACATGCTAGATGCCCTGTGAGATAAGAAGGCAAGGATAGTGATCAGAGTTCCCCAATGCAGCAATAATCCCAGATATATAACCAGAAGGAAGTTCAGAAGCGGAAAACATCATACCCGTGCTATTTTATCTGAGCTCCCAGTGACAAAAATGCTGCCATCGGCGTTGAAAGCGCAGCAAATAACTTGGTTGATGATGGGGGGTGCAGGAGGTGGAGGGACACCAGGTCCTTTCACATCTTAACATGCAAAACCAAACCAAATGATACCCATTGATACCCAAACATAATACAGAATGGAACAGATTCTAGAACCAATGGAAGAAGGTCTTGTCATCACAGTAAGATCATCATACTTGTGGGTGGCTCCTTAGGGCTAGGCATGTAGACCCGAGACTTCCGTGATGAGTCCAGGGCATCCCATATGCGGCATGTACCATCATCTGATGTTCTGCAACAAAAATTATTTACCAAACCACCATAACATCTGGTACAAATCAGCACTGAAAAAATGCACTTGGTAGGCATCAAAAACATATTGGCAAGAAATAAAATCTCCTGGGAATGTTGAGGAGTACATAGAACCAAAGAAAATCCTATATAACAAAATGTTTCTTGTTTCACCACCAACTTGAGAAAGATCTGCAGAACATGTCTTTGAACCATATTGAAAGAATACAAGATAATCAATGGATTTTAATGAACCATGTAGTTGGTAATAATCATGGACCTGAAGAGACTTACGACAGAAGGAGGTGCTCACAGCCCTGTCGTGGGCTGAAAGTGATAGCTGTAACAGAAGAAGTATGGCCCCTCAACACAGAGATTGGTACCCCATCCGGTAACCTCCACTGCACCACAAGACAACCACCTTACATTAAGTGCTTTCAAACCCAATATGCCACACACTTGATTGTTTGTCCTCCAATTGTCTCTACCCAAAACAGACTTTGGAAGTCAAAACCCTAAACACTAAACTTGGAAAGGAGAATTTTGCATTTGAAGTCACAAGCTCTTTTACAGAACACACCTGATTGCAGCACTACAGCTCCTGTAACACTAATCTCTTTTGACCAAGGACCCTATGTCTTATGACATGAGGTAGTAACAGTTTGTACACCTAAATCATACTTCTCTCTAAAATGACAGGAGAATTTGCCTTACATCAAAGATGGAAATTTGAAACCTAGGTTTCAGGATGGACACTCTCTGCCCAACAGTGACCTAATTTTAGGGTGTGAAAAAAATTTAGGATGCTTTTTAAGCGGTTTCCGCATCTGCAGACAAATGCTATCAGCCTCAACATGTGCCCCACTCACAGGTTATCTCTTCTAGCCAAGTTTGTGAATTTTTTTTTCTTACAATTCGAATTGAGCAGTCATTTGAGGCAGAAGCAACAAGTGTATTTCCACTGCTCACAGCCATGTCAGTAATATCTCCCTGGATCGCAGCAAAAGCAAAGAATAATCAGCAGCCTCTCCACTAACCAGGCAACACCAACCATAAACTATAGACAACCTTGGGTGATACTTTGGTCTCTTGTGACACATTGTATAGAAGTAAGTTATAGAGAAGGAAAAAAACTTCTATGCCCAACACCCATGTCATAAATGTAACCTTGGGGTCTTCAACAAAAAACTGCAATTTCAACACTGGCTGTATTTTTCATCACTATCTGAGATTTGGTCCCAAAATATGAACTTTCAGGTGACTGGAGAGTTGTTGTCAAACTACCTCATGGCCACGACAGCTCCGCAAACAAAGCCCTGTTTCTGAGGACCAAATCTTCACAAGTCGATCATCAGAGCCAGTTATGACATATTGTCCTGTCCGATCAAAAATTGCTGCACAAAAAAATGGGTAAACACACAAAATCACAAAAATGATGAAAGCTGCAGTCAACAATAAATATGTCGCTAGTGCAATCCCACCCAGTATCCATGTTGATCATTGAACCCTACAACACTTGTCCATGCAGCAGCACGCCAGATCTGAGAACCCTAAAATACATCACACTTTGCTGTTTCATCTGAGTCTGTAAATTTTAGATTAATGCTATGGCTAGATCAAACTGGATTCCTTGCATTTGACACCAATCTAAGCAGCATGTGACTTGCAACACAGGACTTCTCTTCAGAGATGAACAGAATCAAGCAAAGTAGCTAGAATTGAGAGCAGAGTTGACATGGGGACTCATCAACAACTGAAAACAGAGCAAGTGGCATACCACAGTAAACAGCATTGCGGTGTCCCCTGAGCTTCTTTATAATTTGGATTCTATCCACCAGAATATCAGGTTTCAGAACAACATAACAGGCTGTCTG
>Ga0209208_10004804_pt1 | contig 18990 bp, 11 predicted proteins | sample S1TSphfallax_3_FD_187694 | JGI IMG/M metagenome (GOLD analysis project Ga0209208, IMG submission 187694) | Host-associated microbial communities from peat moss isolated from Minnesota, USA - S1T2_Fd - Sphagnum fallax MG (SPAdes) (version 2) | ecosystem: Host-associated > Plants > Peat moss >... | reverse complement strand
TAACTTTCTTTTGGATAATTGAGTTATGGGAAACACCTTTGACAACTATTAGTTACCAATTTGTGAAAATCAACATTGTGAAAACCAAATAAAGGTTTTTTTTTTCAATTAAAAAAAATTTAACCAGTTGTTTGAAAAAAAAAATTAATCTAAAGCAAGAACTTGTTTGGTTCTTTAAAACTAAATTAATGACCAGAATTAATGATTTTCATGAATAAGTGAGAACTACCCAACATTATTTTTTAAAAATTCTCCCAAAATATGTCATGTCAAAAAAATATCATAAATACCTTGCAATGTTTTTAACACATTGGTTACAATATTTAATGAATTTTTATTAATATTCCATTATCATCAAAATCATTAAAATCATACATGTTTTTATAATATGTTTGTAATGATTGAGATGAAATAGGTGCAATGAAAAAGCATGTGGATATAGACCATTATATTATTGCAAAAAGATTTGAGGAGGAAGTTAATTCCACTTTAAAAGAAGTGGGAAAACAACTACAAAAAAATGCATAATGTATTTGGAAGTTTAATCTTTCATCTTTTGTCACAAATTTAGATCTTTTTCAAAAAGATGATGTGTAGCAAAAGGAATTCATGCAAGATCTTGGCCTTTTAATTGTTGAAAATCATTTTCCTATGCAATTTGTGGGAAGTGTGTGAGTGCAATAATTGATTATGCATTTGGGTTCAAAGGTTTTCTTTCCTTTCAAAAAATAACTTTCACAAGAAATTTTGTTTGAATTGGTCCAAACATGAAATAATTGTAAGCTTTGAATTGTGAGTGTCAAAACATGATCATGATATTTTTTCATTTGTGATTAGTTTTTTTTTTTGGGAGCTAATTCATAATCAAAACATCTTATCACTGAATTTTTTGAAGCTACAAAAATTACAAGGCAATATCTAGCTAGAAATTCAATTTAATTGTTGGAATAATATGATTTGATAAATAATTTTTTTATCTATTTGAAAGATGAAGGATACAATTTGCACATTACAATTGTTGTCTTAAAATGAGTTGAAAATTGTGAAATATTAAGTTTGGAGGTTTATTTTTAGGGTAGTTGTTGTGGCCATACATTTTTTAGAGGTATGCCAATATGCAATAATCAATGAAAAAGTTTATAGAACCTTGAATAATGTATTTATCAAGTTTACACAAAAGGACTTATAAAAGTTTATAACCTACCTTGTGAATTTTGGGAAAGGAAATAAAACATGTGTCGTTTTTGGCCTTTGCCCAAAAAAACTCAATGTTGTAATGAAAATAGTGTACTTCTCATTTTTTAACTAGAAAAGATTTTGTATTTTCCTTTTGGTTTCATTTGTTTGAAAGATTTAATGTTCTCGAATATATTAATTTTCTTTTACAAATTTACTAACAAAGTCATGTTTAGTATCCTAGTTTATTGGTCATTGTTGAAAAATATGATAAAAATTTGTTATATCCTATCTATATATGAAGTAAGGTAATTTGTTTTTGTTTCATTTGTCATATTGAAATCTCCCAAACCACGATGCTTTAGGCCTCACTCTTGTTATCTTTGAAAAATATTCTATGAGTGGGGTGCAATGACTTAGCTTTGAAATTATTTGGAACTACAATATGGAAGCGATTGATTACCGAATCATCTTTTCAATGAAAATTCAAAATTGTATTGGAATTTGGGGGTGTTCTTGGTCTTGTTGGAAAGCCCCTTAGCAAGAATTTAATAAAGTGGATTTCACAATTTTTAGACTTTAGGTGTGGAAGATATTGAATTTTTTAGTGGATTTTGTTGTTGGAAATTTCAACAATTAAAAAAAATTGGGTTTGGAAGGGAAAATCAGTTTGGGTTTATTTGCACCTTCTAGATGAATATGAAAATAACATTCGTGATCAAGGATTGGATGATATTTAGATATTTGTGAAATGACAATCAACACAAGTGAACCAACAAAGAAGTTTGTCATATAATTCTTGATTTTCAAATGTTATCAAGTGGATGTGAAAGATATTCCAATGCCCTTTTCAATGGTGAGTGAAACATGAAACTATATTTCCAATTATTGGATTTTTTGCCTATGAAATCTTAGGGGTTGTTAGACCTCAAATTGAAATTGAATGGATCTTTTTTTTAGTAGGAACACTTATCAATTTAAGGAATTGTTGTTTGCAATTGGACAATTTTAAAAAGCTGATTTTTGCTAACAAAAAATGAGTTTAGGGTTGGTTATAAATCTCCTTGTAGTTTGGTAGAGTTAATTGAAATTAATGTAAATTCAAAAGAGGAGTGTAATTTTTTTGAAGGATCTATTGAAAAAGAAGAAGTTGGGGAGATATAAAGTTTTGGGTAGAACACATTGTTGCAAAAAAAAATTTAATCAATTTGTTATTATATTAATTTTTCAAGCATTATCTAATTGGACATGTCAAAAAAAATTATCAATGAAAATTTGATATCCAAGATGTGAAAATTGGATGTGAAATTTTACTATTATTGCATTTGTGAGAATTGACACCTTTGAGAATTGATTGATTAAGAGAAAATAAAAATCCTAAAACCTTGGTTAGTTCTCATAAGTGCGAAGAAAAAAAAATTGAAAAACTTGGGTTGAAATTTTCACAAAGCTCTATAAAAACTAAAACCGATAGTTTTTTAAAAAAATAAAAGAAAACTACCCAACATTAATTAATTCCCCCCACATAGAATGATAGGCCATTTAAATCCAAAATATATGGAAAAGATTAGTTTAGGGCATGTTGTTGGGCATGGACCATTAATCATTATGGTTGAAAATTTGAAAAAAATCATTTCCTTTTATTAATAATATATATAGCAGGGCATTGTGAACATGGGCATATTTCCCAGCCAATGTAGTCTTACACTATCAAACTAAATGGGCAGCTTCAGCACACATGCTTATTGAATTATTATTAAAATTTGAAGATTTTTTACTTCCAAAAAAAAAATTAAAAAAATCTTCATTTTTCCTCCACAAAAACCTTCTCTTTGAGAAAAGTAAAAATTGAAAATTTCAGAATTTCTAAAAATTATTAATATTAAAACTAAGAAATATTATAATGAAATATCACAGTGCTGTTTTGGGTTGTTTTCTGGAGTTAGTAGTAGAGTCACTGGGCGCGAAGCGAACGAAGAGGAAGGCAACGAACGGGCGGGCGGGCATGTCACACGCGCTCCCGCCCATTGTCCGAGCTTCATGGGAAGCCAGACTTCAAGCCAGCTATAGCCATCAAATGGGCGGCAAGGAAGAGGCGAGCAGGGAGCGAGAGAGAGAGTAGAGAGATCCAAAGGACCACGACCAGAAACTCCTCGGATGATGAACGAGGATTTTGTTTCTAAAAATACGAGCATAAATTTATGGAATCTCGTAATATTATCTTCGCATTGTGAATCTTTTTGAAAGCGTCAACATCGATGCACTACTGTGAAGTCTTGTTCCTGCTCGGGGTTGGTTTTGTAGAGCTAGTTTTGGAATCTTGTATTACTACTGTGATTCTTTTGGTTTGGAGTCCTGTAGCTTGAAGATGTAGTAACAAGTGGCTGGATCCATAATGGCTGTTAGACCATTTAAACGATATCCTTAAGGACGATAGAATTTATTCAACATGCTAAATTGGAAGTACATGATGGTGCCAGTTAGTGTGGTGAAGCTCAAGTGGATCCTTCAGTTATTATGCGGGAAATTGTTTGTATAGTGGAGACTCTCACATGACCCTAGAATGGAATGTAGGGATACCAAATTTTGGCCTGATTACTGGGAGGATCACAATGTCTCTACCATGAATGGCAGATCCAATAAATGGCTTTGTTGACAAGTCAAGAGGTTGATGATGCTGATGCTGATGATGAAGCTCCCCGAGTTGCTAAAGATGGAGCGGCATAAGTCTAAATTTGTCTCACAACTTTACACATTTTCTTCTCCCGCTTTTTTTCTCTCTCTTTTTTGTCTTCTTTCTGCAATCCTCCCGCTTCAAGCTTTGGTTATAGCAAAGTTTCGAGTCCATTCCTGATCGTAAAATCTTTCTCACAATTATTGCGTAATTGTGTGCTGCGTGCCACATTCCCTTGGGGTAACCATCGTCGTCTGTTGTCCGTTGGTTCTTGCGCTCTTTACTGTCGTCTTTCCTGGTGTGTTCTTTGGCGTTTTTGGGAGGGATTCAATCTCTTGATAGTAGACAGTTTTGAAGTAGCGGGGGGTTTTAAAGACACAATTCTCATGAGCGGAAGACTCATCAGCGACATTTTTTCTCACTTGTGCTTTTCTTTCAACAAGGATTTGATGCCGCAACAACAGTTCTTGCGATAATCGCCTTCTCCAAGATCAGCCAATTATCGGATTTCTTTCAAGCATCAAACACTCAGGTTACTCCAATTGGATCCTCCTGTCCCTTGCTCTTATTACAGATGATCATAAAGTTGTCAGAAATTCACTTTGGGCGATTCACCTCCATCTCTACTCTTTTATTGTAGTAGAGTAGTTATGCCTTGAAGTCTCAACAGCAGACTTCTCTTAAAGAGAATTCCACGATAGATTATGGAATATACAGCACAAGACCTTCACCACTATCCCAAATCACACTGCCAGTATTGTCTTCCACTCATGCTCTGGAGAAGTATGTAAACCAAAAGAGATCACAGAAAAAGTCTCAGACTCTTCATTGATCAACAGTGCCTACACGCCTCGGCTCTGTTTCACTCCACGATATTGATCTGATTGTGCTATGGCCTGTCAGTTGCACATGCTTTTCAGAACATACCACCTTATGTAGAGAAAATTTCAGACTTCATTCTGAGCTTGTGTCAAACTGTTAGGTTCCAGGCTGTTTTTCGAACTCTGGTGCATGTTCAGCTCCAGCGAGTTTTGGTAACAGCATCATGTGTCTGATCCAAAACTGCCTAAAGTATGCATAGACTTTCAGATTTTCAAGTTCCAAGTGCTTTCCTTGCACATTACAGGACATGAGGATTCATGTAAAGGACATTTGGAGGATGTTTATGACCCTGCAAGAAGGCTACTATTGTGTGAACTAGCAATAAACACAGATGTATTGAATCCACTTGTGGACTTCACACCTGGACACAGCACTCTCATAGACTTGTTTTTGGGTCCTGCAGAGGGATCTGATCCTCTATCCATCCCAAAAGAGTACTTCAAAGTAGCATCAGCATTTGCAGCACTTGGTGCAGTCATGAAAGACTCAGAACAAGACAAGATGCTCAACCCCAATCACCAGAGATTGGGGCTGCAAGTCATGTTGAAGGGAGCTATGGAGCAGTTGCAAGTGCTGGCTCAGAATGCTCAGGGGTCGGACAAGAAAGTCATGGAGCAGGCAGAGGCTATGGTGAAGGACAATGAAGCATGGGAGGCAGAGAGGAGCAATTTTCTGGAAAAAGTGGCTGAGACACAAAGCTTGAGTATGGAAAGGAAAAGTATCAAGGACACAGAAGCTGACACAAAAGCTGTTGGAACTTTTTCAAACCATGAGCAGGGTTGGAAGAATGAGAGAGTGAAGCTTCACACTGAGATACATGGGCTACAAGATGAAATTGCAAAGATCTGGCATCACAGTGAGATTAGAGCAACAGACTCTGGGAGTTCTTGTGAAGATTGCATAGTCAAAGGGAGCCTGCTGAAGGAGCTAGCAGGGAAGCTTTCTACAGCTGAAATTGATGCATCAGAATTGCGGAAGAAACTGGCAACAGTTATTTCCAACTCAGTGAAGCATCTTGCAGCTGTAGCTGATGCAACAGCCAAGCATGAAGAGATGGAAAACAAGCTGGTGAATGCTACAAAAGAGATGGAGGTGATGCAAAGAGATTTGGAGTCTGCAGCCTCTGCTAAGAGGACCCAGAACACTATAATTGAGGAGCTGCTCAGTGATGTGATGACAATCCAGAAAGATCTCATTGAGAAAGAAGAGATCCTGGCTGTGACTCTGACAAGAGCAAGTATTGACAGAGAAGAGAAGCATAACCTTGAAAAGGAGCTTGTGTATGCCAAACGAAAGAGGAAGGCTGTAGAGGTAGAGAAAGAAAGGTGGAAGAGACTTGCAGAAGAGAGACGTCACACATCATCCTCTGGAAAAGATACAGATAACAGACTGAGGGGCATGATTAAAAGTAAGCAAGAAGTTGCTAAGCGATCAGAGTTACAAAGGATGCACACTCAAGAGCTTCAAAGTGTTCAGTCTTTGTACACGGAAAAGCTAAAGGCACTAGAACACCAGCTGAAAACATATGAAAACAAGGTAGGTTTACTGGAGAACAAAGTCCTAGTGTGCAGTAGACAAAGAAAAGTAGGAAGGCACCTTCTGAAAGAGGATGAAGTTCCAGATGTGCTAAATCTCAAGCAAACAGTAAATGTTCATGAGCTTGTCATGCTACTGGAATCCTTGGAGCCTGATGTTTCAACAATTCGAACTGATGGTCAAACTTCTGAAATTCAAGGTGTGGATCTCTTAGCTAACTCCCTTGTTATGCAATTTCTTTTCTGGAATATGGCCACACTCTTCCCACTTCTTCATACTCCACTGGGTTTCAGATCTCAGGTTGAAGGACCTTAACTAACATACATTTTGTCTTCTTGTTGATCATCTTCTGCACTCAAGAGCTGCCAATGACCAAGCATGGCCTAAAGGAATGGTTGAAAGGGTGGCTGGAGGCAGTAAAAGCTCAGGCTGTGGTACAAATAGAAGAACATCATCATCATGAACTTGATTCCCTTAAGATCCAGATGAATATGAAGGATGAAAAGCTGGATTCTTTTCGCCATCAGTTGCTGAGCTTGGAGTCTGAGACCAGCAAGATGAAGTCAGATATAGAGATGCTAAACAGTCCACTGACAATGGCTGTGAACATAAAACAGAGAGTGGAAAAAGCAGCAGAAGAAAAGGATGATCAATCTGTGATGGATAGTGGTGGCATGGAAGGAGATACATGTCATGAGGCCCATGAACAGATGGCCAACCACCATGTTGCACAGCAAAAGGTGATCAGGTTGTTGCAAGCAGAGCTAGCAATGACAAAGTAAGTCCCAATCTGGTGCTTTTGAAAACACTTTGAAAGCCATTTCCTCTCCAGCACATATGCAAAACCAACTGTCTTTATGTCAAGAACTGGAGACTCATGAGTATCACACTGTTTGACAATGTTTCCATTTTGTATGTGGGAAGAACATATGAACTATGTCTCTTGAGTGCTAGCCAACATCAAGACTCAGTCTTCCCATTGCTTCTAGAAATGTGACAGAAACCCAGGATGAAGATTGTTGTATAATCGTTAATCAGAATCTTGGGCAGACTATTATATACTTATCTACACCCACTATGGGGAACTGGTGAAGTCAGTGTGGAGTCATGGCAGCTCATCACTGCTATTCATGATGAAGGTAATGGTTGAACACATTGTGAGTGTCACTCACAAGGTTATGATGAGACTCATTCTTGTCATGTTTCCTTCAAAGTCAAAGTGTTGTTTTCCCTGCAATCTCATACGTATCTGGGAAGACCAGGGCACTACATGGATATCTTCACTAGTCGCTTTCTTTCTCATTTGATTCAATTCCCTGACTGTTTTCAGAAGAGCATTGAAGGATGCAGAAGCAGAACTCCAGCAGAAGGACTGCCAAATAACATTAGTTGAAGCAGAGGTTTCCCAATTGAAGAGACAGATTGATACAGAGAGAGCAACTGACCAAGAAACTGTAACAGACATGGGTTATGAAGAGGTACTAGGTCTCCACATTTTGCACTGTTGAACTCAATGTCTGTATTCTATATTTGGGGACTTTTGTTTGACAAAATTTCTTGAAAGCCTAGAGTTGTACTGGTATGTGATGTTGACACCCTTCTGTTGGTGGTTTAGTGGGTAGTGAATAGAAGCTTCAAGGATACTGTGGTTGGAGCACAAGAGACGGATATCAAGAATGCAATCAGCAGTGCCTGCACTGAAGTTGCAAAACTTGCAAACAAAATTGCTGAAGTGCGGAAAATAATGATGGAAGCAGAGGATCAATTCACAGATAATGGAATTGGACTGGGGCTTGTTGACCAAACCAAGGATGGTCAAAGCTCTAGCAGGCAGCTATTCGAGCCCAGTGTCAACAAGCTAGCAAGTGAATTTCAAACTGAAATCCTCACTGATGAGGTTTTGACTACTGGGGTGCTTGAGGAAGCAGAATGGGTTGAAGAAGGTGCAACATCACTGCCAACTCTAGTTCAAGTTGTGCCACCAAATGACCACAACACACAGCCTGTTGTCCCATCCATGGAAACAGAAATCAGATATGTAACAGTAGACACAGAGAACACTCTGGAAGAGCTTGAGGAGGGGACAACTACTGAAAAGAGACGGAGAAAGACCCTGATTGAGTATTTCCTTGATTCTCCCCCAGACCTTGTGGTGGAAAATGCATGCACGATCCCAGATCTCCATGAGGTACTGCCTTGTTCTGACAAAGTCTCTCTCACTTTTGTACATCATTTCATTTTCTTCTGTTGTTTGTCTGATTGCTATGCTTGCATTAGACAGGGAGTGCATGGTGATGGTGAAGATGTGAACAACCCAGATCATGGTATTGTTCAGGTTTTGGAAAAGAACACCCTGGTTGAGAATCAAGGACCTCTTCTTGCTACTTCCTGTAGTGATGGAGCAATGCAACTGAATCCATACATCACAACAGAGTCTCTCTCTCCTCTGTTTGCAAGGATGAAGGCAAGGAGGTCAGCATTGTAGTGCCAATAACCCCTTGTTTTCTATTGTTTCTCCTGTAGGTGGCTATTATCCTATGCACATACTTGTGTCTGGAGAAACAAGTTTATAAAGTTGTTATCTTAGTTTTCTTAGCTCATTCTCAAGGTTAATAGGCCTACTCTGAACAATGAGTTGTCACCTTACAGGACAGAGTCCAGCAGAACTATGGAGGACATTGAAGTTTTGGGCCTGGCACTGGAGGTGAGGAAGATTGAGGAGCAGCTTGGTCAGATTGTGAATAAGGGCAAGAAAGAAGAGGATTCAACAGCTGGGATACCTCTGCCAAAAGCCTTAGTTTCAAAGAAATCAACCAAATGCTGTGCAACACTCTCCATTCGAGTTGGTCAGCTTGCTAAGCAGATGGTGGGACTTCTTGTGCTTAAAATCCACCCTTCTTGCAATACTTAATGGTGTCTGGATTCATAGTTGCTATAATGATCTCATGCAGCCCTTTAGCCTTGAATTTAACCAATACAATCTGCTCTTGCAACTTGATGCTGTTTGTTCTTAAACAATTTCAGAGGGTTGTATAAATGAGTGGTAAGCTTATCCAATTTCCATCTGCCTACATTGCAGGGCCTGACAAGTTCTGAGCATGGTCCAGATATGACAACTGAAAACTACCTGAATGGACCTTCCACTTCTGAGCTTCTCAACTTCCAGAAGCGAGTGGATGCTTTAAGTTGCAACCTGGCAACTATTGAAGCAAAGTCATCACAAGAGAATCTTGCAGGTGCTACTTTGCAAGATTCAGGAGTCTTAAAGGAGAATCTGCTTCAGAGTGTGAGGGCTCATCTTACCCAACTACAATGGACTATAAGCTCAAAGATGGTTCCTGCTTGCATTAAACATGAAGACAGATGAACAATGCACAAAACTCTTGTGGATAAGGCATGAAGGTATGGTGTTGAGTCTCTCACAAGAGCATAAAAAAGATCTCCCAAGGGTGCTTCTTGATATAATATTCGTGATAATAGTTGGCAACCTTTCATGATCATATCTGGTTGATTCACAACAATATGTCAAAAACCAGCTAACAAGCATCATAGTGATTTTTTTTCCTGGAAAAGATTAAGGCACTGTTCCTCACTATTATGTCAGATTCTTTGGAAATAGGCAGAACAAAATCAGTAGCTGAAAGTGCCTCCCAGTTTCCTTCATAAAGGAAATCTCATGGGTCTTGCAGTCAATGGTGTTTCTGCAAAGAAAGGAGGGCAAAACCCAAGTTTCAATGCTGCAACCAGGTCCAGCCTTTACCACAACAAAATCTTTTACTGAAACGTCTTTTCCTGCTGTTAAGAAGGTCTAACTTCTACACCATCCCTGTAGACTCAGGGTTTTTCTATACAGCTTTTCAAAAAAATTGTAAGTTGAGATACTTAATTGTTCATTGTTATATCTTTGTCCCATAAGATGACATTAGTGGATGTTACATGCTTTCTCAAGTGCTGACAATTGGTATGAATTATGAATCTGGGCACCTAGAATAGCTGTAGCTTTGATGCAGCCCTCCAGACTGATAATTTATTGTGGTTGCAGGCATAATGCATTGAATTACAACAGCCCACTTTTTGTGTGAGTCAAGGAAGAAAGTGGTATTCACATTGTGCACAAGGTATTCACTATGCACACTGTACACAAATGAATTGAAGTTTATTGGAGCTTGGATGAGGATACTATGGACTTTTTTATTAGCTTCTGGAATGCAGCAAAAGGTCAGGATGCAAATATTGGTTTGATTGTTTGAGCAGATTATTATATACTTGTCTGCACGTACCATCAGTACTCAATGAAGTCTGAGAGGATTATGGCACGTAAAACACTGTGATGAATGTGTTAGATATCAACTTCCTACAAAGTTATTTAAGTTCCTTTTACCAAGTTATAGTTACTTGAGATATTTGTGGAGTTTTTGCAATAAATATAGGCAACTTCTTTGGTAGGTTTATTGGACTTTAAACCTTTAAGATAATGATACCTAAAATAACGTTTTGTACTATTGCCTGTGCAAAAATGGGGAGACATAGTGTTCCATTGATAGGATATAGAAATGTTGACAATTAATTATTGGACACACATTTTGCAATGGTGGATTGGCCTTAAGCAAGAAGCTCCCCAATTTCCACCAATTTTTGTATTTTTCTTTCCCTTGTAATTTACTTAAACTTTGACATTTCAAATAGAAAATTTGAAGAAAATTTGACATTTTCAAAATTAATTTAATTATTATTGAACCTAAAATGAAATTGTTGGATTTGGTGGTCTAAATTTATTTTCTCAAGTGTTTTGAAGGAACTAAAAATCAAATGTGTAATAAGGTTTGGTAGTTTTGTGAAACATTTAAAGGAACAATGGAAATCTTGAAAAAGGATTATTATTATTTATGGTTAGCAAAATAGGGTTGTGTGTAGGTTTGAAGATATGGGATTGCTAGATTTGATGATCTTAAATTATTTTGAATGAATTAACAATTAATGTGTAATACTATATCCACCTTTGACATTATTTCAATGACAAGTTGTAAATGTTGCGCAAGTTTCAAGATGACATGAAATGGGTTTTAATGTGTAAGCAAACAAGCTTTGAAACATGCACATGTAGATCACAAGCAAGTTTGCAACCAAAATTATATATGTTTATAGTTATGGAAATTTATGTTCTTGTTTGCACAAATATCTTCTTATCATTTTATCTTATATGTATAACTATTATGTCACACCATTTTTCTACAATGGATTTCACACATTTATACATTATGTTGAAACGTTTCAAGATTAAAATTTCAATTCCTTTCACAATTATATTCCATAAAATTTTGTACTCATACAACAACTTATTCTCATCAAGTGAAAGTGTTTCCAAAAGTCTTAAACAATCAGTTGTATACTAATTAAAAAGAAATTAAATAAGACATTTTTTAAAGTCTTACACATCACATGATTCACCATGTGATTCAACATGCACATTAATTTTTAGCATGACTCTCTAGCAAGTCACAAATTTTGAATCATGCACATTAATTTGTCCAAAGACTTTCCTAATGGGTCATTATCTTTAAGTTGTGCATATTAATGTGAGCAAAGACTTTTCACATAAATTATTATGTATAAAAAAAACATTATGCATAAATTATCATGTGTGAATCATACACATTAATTGAAATTATGACTACTTTGGTGAGGACTCACCAAATTGTTATTAAATTATAAAACCCAATCACCAAATAAATTATCAAATTTAATCCCTAGGTGATTACATAAGTAATAAATTATTTACATCAACTTACATCACTTTCAAATTCATTATGGATTCCATCCTCGGAATCACATATTCAAAACCTTTTTCAATTTGTCATGATTAACACAATCTAAATATAATGAGCCATCAACATTTTTGAGCTCATAAAATCCATTATTTGCAAACATTTTTTGATGACAAAATATCCAAATAATTTGGGCAACAATTTTTTGTAAACCCTACAATGATGTTAAACATCAAACATCGTGACAATGTCATTTTTTTTGAACTCCCATTTTTTCACTTCTTGTTTAAAACTTTTTTTGGTTGAATTTGCGCAACTTCAATGGATTGGTGGGCTTTCAATTTAAGTTCATCCAACTCATTAAGTTACAATAATTGATGGCATTGGGATTCATTCAAGGGAAGTCTCATCATGTGGCAATGTGTAAAGTCATTAATTCCAACTCAATGGGTAAGAGAGCCTCCATCCCATAGGTTAAACGAAAAGGTGAATAATTTGTGGCAATTTTGTATGTGGTGTTGTAAACCCACACAACATGGTGGATTTTGAGGTCCCAATCACAAATGTTCACATGAACCTCAACTTCTTTTGCCCACATGGAACATAATGTCTTATTGGTCCTTTCTATTAAGCCATTGGTTAGGTTTATAAATAATGGTAAACATGTGTTTAATTGCAAGGCATACTAATAAGTTTTTCACAACCTCTTTCAAATATTGAAAACTATTATCATAAGTAATTTTGAATGGTGTCCCAAATGGGATAAAGATTCACTCATACATGAATCACATTACTTCTTATTTCATTGAAAATTTCAAGGCACGTACTTTTGCAAACTTTATGAATAGTTTGTAGCAACCATAATGAATCAATGCCCTTTCCTAGTCACATGCAATGGCCCCATTAAATCAACTCCCCACTTTTCAAAAGGTCCCAAAAGTGGTATGGGTGTAAAAAGCCATTCACAGTAGACCTTTGTGCATAAGCCTGATATACATCACAACTTTTGTAATAATCATGAACATCCTTGAAAAGGGTGGGCTAATACTAACCTACTTGTAAAATCTTTTTTGTTGTGATTTGTCTTAGAAAATGGCCTTCACCAAACCCATCATGAAATTTATACAAAAGATGTGAGGTTTCACCCTTTCTAGTGGCTCGTTGCAAAACATATTTTCCTTGGAAATAAAGTTGGTCCCCTATTATCAAGTAATTTTGACTTTTGTGCGTAATTTGTGTTTGTATTACCTTTGTGCTTCCAATTGGAAACCTCATGCCATCCATGTATTGAATGATTTTTCAATATTCCTTAGTTGTCTCTTCTACATTAATGGTCATTATTGTTGTATTTGGAAAGTCATCATCTTTTAAACATCACCCATTCCTTCATATGCCCTTGGAAGGCCATCAACATTGCCATGTCACCTTCCTAAACAATGGACAATGTCAAATTCTTCCATTAATAACATCCATTTAATAAGTCAACCACTTGAGTTGGATTTATGGACCAAATAGGTCAAGGCCTTGTGATTTATCACAATTTTGGCCTTGTAATTTAACAAGTAATGATAAAAAAAATTATGAAAGAAAATAACTATAAGACCTTCCTACTTAATCATAATATATATATTTTGTTGTTGAAGTTAATTGCCTGGTAGCAAAATAAATGGGATGGTCGTGCCCATTTTCATTTAATTGGGACAATGTGCTACCCACCATTTTTCCAAATGCATCACAATGTATTAAAAATGATTTGTTCTAATTTGGAGTCCGAAGGATTGGTGCAACTTGAAGAATTGATTTGAATTGTTCAAATGCATATTTTAATGTTTCATCCTCCATTGGTGCAAATGCACCCTTCTTTAAAAAATGTGTTAAAGGACATGCTTTGACCATAAACATGTGTATGAACCTTCAATAATAACCCATCGCCTTTTTTGTGATGGGGAAGGGAAGCTTTGAAATCTTATCAAACTTTTTAGGATCTGTGACCATTTCATTTTTTGACTTAATGTGCCTGACCATCTTCCTTTTTGAAAAACCAATTATGATTTTCTTAGGGCTTAAAATCATTGTTGAACCATCCAAATGTTGAAAGATTAACTCAAGTTTAGCAAGGTGAGAAGCTCTCTATCATTATAAATTCCAAAGTTGTCAATGAACACTAATAAAAAAAGGCCCAATAATGGTTCAAAAACCTTGTTCATTAAACATTGAAATGTTTTATAGGCATTGCACAAACCGAAAGGGTTTTTTATGTAACAAAATGTTCCCTATGGTGTGGTGAGTGTGGTCTTCAATTGGTTTCTTGAAGCAATGTTCACTTGGTGGGAGCCCTTATACCCATTTCGTAATGTGTACTTCCACTTCTAAAATTTCTTCACAAAATGGCAAAGGGTATTAGTAGGCCTGGATAATTTAGGTAACCACATGAATTACCTAAATTAGTTGAATTAAAGCTTGTCTGGGAAGGTTAATTTAGGTGGTAGGCAACGTGGACAAGTTTTACTAATTGGATTCAAGAAGTTGTTTAATAAACAAATATTGTTTCGTCTACAAAATTCCTTCAAGGTCGAAATCAGACAATGCCTTATAGAACTCGTCCTTCTCCCAATGTAACATGGAAATATCGAACTCAACAGTGGATGTTCCGATAAACAAAGTTGCGATAGTGCCACAATAATCAATCAAATTGGGGAAATGAGCTTTGAACAAACTCCAGCCCTCAACAAATGACGATTTTCTAGTGAACACATTGATACCTTATTTCAGGATTGGTTCATGTCAGTACACCTGAATAAGTGCCTTGTGGTCGTCCGGTATTAGATTAATCTGTCTAGAAGAGTAGTGATGCTACAACCAATAACCGTGTTGACACATCTTGCAAAGGAAATCAAATATCATTGTTTTGACTAACTCATGCAATAGAACTAGCGGTAACGCATACAAATTTACAAACGGATTATTGTTTGCATCGTGTTAGAATCGGATTGAATCAATGCGTTCATAAGCCACGACAAAGACGAGTTTAACATCGTTCTGCAACTCATTCTGTTTGACCTCATCAACTTCATTAATGATTCCTTCCACCCAACTTGCTAGGCCGGTGATAAATTCTTGAACATTCGATAAATAAATAACATAATGCATGTTGAAGACATGGGTCATTGGGTCCAGGTCTTGAATTGATTAAAAAGTGAATGGACTAATCATTCTAATGTCATCGATGAAAGAGCCAACGAGAGAATCAAGTTCTTGCTTATTGTTGTGCCACTAATGTTGTCAATTTTTGAATCTTCCGAAAAGTGACAGTGGTGTGGCTCGTGAAGTCATCCATCATAAGCAAATAAGCCCACCAAAGTTGAGGTGAGGTGGAAGCTGGCTATTTCAATTCAATGTGCGTGAGGAGTTCAGGGCGATGAATCTTAAACCACTTTGTAACCTTGTATGTAGAAAACCAATGGTTGATGATGTGAGGACACGTTGTACCCATGTGTGTGATCAACTTCTATTGTCAAATGGGGTGTGTGATGAAACCAATCATTATTAAGAATAAACATTTTTTAACCACCACATTCATGATGTGCTCCATGACAAGGTCAAGTTGATGCGCTTTGCACCAAATATGAAAGAGAGAATAATCGTCATGCATAAAATCCTGAAGTCAGGTCATAATGTTAGCAACACACCTAGTCAAATTTCGAGCTCCATCAGGCGACAAACCAAAAAGGCAAATCTTCCAATTAGGACAAAATACTATTAAGAAGTTAGAGAACATTTCGAACATGACTTCACTCATATGCCACTGGAACATTGGTAATGCGCATCCATGTAGGTTAATGATGGTATGATGTTCTTCCACACGGATATGCAAGTCGAATGTAAGTCAAGATATAATGTGCTTTGGCAGGTAGCAGAATGCAATGCCAATGAAAAAGCCCAAGAACGTCATAAAATGTCAAAAATATGTTGTAGATTGATGACACAGACAACCCTGATGAAGCTGCTCATGTGGTGATGAGTGCAAAAATGTAGAGAAGGATCGGACAAGACTTTGTACGTGTAGTTTATGATGTTTGTCACCATACGAAAAGAAGTCCCACATGAGATGTAGTGAATTGCCAAATGGAATAACTTTGTTTTTGTCTTAAGGATCGTGACCGTATACGAATGCGACACCCCATCTTTCTTTAACTTGATTCACTTGAACAATAATAACGCTTGCTCTTTCACCTTTGTAATAGTCGCCCAATGTCGAACAAGTACAATGGTTCGTTCAACTTCATTACCAAACACAAGATTCTCCTCAATGTCTTCATTGTCATTATCAGTTTCGTCCTCAACTTTGTAAATCATGCTGCTGACGAAAGTTTCAACAATGTCCTTGTTGATGTCGAAGACAATTTGTCGCTCGCCCACATATTTAAAAACAAAATGCGATTTGATTGAGTTCTTGAATACGATAAACACATTGGTGAAAAACTGATTGCATTCATAATTGGAATGGATCACATCATATTCCAACCACTTCATTCGATGTTAGGTGCACATATTGTTTTCAATATTGTCATAATGGAAAGGGGCAGACCATCCTTACACTTTAATCATGGCCTTGCGCTTGGAACCAACTTTCTTGACCAAATGTAATATAGAAACAACACTATAGACCAATCACCCTTGAAGTTTTAGGATCGCGAGACATAACAATCATTCCATATTTGTAATCGTTATCTTTAACGTATGACGATGAACGAGCTAACATGGATGCAAAGATTGAATATGAGCGCAATATCGCTGAATACGTGTCAAAACCAACCAAAACCAATAACAAAATTCGCTTTCTATTCCATCTAGACTTGTATTCCACTTGCAATTAGTGAAGTCCACATGATCTTATTTTAGGCATGTCAATCAAAGCACATATAGGTAATTTAGGTAGTGCATCCTTCAATTGCTTAAACTATCCAGGCTTGGGTATTAGTCTTTTTTGGTTACCTTGTTTAAAACTTTGTAGTCGACACATACCTTTAACTTGCCATTTTTTTTTAATGCCAATACCATAGGAGAAACCCATTTAGTTGTTTCCACAAGTTTAATGAACCTTGTCTTTAACAACTTGTCAAGTTACTCTTTCACCATTGTTGTGTATCTTAAATTCCAACTCCCCTGCCTGGTTTTGACTAGTTTAGCATTTGGTAACAATTCAATTTTGTGTTGTTCCATGGTGATTTCCCTAAGGTCCTTGTAGGTGAAAGCAAATAGATCGATATATTGATGTGATGATTGATAAGACCTAGCTTCCAACGTAGGTGGCATGGACATATGAATTGTTTTTTGATCAATTGCATTTCAAGTCCTTTAAGAGTTGAAACAACATTAGTTCATATCCATGTTGAAAATGAAAGTAATTCCCCAAGGTGATATGGGAACACAACCACCCTTGCCCAGCTTCAACCTTGAAAAATCATCCCTTTTAACATTTCATACTTCTACTTTTTTGACATATTTCTTACCACAATATCGATTTTCACATTTGACTTTGTACCTTTACAATCATTTTGCCATGTTAATAAATGAGAAGCCATAATCCATATTATAGAGATTACATCCCTTCAAGTTGTAATTTTATTGATTTTTGGATTTGCAAGTTTATATATATTAATTATTTGTAAAAATAGAACTCACAATTTTTGTATTTTGTTTTCTACACCTTTGGTCCATGTTTTAATAGGACTGTCAACACAATGAAAAACATATTTAAAGGGGAGCACATAGCTAATCAATTTTTGATAATAGGTTGAAGCCTAAAGGGAAATAATTTTCAAATTGCATCAAGTCTAACATGTATTAGTTAATAATGATCCAAAACCATTACAATCAATTTGTACAAGGGTTTAAAAACCAAATGTCACTAAAGATCAAAACTTAATTATTTTTGTGTTTGGTAATGTAGGTCATAGGTGACTAGACAACATGTAGCATCTTATGTAACTTGAATTATGACTATATATTATAGTTACAAATACACATGTGTTAATGTCAAGTTGATGCATGCAACATGTCATGTTAACTTAAGTAGTTTAGGCCTAGGCAACCCTTAGGCACATTGTTACAAAAACATTGTTTTATGGCCGGAGTCTTTTGCTATGGTTAAATAACCAAAGGTAGTCTTAAAAAAAGTCTAAAATAACTTTAATTAACTTTAACTAATTTAGGATAGAATAAAACAAAAAAATAGGATAACAAAGGATAAAATAGACAATAATAGCCTAAAATATAGAAAAAAGAATAGCCAAAAGTAAAATAACCTATTTTATTATATCTGGACTTGTATTCCACCTGCAATTACTGAAGTCCACATGACCTTATTTTAGGCGTGTCAACCAAAACTCATTTAGGTAATTTAGGTAGCACATCCCTCAATTGCTTAAACTATCCAAGCTTGGGTATTAATCTTTCTTTGTTACCTTGTTTAAACTTTGTAATTGACACATACCTTTAACTTGCCATTTTTTTTAATGCCAATACCATAAGAAAAATCCATTCAATTGTCTCCACAAGTTTAATGAACCTTGCCTTTAACAACTTGTCACGTTACTCTTTCACCATTGTAGTGTATCTTGAATTCCAACTCCCCTCCTTGGTTATGACTGGTTTAACATTTGGTAACAATTCAATTTTGTGTTGTTCCATGGTGACTTCCCTAAGGTCCTTATAGGTGAAAGCAAATAGATCGATATATTGATGTGATTCCCAAAAACATACATTGATTGATAAGACCTAGCTTCCAATGTAGGTGGCATGGACATATGAATTGTGTTTTGATCAACCATTTCAAGTCCTTTAAGAGTTGAAACAACATTAGTTCATATCCATGTTGAAAATGAAAGTAATTCCCCAAGGTGATATGGGAACACAACCACCCTTGCCCAGCTTCAACCTTGAAAAATCATCCCT
>Ga0209208_10004801_pt1 | contig 18993 bp, 17 predicted proteins | sample S1TSphfallax_3_FD_187694 | JGI IMG/M metagenome (GOLD analysis project Ga0209208, IMG submission 187694) | Host-associated microbial communities from peat moss isolated from Minnesota, USA - S1T2_Fd - Sphagnum fallax MG (SPAdes) (version 2) | ecosystem: Host-associated > Plants > Peat moss >... | reverse complement strand
AAATAAAATCTTAAGGCGAGGTGTCTTGATTCCTACAATCAAGCTCTGAAGTTTTGGGAGTCTCGGAGGACTCCAAGTTCCCACTTTTGGGAGTGCGAGTTTCATCTTCACACTTGCCTCAAAGTGGGGTTGCGACACTTAATGTCATGTTATGAGATCGTGTTGAGAACTCAAGCTCAACTAGTTAGGTTTCATTAGTTATTGGAGTAGGAAAGTAACTAGGTTACTTTCACAAGGTTGAATTACTTTTTTTACTTATTTTAGTTTGGTTATTTGTGGTTTGGTCTTGTAGTTAAATACCTTGGTGTTGATGGTTTGTTTTTTTTTTTTCATTGCACAAGTTTGTGTATTTCATGTGATAAGAACCTTGAGGAGTTTTTGATGTTATGTTTTGTGTTGTGAGCATCGTGTTATAATTTCCTTTCAATAAAGTTCTATGTTTGCACATGAGTAGATTTCCTATTTGTTAATAGACCGTTGGGAACCTAGCAAGTTGTCGAAGCCTAAGGGCTTTCAAAAAAATGGCACCATAACAAGCATCAAAGAGCCAGTACATCATTTTCAAAATGTTATGAAGTAGGACTCTTGCTAAGAAGAATTGGAGGTTAGTTTGAACAACTTTGTCATTGGGGTAAAAATGATCAAGGAAATTTAATCTCAAAAGATGAGTGGTTAGATATTGGGCCCCAATGTGGTGCGTGTTTTTCAAGGATCATTAGATGTGAGGTGACTTTCTGTCCCTCTACTCCCAGTTCTATGAGGTGATTATACTCGAAGGTACATATGTTAGCTGTGAAGGAAAAATGCAAAGTGTATCTCTAGATGCTAAGTTGCATTTGTAATTAAAACTAAATAGTTTGCCTTATATGCATCATTTATGATTTGAAATTGATAAATATATTTTCTAAGTTCAAGCACCCCAAATCCTAGAATTCTATGTTAAATTGTCACCCACTTATATGAACTTTTAAGGAATCGACACCATGCTCAACTTCACAGCAAACCTGTAATCACTTGAAATATTTTTCCTATCACATACGTCATCCAAATCTAACTTGACTTAGCTCATTAGAAACCTAATTATAAGGCACATATACCTACCAAATTCCAAGCTTTACACCTAAATTAGTAAAAAGTTATGCCACAAAACCCAAGAGGGTTTCATAGAAGTAGGAAGTTCAATTTGGCAACAAACCTCTAATCACTTAAAATATTATTCCTATCACATATGTTATTCAAATCTAGCTTGCCTTATCTCATTAGAAAACTAATTACAAGGTGCATGTACCTACCAAATTCCAAGTTCTACCCCCAAATCAATAAAAAGTTATGCTACAAAACCCGAAAGGTCTTGTGCAATTTCTCTAAGATTTCAAGCTCCCAAAACTATCCCAATTCACTTTCATTCTTTCAGAAGTATCACAATCATCCAATATATTTTCCCTCTTTCAACCATCTACTCAGATTAATCATTCTCTCCTTTTAAGGAAAGTTGTAGGAATAAGTTTTTTCAAGATTCAAATCGAAATTTATGTCTGGAAAAAATAGCCTTAAATGATATGAATTCACTTTTTAAAGTGAAGGAGAAGGAAGGAGGTGAATGAAGACCCCGACTCGATGGCCTATGGAAGGTTCTAATGCTTGGTGGCCCTTAGAAGGAGAAGGAGAAACATCTTTTTCACATCTTTTCACTTTCCCCCCAACAAATTTACTTAAACCTTTTTTTTTTCCATTGATCTTAAGGTTTTACTTTACCATGTTCTAGAGCATTATTTATGCCTTTCCTTCCTTTTCCTTGACCTATAAATTACAACCATGCATCTCAATATAACAAGTCTCCCACACATTCATTGCCAATTTAATTTTGATTGATTTTTATTTTTTTTTCCTTGAATTCATGGCATTTTGTATGACCACATTTTATGGGCTTCAAGTCACACAAGTGAATGAAGAACCGCCTTGGGAATCATCCCTAGATTTAACGTTGACGCAACATCCTTGTGATGAAGATTCCAAACCACGAGAGGTGTGCCTTCGTCTTGAAGTTGAACCCCTTTGAACTTGGTAATATTGCATTTCTCTAAACTCTCACACCTTGGTGGTCTTGTTGTAAGTTAACCTTGCTTTTAATGATGAATTTGAAATTGTCTACAAAGATTTTTATGAAATTAAAAACACCTCCATCTTTGCATGGTCTTCAATTCCCGATGTTGGACATTATCATTAATTGCATGGTCCGATTTGTCCACTACCTCTTAATAGCAAGGCAAATTACTTAGTTCACACCATTCGATGCATTCTAAATTTCTTGCAGTTATGAATTATCATTGTGGCATAGCCCAAGATTCAACATGTAATTGTAGCTCCTCGTGGAGCTTATCCATAACCTAAATAAAAACTTCATTCATCATGAAATCCATGTTGTCATTGCCACGCTATCACACTATTTATTGTTATGTTGTCTCGAATTAATCCCATGATTAGAATGTTTGAATATTACTTTATTTCCATTGGACCTTTCATTGACACCCCTTCAATCACTTCACAAATGTCAAACATCCTTGCTTACGCATTCCCAACTCCTTGAGGGATTCAAATGTGAGTCCCAAATAAAAAATAGCGGAATAGTAAGGAGTCAGGGCACATTTCCTGGCTTGCAGCACTTTGGAGGGGTAGAGGGGCGTGTTGGAGCTCCGGGATGGGACTAGGAAGAGTTGATAAGCTTCATTCATTCACACAAACCTGCACAAAACCAATGCAAGGTGGTTAGTGCATAGTTGGAACACCCTTGGTGCTAAGATTCACTACGGGCAACACGGACACACAAGACTCACCATGGCCCAGACTTGGGGGAAGCCACCACCTTCCCCCTTATAGTATACTCTGCACCTCTCCACGGGACCCACATCCAGATGACTTTTTTCTCCTGGGACTCCCAAATGGGAGTCCTGAAATCGCCAAGGTTGGGACTCCTTCGATTTTGGGGCGCCATAACTTTGCATGTAGACCTCAGATTGAGATGAGGTCTGAAGGTAAGTTATAGCCTTCATCAAGAGCTTTTCAACGGTATGTTGCATGTCATCTACACGCACGAAAATCGGGTCGATTTTTGACTTTTAGTGGTTGAGAGTCAAATTGTCAATTTGACTCTTGCCCTTCTTTTGGCAATAACTTGTGTTTCAGATGTCCAAATGGGCAATACAAGCCCATTTTAGATATCTAAGTTTCAAGATCTTTCCATTGATAGAAAAAACTCCTCAAACCATTGAATTTTGACCCTTGCAATCGCCCTTTGAAAATTCAGGAGTCCACTGGGACTCCAACTCCCCAAAGTGGAACTCCCTCGGGGTGTGAGGGTTCATTCCCTCACACCTTCTCACACTCCCGGGAGTATGTTGTGTGACTCCCAACTTCCCTCTTGGCCTACAACCTTGCAAACCCTTGCCTTGGTTGCGAGCCCAAGGTTAGGGTTGCGACACATTGACACCCCCTTAATCGCTTCACAAATGTCAAACATCCTCGCTTACACAACTACCCATTAAATACCATAATAAGACCTATGTTTTGCTGAACATTATGAATTTTGGTGCCTACTTCTAACCCCAACCCCCTAAAGATTTTTCACCATTAATCATGCAATTGAAGTTTTAAAACTATGATTACTAACTTTTATTGAAGAAAAAAACTAACCTTACACCTCATTCATTTAATATTGAATTTCAAAAAAAAAACCAGCCCCCATGCAACATGCGCATTTGTCATTCCTTATTATAACATGAAGTTGTTAAAAACCCTTAATAACCTTAGCACACTCCAATATCCTTGATGCAATTTCTCAAAATTGAGCCTACCACACATGACTATGTCGATATGGCTCACACTAGAGTATGGATCTTTGAACCTTAACATGGTCTTTGTTTGTCGAGGATTAATAGAACGTGCATTTTGGATGGTAGAGATGCAAATAGAAAAGAAATGGTGTTGTAATTGGGATTATGGATTATAGTAATTAAAACATGGGACAACACAAGGATGTGGCGATGGAAGCAATGATAAAGATTGTAGTGTTCCCATTATCAAGGAGTCCAATTGCCGTGCCTAATTCAACATTTGACCACCTACCATCACACACCTTTGTTTGGTATGTTTTGGTGTATGTTATTGGTTCAACATCCATGTAAAAATAAATGGTTCAAGTACCATTATGGTAAATCCATTCTTGTAGGGTTTAAGGTGTAAAACAAAAGAATTTGTATTTTTGGGTTTAACTGAAAATATTGTGTTGGAATTTTTTTGTGCATTTTTCAGTAATCATTTGTTTTGTGATTTTGGAAAAATTAGGATGGAAGAGATAGGCCCGGGTCAAAAAGGACATGGTGCAATGTGTGTGGAGGATTGCAATAGTGCACACATAAATCATGGTAGTGTACATGGCAATGGAAGCAACTATGGCCTCTATTCAGCAACCATCCCCTAGGCCCTTTTAGTTTTAGGGACATCTCTTGGTGGGTTGAATTGCAAAAAACCCCACAAAATCATACAAAGAAACTAATGTTGTGGAAAAAGGTATGTTCCATGGGTTAGGGTTGCATATTTTGTGGCTATCAAAGAAAATAGAAGAGATGTGTAGTGTAAGTTCACTAGGAAAGGTCATCAAAAGAATGAATTTCTACATAATCCTACATCAAACAACTATTAGGAAAGCATGATGTATGTATTTTAATCCCCAATTCAACATATTTTTCATATTCATATTCACCATGAAATAGTAGGAAATATTATCATCTTAACCAATAAAAGGTACTAGGCATATATAAATATATATTCTATTCTTGATTAATATGTGGTAATTTCATAGGAAACATGGGATGTTTTTCATATAAAAGTCATGATGATGACTATTGGTGATTTGTAACAATGCATTGTTGTGATCTACAATGATGCACTACATTGTGATTTATAACATGTTGGTTCAATGTAATGTTGTTGGCTACAACATGTTAGTTGATTGTAATGTTGTTATCATTGACATGTTTGGTTAATGAAAGATGTTTATTTGCACCATGTTGGTTCTATGTAGTGTTTTCATAGAATGTAACATGTCAGTTCCATGCATTTGGTAATTTGAATAATTTGTATAGGTATCATTGTGAGTACGGTCCCACTGATTATTTTGTAAACATGCATGCACCTATGCCCAATATAATGTTGGGGAAGTCAATCAATGAGATAAACAAAAGCAACCACGAAATAGCTAACAAGGGCCACAAGGGGCCTTAAGTGTCAATGAAAAGGGTAGGCAATTTGCATAAAAAATGTTATTGTTCTTTCACATTGAAGTGTTTTTACATACACCCAACAATTACAAAAATATGTTATGCAATGTTCCAACATGTAACAAGGAGGGACTTGTTGTTCATGGATTGGTCAAAAGTGGGTTGAGTTTAGCATTTTTAGTTCATGTATCAGAGGATACTTGAACCTTTGTGTTGGAGCACCTTCAATTGGGTCTTTCCATATATTGAATCATGAACAAATAAACACACAAGGCCTGAATGAAAAAGATGATTGAGAGGAATGATGAACTATCAAGAAACTTGTTCTTGAATGAGCAAGACATTTATAACATGGCATGGAAGTTTAGCCAAATACATGAGCATGGGGTAGCTTGGTGAGAACCTGCCACTTATTACATCAGTACCTCTTCGATATGCTATCACCACATCCAGAGCTTTCTCCTAAGTTGGAGCATTAGTTTGAGTCTGTCAAGGACACATGTAGAAAATTGGACTCTGACTCATTGGGTTATGTCATTAATTGAATTGAGGATCTTGTCCGTTCTCAACTCATTGGCACTTTCCCTGAATTTAACATGGGCATCAATCACCCTGGAAATTGTGCAATGAACTGCTTGAGTTTGTTTTCCCTTTTGTGTGCAAAAAGAACACTCCCTCATCAATGAGCCAACTGGCCAACTGGAATAGGAATAGCTCTCCAACCCAGATATAAAAGGGTACCAACTGGACCTGCAGTTCTTCAAGATGAGCTTTGCTAGTCTCATTACTGATGTAAAGCTCATGAACAATTTCATCAAAGTTGACCTCTATCTGAAAAGCCAGAAGTGACCCCCAGTTAGCAAGCAAATGGGTTGATGACCAGCAAGATGATCCATGTCAGAGAGCTTGACATCAGGATAGAAACCCAGCTGACTAGGAATTGCTGAAACCGAGGTAACAAGATGAGGAAGCAGTCTAGTCAGAAATGCAACTCTCTTCCTAGCCCCCCTTAACAGACATCTCCATATGAAAACCAGGTTTGTCTATCTATTCAAAGGAACACAAAACGACTCTCACTTTGAAGAATAAAACAAACTCACAAATCTAATACATGTATGTGAACGGGAAAATGTGAGTGTACAGGAAGAGAAGCCCAAGATTCCAGCCTGACACAGTTGTGCCCAAGGATAAATTTCACTTTTTTCCCAGTCCTTGGCAGATGGAGGTCCAGAACAATATGGGCGGAACTAATTCCTCCTTGGTATACTGTACCAGCTTCTCTTGCTGTTTCCTTCTCGTGCTCATGATAGAAAAGACAACACACAAGTCTTCAATGCACACACAAAACTACTACAAACAGCTATAGCTATATTGACACAAGGGTAATATGGTTTCCACTGTCCACTAATTGCAATTAAAGGCAAGTCATCAGGCAGACGATGAAGTACCACACCAAAACAAACCCAACTAAGAAAAATAACCTCAGTTTTCACAAAGATCCAAGCCTCCACTCTCCTTCCTCTATTAAAACCACAACACAGAAGGAAAAAAAGGCAAACACAACACCTGGTTCTTAGTCCAAATATATCGAGAATTTCAAGATACATTGCTTCAAAACTGCAGCCTGCTCATGAGCAAAGTGTCGCATGGTTGACCAGTCTTCTGACAAAACAGCTGCTATAAACTTCCAACATATCACCAACCCTAATAGAAACTCCTTTTCCAAAGACCAAATTGCACATACATCTCAGATAGGAGCCCATTGAGATACAATCCAAAATGACTGGATTTTTGTTCTTAGTTTTGAAATGTTGATGATTAAATCCACAACAATGTTTTTTTGTCAGCTGTAGCAAAATCACATAACTTCGTTCCACAAGGTGCAGTATGAGAGGTACAGAATGCTGCCCTCTTTTCTAAGCATGAATACAAAAAGCTTGAATCTTCTTATTTATGATGCTGCATCACCAACAATCAGAAAGGCTACCTAAAGAACATGGATGAAGCAAATTTTGTTGTGCTCCAAATATCTCAGACCCACCACTATCATTAATAAACTGCAAATTAGAACCTGATTTAGCTTCAGGTTAAGGGAATGAGGTTGACAATTTTCTGTCCAAGGATACATAATACTGTAGTCTCCAAAGACATATTATTAACAATAGGTCATTTCATGGTGCTCTCCGCTGTTGAAAACATCACAGAAAGGAGGTACTGCTTAGTCTAATATGACAATGATGGCAGCAACCACTGGTCACCTACCCTGTACCAGAATACCCTGAAGCCATGAGATGAAGTCCTACAAAGTTCTACACAGGTGATGAGGTCGAGAAACTTACTCTATTGTCGTCTATCTCACTGGCCTTGCGCGTCATCAGATGCTTCGTGTCACTGATTTTGCTTTCAATGACAAGCTTGTGTAGCCTTTCTTCAGGGCTCTCCATTTCTACATATTGCTTCATTTGCCCTAACACCACGTTCTCCTTATGTCCCAGTGAGATCACTTCATCAGATGCAACAATGAGCTCAACAATCATTTTCCAAAGTCCCTCCTCATCAAGTGGTGGGACATACTCAGGTACCTGTAGTAAGTCAAGGCTTTAACACACATAAAACTCTCTATATTTGGTTCTCAGACATTCTTGAAAGGCTGAATTGGCCCTTGAATTTAGTCGTTTCCTATGTATTTACTAGAATTTGAGGTCTACTTTTGCTTCTTAACAACCTCCAAACAAACTTTACACTAGAGAATTTGTCCTAGAGGGAAGCATTTGGCCTCCTAGGGTGTGTTGTGTGTTCCCTAGTACATAATATTTAGAGTGTCCACAGATACTATCCATGGATATCTGTGCCAATTATGTTTAAGATTGTTTAAGCTTAATGTTTAAGATGCTTAAGCTTAAGAGTTGGTGTATAGATTGGAATTTCAGAAGCAGATAGCATACTAATGGCCTGTGAATCCTGAAGGCAAATAAACATGTTGGTCGGATCACAACAATTTGGTATATGGAACACAAAACCATTTGCATGATATTCATGACAATTGGAGATTAGGTTGTCAAATGGATGTTGACTTTGACAACAAATACTAGGCCAATCCAATGATAATGAGGTCATTGGATTGGAAGGTTCATCGGTATTGTGGGAATCCAGGGGATATAGAGTCCTTGGTGGAAGAATTGAGGTTGCTGCCTTCACATAAAAAATATTCACCTTTGAAATTTTTTTCATTTGAATCTGGGCTGGCTTTACATCAATGGCTTTCCATTATCAATCTTTTGAGGGCATTGTCATTTCTCTCTCCAAATTTGCAAACAACCAAAATGATGATGCTTCATTTTGTTGTCCATCTCAATGGATTTGGATTCATCAAGTTTTGACCATCCTGATTTCAGATTTATGATGCCCAGTATTTACAAATCATACCAACAATTGCATTGTAGGTTTTGATGGTTATATTATTGGTAACTAACTTTCTTCTTTGTGCCTACAAATCTTCCATGAAGTGTTTTGCTTGTGTGCTTTTAAAAGCTGCACAACTTTAGTATCTTGGGGCTTGGAGATCTACCTATGCAGTTTGCCATCTGCAGTAAAATTGAAGGGCAAGTTGGCAACATCCAATTGTCAGGCATGGATGTCTTTCATTTAAACCATTTAGAAGTCTTGTAAAATGCTTATGCAACTATTTTAGTTTTTTCTGGAGCAAGTTTCAATTTCAGTAGAGCAGCTTCAGGAAGTTTATGTAGAGCTTCTCCAATGCACATTGATTGAGGGAGCATATGAGCAGCTTTAGATTATTGGGTCAGGTTTGTTTTGAAGAATTTCAAAGGTCTCTAAGTGTGTGCATAAACTGTCTTTGATTTTGGAGCAAAGCTTCACTAAGTGTGTGTGCACCTGTTTAAGTTTTTGGAGTAAGCATTGGTGTTTGATTGGAAGGGCACAACCAACAATGGCTATGGCTTGATAAGTCCCCCCCTCACTGAAATCTGAATTTTCCACTGGTAAAGCTTGTACCCATTAGATCACATGTTGTGGTACTTGTAAATGGTGCTCTGCCATAAGGTATCAAGGTGCTCTAAGATGAGCAAGAGCACAAGAGGGGCTGGGCTAGGCCAAATTGTTCATTGCAACCAGATAAATTGGCAGCACTCAAGCATGACGCCAAGAATGAACAGGTCTGTCTATTGAAATCTTTGGCCAAGCTATTGGTTGACCATGTTGAGGCTGTTTGTGCCAAACAAGGGCGTGGTCCATATCTTGCACTAACAGCTCTCACACACCTGCAAGCTCTCAAGATCAAAAATTAGCTCTTGCTTCAATGAAGGTTCATGTCGATAAACAATGTTCCTTGTTAAGTTCATCTAGCTATGGACATGTGTTGTATGTCATCCTTTGGCATGAGGTCATGGCAGACACTTTCAATCATGTATTGAACTGCTAAAATTGGCAAACAAAATGTGGTGCACCTGAGGTTCAACTAGATACCAAAACAATCACTGAAAACCATGAACTCATGACATGCATGAGTTGTCGCAAACCCACTGAGTGTTGGGGTAGTGAAGACTGGTCCAACTGTTTGTCCACATGCAATCAAGGGTGGTCTGATAGGAGAAGTGGTGAAATCAATCATGGAAATGCTCCTGTAATCTTACCTACACCTACACAATACTGCATATATAGGATTCACCTACAAAGGATGCAGAATAATGCACTAGAGGAGCAGCAACCAAGGAAAAACTGCATGAGAATGGAAGCTAGCACAACTGCACAAGTTGTTGAATCTCTGACTTTGAGCAGTTTTTATGTCCAACAACACTCTGCATCACATGAACAAAGAAAAGGCAGCACAACCCAACTGCAAGAGCCAAATAGACGACTCAAAAATGAAATCCAAACAGAAGATTTGTGCCCATTTGAAGGTGGTAAGGAAAATAGAAAAGGCACATTCTTACCAAGCACTGTCAATAGCTGCAGGCCAGACATGGCAGTGGAACCCTCCTCACTCTTGTCATTTGCAGCTTCCCTGGTTGTTCAAAGTAAGGGGAGCAACACTGTCCAACTACTGGGATCAGAACAAGAGTATACCATGGACAATGGACCTTTCCTACACCATCAGATTGAGGCTTACATACAGGCAAACATCCTGCAATGTTGCCTGCTCTCGAGGTCTTTGCCTCAGTTTATCCAGTTCTGAAGACATGAGGTATTTTCCACATGGTCGTCATCATTCCAATGTATTACTTTGTTGTCAATAACTGGGGGTCTTCTGCCATGTTTCACACTGGTACATGTACTTGAAAGCAGTTTGTTTGAATGTAGCAAAATGATCAAAAACTCAAAATGCCCAAGAAAAAAAGCAGATTGAAAGAGCCTATCACAAGAATTTTTCTTCAACAGATTAAACAACACATGCAGTGCTGTCCTCTCAACATTCTATGTATTTGTCAAGTAAGTGAAAAAGTTCTCATGCATCTGATCCTTGATGTCATGTGCAAACTGTCCACTGCACAATTGTTTACAATTCTGCAATTGTAAAAGCATGCAGTCGGACTCCCTCTAACTGGGACCAGCCACAAAATGTAGAAGTTTTGTTACCCCCACCGCCCCCCCCAACACATATAACACATTGTTTTCCAACAAGTAGGCCAAAATGGGAGGAGCTTTTGGATCTGTCCCAACATCATGAAACTTTTGAGGTGCATGTGATTGTGAGAGTACACTAGAATGAACAAGATGAAAGGCACGAAATGTTTTAGATCTTTGCATCATGTAGATCTATTTTAAGACAAACTTGGAGTCGTGGGATTGATCAAATTGGGTATGAATGTCGTAGCACTACACACAAGGGTTCATTTGGGTGACCATTTCAAATATTATTCCAACATCTATCACAAAGGAGTTGCCATCGCAACAAAACATACAACCTTTTCAGCAAAAAATAGTATTTGGTCTTACATTCCAAACTTTTTGTTTATGAAAGTCTTTAAACTTGATGAACTTCTAAGTAGAACTTCACAAACTTGACCAACAACCTTGTGATCTTTATTTCATGTTTAGACAATAGCATTAGCATAATTAATACATTTAGGCTATAGGAACATGGTAACAACTTTGGGAGTAGGAAACTTCATCTCCATTTTTTAACATGATATTGGATGATGGAATTACTACATTGAAATATTTACATTTTAATTCTCTTTTTTCAAACAATGCAAGTTATTATGCAGGAACTCATTATGGCCATGGTAGACATTACCTATGTATTCTGGTAAAAATCAGTGGAAGAGGGTTTTGAGGTAACATTTCCATCTTCTTCACCTAATTACGTGTTTACCAACTCCTACATTAGGTTTCAATTTTTATGTCAAAAGTTATGGAGTTCATGTTACCTAGATAGTCCATGTAAGTTTAATAAGTATGGTTCAATTTCTAACTTTCTGAAGTTATACAATGAAGAATAGTTCAAAAGTGGAATTACATAGCCAAGTTGTTCATTGATGAAGTGAGGCATTAATGTATGCAAGTGGTTTTGGCTCTTTCTTTTGGCAGAGTGAACATTGATTTCCTAAATTTTGATGCCATTATGTGAAGTTCATTCTAATACAAAATATATTAGCCAGTGTCGCACCTATAATGATGGCATTTTGAACCTACCCAACTCATTAAGTAATGAATCGTCCCCCCACCAATAATTTTGAAAAAGAAATGGAAGGTCCACAATGAACTTGGCTTGGTGATTAATTATTGGTTTTGACTTATAATTTAATAGAACTAAAGGTTGGTTTCATTTGCAAGTGGGTTGCTATGGTTTGTAGTTGAAATGGGCTTAGGAGCTCTTTAGACATGGAGGCATTTCATCATTTCCTTAACCCTTGAACTAAACCATTTCATGCTCAACTTTGTGACCAGTAAATGAAACAGTGGTTGACGTCGTATGTGTCAATGGTTTACTTTCAACATTTGCAACATGCATAATCAGTTTCATTATAATTTCTCAAAAGTCCTATCATCATTGGATTATATTGTGTATTTAATTTTCATGCAAATGTTCCATGGAGGCTATAATTAAAAGGTGGCTAAGGTTGTAATTAATTAAAGTTGTTTTGTATCTATGATATTTACTTAAGAAATTTCTTTAAGTGTGGTTGTCTTTGATAAAGTTTCACATGTTATGTTTCAAGTTACACCTTCCACTTACAATTGGAGCAACCATTAATGAGTATTGAACCAAAGCAACAATAACAAGGGTTTCCTTTCCATGTCAAACTTGCCACATATTTTATTCAACCAAGTTTTATTTCATACCCAACTTATAGCTTCTAGTGCTTGTAGTCCTTTTTCCTACAATTCAAAGTTCAAAGTTTTCAATCTAGCATGAAAAAGGTCCTTGGTTGCCTAATAGTTTTAGTTGTCTTCATTCAATTACAACCCATTACATACAAGCTCTAGTGTGATATGTCATCACATAGAAAGCAACCATAACAAGTGAAGGAGAAAAAAACATGCACACACACATAAATATGATCATCAAGGCAACATTTGACATGATGATCACATCATCTAGGCAATAATTTCATGCAAAAACCAGGATCTTATCAATGTATGCACAGAAAACTGTTGAGAGATAGCCGCCATTTTGATTGTAAAATGCACAGATTTCTGCATACCTGTTGCTGCCGCCATTCGCTTTCTAATCTCTCGAATCATGTACATCTATGATGGAAGCACAACATAGTTTTGGAAGTGCGAATTACCCTCAGTGATCTGAAAAACCTTCACTCCAAAGAATCCTGCAATAAAGATGGCAGGTGCAGAGTTCTTCCTAAACCCACCAAGAGAAAGCAAAACACACTAAGTAGCTCAAACTGATTTTGCAATGTGGTACCACAGGTGCCAATGTCTGACCTCTCATATCCATGAGATTGCAGAGAAAACAAATCCACAATACATAATAACAGTAATCCAAACACAAGTAGCTAGCACAGCATTGAATGAAAATCTCTGAAGTGATGCTCTGCTGGAACCAGGATCTTTTTCTATGGTAACAATAGTCATCTTCATCATGAATAGGAGTGAATATCTGCCATGACTCTCCAATCACATCATCAGCTCCCAACACTTGAGAACCTTCAATTATCTCCAGCAGCCATACTCTTTATGCTGCTACAAAGATACAATTAAGTAACCCGAATGAGAAAGACCATAAACAAGAACAACCCACACACAAGGAAGAGAAGAAGCCAAGTCAGGCAAGTTGTTTTCCAACTCTGAGAGTATAGTCTACCCGCTCTCAAGTTTACACGGTTAGTAGAGGCCAGGCTGTGTTCCAAAGCAGCTTCGGTGGAATCAAGCACATGCTCTGTATCCCGTAGGCTGACATCCATTAGCATACTGCTGTCCTTAAGTTGTGCTGCTAGCACCACCATCTCATCTGTGAGGCCCTCCTGCAGCTCCCTGTGTTTCTGCACCAGTGCCTGTGTTGCTGCATCTACTCTGGCTATCTCACTGCTCTGCTTTGCATTGCCATCTTCACCCCGCAGTCTCCTTCTCAATGTTTGTGACACAGCTGCTTGTGAAGGAGACAAAGTTTTACTGGGTTCAGGGTTTCTTCCAGGTAACAATTGCTTGGCCTGCTCATTCCAGTCAACTGGAGCTTGAGTCACACCAATCTCAGCAGTCTTCATATCCATCACATCAGGCACCACCACTCGGTCCTTGAGTTTCTGGGCCACAAGCTCAATCTGCTGAGCATACTCTTTAGCCCTTGCAGCAGAGATGGATGGCAAATCTCGGTGTGCAACATCACCTGTCAACATGCTTAGCAAGTCCCGCATAGTGCTCACATAGTGCACCAGCTTGGCATCATTAGTCTGGTGAACTTGTGCTGCTAATAGCCTCCTCAACCGGAGCTCTGCCTTACTCATTCCCATACTCGACAGTCCCATATAGTCTGCTGCTGCTCTTACACCTTGTGTTCTATCCCTTTAAGCTTTCTTCAACAACATCTTCCTGCATCCTCCTCCATCATCACCGTGTAAACCTAAATTCCCTTCAATCGCACAATATTTGTTCTCTCGTTTCACACATCAAAACTACGCCACCAAAGACTGAAACTGCAAAACTTGAGCACAAATCTAACCCCTCGAGACTCCAAACAATGTCCTAATAAAGCACTTCTTAAAGGGCAGGCACAACTGTTGAGTTGTGGAGAATAATAAACTGTCGATCCATTCTTCCTCAGGATCAACAACGCTGCACTGCTTCTTTTCACCAAAAAGGCCAAGTTCATTTGGCTTCAAATCACCCGAGAAAGAGTAGGTAACAGAGACTAACTAGCAAGATAAGTGCAATGGAATGAGAAGAGAAAAATTCAACAGTTCCAATATCGCTCTCACAACATCAAGGACCAAGAAAAAGTGTAGGGCTTGCATTAGGGTTCGGTGGTTCGCGATGATGTATCTCTTTTCTGTGTACTTGAGCTGTTGTCGAAATCCTCGAATCTTTGGGGTGGGTGGATAGGTAGTAGAGCAGAGCTCTCTGCTTGCTCTAGACAATTTGTCGCCTTATGGCAGCAAATTTGAAGCATGAAAAACGATTGAGAGTGAAGGATGTGTGCTATTTGTATGCATGGAGGTGTCGGCGCTCGGTGTTATAGGCAGGTGATGGGGTTCACAGTTTCAGGCTGAAACGTTCTTCTCCTAAGAGTGGTGTGTGTTTTTCTGGATTTCTGCGAAGGGGAAGCAAGGGTTTGCAGACCGAGGTTTAGGGTTTAGTGAGCGGAAAATTTCTGAACCTCCTTCTTCCTCCTCATCATTGTTAATATTTACATTAGCCACTATCCTCTGTCAAAAGTTGATGAAGTTAGTTGGTAATAATTGCAGTCATACACGGTTCAAGTGAAAGATTGTCATTGCTTTTCATATTGTTACATGAAGAATCTGCCTAAACTTTTTTTGGGTCTTCTCATTGATGTATTAGGAACATGTGCTTCTAATGATTCTTGGAGGAGCAAACTTCAAAGATAGAATCATTGAAGGAGACGACCAAACAATCTACTAGGATCAATGAGATCTTTGGTCTTTGTTAATAAAGTTTTGACATGGAAATGTTTTTGATGGTTGTTGGTTTTACTGGAATGTTCATATGCTTGTTGTGAGATAGGTGTTGGTTGTCTCAAAACTTTTGTGTAGACTATGCATATGCATGTTAACCACCTTTTTTCTTAGAAGCAATTTGAACAACATTATTGCACACATATACAATTTGTTTTTGTAGTTCTCCCTAATGGAAAAAAAAAACTTGAGTTGTGTTCTGACCTTCTAGAGTTGGTCCTTCTTCTTAAGCTAGTTCTTTTGAATTTTTACTATCAAACCAGGAGATAGATGCTTAGGTTTTTCATAGAAAGTAGCAAGAAGCTAATTGAAGATTTTAGTGCTGATTCGCATGCCATCATCAAACACACGAAGCCATTTGCTTTGAAAGCTTGTAAATTGAAAGCTTGTAAATCTCTAGTTGTGGAACAAAATGTGCACACAAAACAAGATGAACATCTTCTAGAAAGAAAGTGCCAAACAACAATTATATTTGCAACATGTGCATCCACATTCTCCTTGATAGTAGCACAAAAAAATTCTTCTCTTCTCCAGTAGTTTTGAGTTTGTATTTGTTATCAAATGGAACAGCTCATGAATCCCAAAGCTATGAGTGACTTGTATAGGCACATACATTGCCCCTTGTGAACATGTTGGTTTTTGCTCTAAATTTTAAAAACGTGCAACTGACATTTTGTCTCGTTGGATTGTTGGGTGGCATCAGTTCATTTTCTTTAGAATCAAACCCATTTTTTTAATGTTTCATTTAGTAGATAGACATATTGGCAAAGTTTTTGTGTGTCTAATGTTATATAGTTCACATCTTCTTGCCTTTGTCCATTTGTAGGGTAATACCAAAAGCCTGATGAGGTGGTTTTTTGGACTGTGGTCAGATTCCTAATCTCTCATTGGAAGGATTAGGCTGTAGTTCAAAAAATGATGCAAAGGAAGGTGGATTCATATTGACAATATTCTTGTGGCAGAATTCAATTTGACTATTGTAGTACCTTTTTCAGCTTGGGCAAAAATTATATTATTTTTTAAAAATGTCAAAATTTTAGAAAATTAAGGTCCCTTCATGCTGAATTTTTTTTTAAAAATTATTATTTACCGATGCTTAAATTTTATAGGATTCCAAAAGTTGTTACAAGGTAGTTTTAGAGTTTTATTATGTATACAGTTGCATGTATTTTAAGTGATTTCAAACTGTTGTTGAATAGTTTTTAATTTAAATAAAATTTTGCAGAAAATTGAATTGAATTTAAATTTATATATGTGCCAATTGAATTTTTTTCAAAATAAAATAAAATAATTATTTGGCAGCCAGATGTTGAACCTGAAAAGCTACTATGGTAGTCTAGTTTTGCTAAAGTTTTGGAAAAATTTCAATATTACAGAATTAGGAAAAAAGAAAGAAAGAAAGAAAATAATAAAATAAAGAGGCCATGGGGCCTGACCATGTCACATGACAATTGTCAAAACGAACCGTGAGTTGTGTGACTTGTTTGTTTGTGGTTTACAAGGAAAGAGGGCCAAGAGAGCTTGCTTGTTGTTTATGGCACCCCACGAGCCTTTCTGTCTGCGAAATTCAATCGCAAACTTCCTTCCTTCCGCACGCACGCATGCTACTTCTCGGCCTCGGAAGGCGGCGGAGATCAGCAGATGTGATAGTTCTGTGTGCACGCGAGAGTTCTGACTGCAATCGGTATCCAAATGTCCTCGTCCTGCCTTTGTACCATCATCATCTTCACAGGAGCCGTGGTTCTCTGTCGATCTCGTCAATTCTTCTTGTTTCTTCTCGCGCAGGGTGTCGAGAGAGAGAGAGAGAGAGAGAGAGAGAAGGGAGGGAGGGGTGTAGATGACGGCAAGAATGAAGCTGGCAGGTGGCTTGTTATTTCGGGCCATTCGAGCGGGTGTTGTGTTGCAACCGCTCTTATTGCAGGAATTCCATCCCCTGACGTCGACTTCTGTGGAGTTCGGTGCAAGAGCGGCAGCATCTGTTTGGCGTGGTGATCTCTACTTTTCAATGCGCCGCAGTTACTACAGCAGCGCTGTGGAGCAAGCGATAATAGACAAGGAGCCCGATAAGGAGACACAAAGCAGCCCGCCGTTGCAGAGCTTTGCTGAAGTGGCGCGGATGCCGGCAACAAAGCCAGAGCAGAAACCGCGTTTAGTAGTACTTGGGACAGGCTGGGGAGCCTGCCGTCTGCTGAAGGACATCGACACCCGCCTCTACGATGCGATCTGCGTGTCGCCCCGCAATCATATGGTATTCACGCCTTTGTTGGCCAGCACTTGTGTAGGCACTCTTGAGTTCCGGTCTGTGGCGGAGCCTGTGCGCAGCATCCAGCCTGCTCTCTCCTTATTACCCGATTCCTACTACTTTCTTGCTCGCTGCACCGATATCAACACCGATCAACATGAGGTTGGTTTGGCCATCCTATCTCAACATGAGGTTTATCAGGATCAGATTCTTCTTACAGCAACACTGCTATGCTTATTGTGGTTCTCACGATCGAAGAAGAAGTGAAGGCTGATTGGAACTGCAGTCTCTTTGCATTTCTAGTTTCCAATTCTAGGGTGAGAGCACGTGTTAGTACTCTCATTACCAATCAATCCAGCAATATTGGATGCAAGGTGCACTGCGAAGCCCTCCAAGAGGACATAGATGATGGTAAAGGCGAGGGTGGAAACAAGTTCACTGTGGCATATGACAAATTGGTCATTGCAACGGGTTTAGAGGCATCTACCTTTGGTATTACCGGAGTTCATGAGCATGCTCTTTTCCTCCGAGATGTGAAGAATGCTATGGACATTCGCACCAAGTTGCTTCTTAACCTAATGAAGTGCGAAATTCCAGGTCTGCCTGAAGCCCCGCCTGTACATTCACAGTTGTTACTGTATCCTTGCAACTGCTGCAGATGCTTCAAATCTGCTTACACAATTTTCCCTTTATGTATTTGTGGAGATAGGAACAATGTTGCATTTTTTGTGCAACTTTCTTGCAGACATATTGCATTATGATTTGGTAGTTGACCTGCTCATTCACTGCACGAAAACCTAGGTACATCAATGGAGGAGAAGGCAAGACTTCTTCATTGTGTGGTGGTTGGTGGTGGTCCTACGGGAGTGGAGTTCAGTGGTGAGCTCAGTGATTTCATCAGGCATGATGTGCATCACAAGTTTGCCCATGTCAAAGACCTTATCCATGTCACTCTCATTGAGGTTCGATCACACACACTCTCTTTCTGAATCATTTTGACATAACATTTGTCACATTTCTTCATTCTTCCTGGAGTTTGTTTGACATGCTTCTCAAACTGAGAGCAGCTGGTTACCTCATGATATGTTTGTGTAAGATGTTACATCCTATCCAAGGAGGGTCCCAACCAATGGTGAGAATGGAATGAAGAGCTACTCATGCTTGCTGCTTCTTGCTGTGGTCTTGTGAATTAATTAATTTTCAAGGTTGCAAGGGGAGGGTCATGATGATTTTTTTGTCTATGATCCATCTCTTGCTCACCCACACCTCAGTTTTGGGAATGTAAGAAAGAAACATGCCACCACAAGTTTGTCAAGCCCAGAGTGTGCAGGAGATGGTCAAAATCAGCCCTCTGAGGATGCAT
>Ga0209208_10004800_pt1 | contig 18993 bp, 17 predicted proteins | sample S1TSphfallax_3_FD_187694 | JGI IMG/M metagenome (GOLD analysis project Ga0209208, IMG submission 187694) | Host-associated microbial communities from peat moss isolated from Minnesota, USA - S1T2_Fd - Sphagnum fallax MG (SPAdes) (version 2) | ecosystem: Host-associated > Plants > Peat moss >... | reverse complement strand
TCGACATTCTGCGGCGTATCGTGTGGCTCGCGGCGGCCCTATTGGGCTTGGCGGTGGTGCTGGTGGTCGGCAACACGATCCGCTTGGACATATTGAATCGGCGCAGTGAAATCGAGGTCATGAAATTGGTCGGTGCCACAGACGGCTTTGCGCGGCGTCCGTTTCTTTATAGCGGCGTCTGGTATGGATTGGGCGGTGGGGGAATCGCCGTCAGCATCGTGTCGATCGCCATAGGTCTGTTGACCCAGCCGGTGAACCACCTCGCCGGATTGTATGGCAGCGACTTCAGGCTGCACGGCATGACCTTGACCGCAGCTCTTGGCGTCCTCGGCATCGCCGTGACCTTGAGCTGGTTGGGATCGTGGCTCGCGGCGTCCCGCCATATCCGCGCGATCGAACCGACCTAGGTATCCCTTACCTAGTTTAGCGCCGGCCCTGTGGCTGTCGGAGCCGGTCTGACGAGGCGTCGGGGAATCCCCGCAAGTCATTGATTTGTGAACGGAATCACCATTCTGAACTCTGATTGGGTTTAGCACTCCAAGCTTCTGAGTGCTATACTGTGTTACACGTTTGGACTGGAGGTTTTCTTCATGACTACCGCCGCATTGGTCGCCAAGCCGTCGGCCTTGGTGTTCGGGGGCCCGGTTGGGAGCCTCGATTCTTATATAGACCGCGTTTCGCAGATTCCGGTGCTGAGCAAGGAAGACGAAGTCGCATTGGCGACACGCTTCCGTACCGCCGCGGATCTCGATGCCGCCCGGCAGTTAGTGCTCTCGCACCTGCGTTTCGTGGTGCATATCTCGCGCGGCTATCTGGGGTACGGGTTGCCCATGGGCGATCTCATCCAGGAAGGCAACGTTGGGCTCATGAAGGCCGTGAAGCGTTTCGATCCAAACGTCGGCGTGCGGCTCGTGTCATTCGCCGTACATTGGATCCGAGCAGAGATTCATGAGTACGTGCTGCGTAATTGGCGCTTGGTCAAGGTCGCGACCACGAAGTCGCAGCGCAAGCTGTTTTTCAACCTTCGGCGGATGAAGAAGAATCTGGCCTGGTTATCCGAGGAAGAGACCCAGGCTGTCGCCAAGGATCTCGGGGTGGAAGTCAGCGACGTACGCGAGATGGAGCAGCGCCTCTCCGCACGCGACATGTCTTTCGATCCGACGCCGGATGCCGATGAAGAGGAGTCGTATTCGCCGGCCATGTATCTCCCGGCGACCAACGCCGACCCCGCGGTCGAGGTGGAGCGCGAAGAGTGGGAAGAGGATTCGACAGATCGCTTGATGGTCGCCATGGAAAAATTGGACGATCGCAGTCGAGATATTCTCAAGCGACGCTGGATGACGGATGACAAGGCAACCCTGCATGAACTGGCCGACGAATATGGCATTTCGGCGGAGCGTGTGCGGCAGGTCGAGACGAATGCCATCAAGAAACTCAAGGCGATGATGACGGCGTAACAGTCCGTCGGGCTGCCGGCATCACACTTGACTCTCCGGGTTTTGGCGGCGATCGTACGCAGGCCGAAACTTAGGGGCTTGAAGGGATGTCGCTCATGGTGGAAAACCGCATGCTGGGGGTTCGCATCGGTTGTCGCTCACTGTCCGAGCTTGTCGAGGCGTCGGAGCAGGCGATTGCAGATCGCACTGAATCGTTCGTTTTCGCCTGTGCCAATCCCCATTCGCTGGTCGTCGCGCAACGCGACGCCGATTTTCACAGCGCCCTGAACCGCGCGAGCGCGGTCGTCGCCGACGGGGTTGGCTGTGTTCTGGCCGCCAAGCTCGCGCACATTCCGGTGGGACCCCGGGTCACCGGCTTCGACTACTTTGCCGCCGTGATGTCGTCGCTCAATCATCGAGGTGGCCGGGTGTTTTTCTTCGGCTCGCGTGACGGCGTCCTGGCCAAGCTGGTCGAGCGGCTGAAGCGTGATTATCCGCGCGTTGTCGCCGCAACGCGATCACCGCCCTTCCGGCAATGGTCGGATGAAGAGAACCTTGCCCTGGTCGATGAAATCCGTCGCTTCGAGCCCGACGTGTTGTGGGTGGGGATGACGGCGCCCAAGCAAGAGAAGTGGGTTTCCGCCAACAGCGCCCGACTCAAGGTTCCGGTGGTGGCCTCGATCGGCGCCGTCTTTGACTACTATGCGGGTGTGACGATTCGCGCGCCGGAGTGGATTTGCAAACTCGGGTTGGAATGGCTTTATCGTCTGCCTCGGGAACCGAAGCGCTTGTGGCGCCGAACATTCATTTCTGCGCCCCTATTCCTGTGGTTCGTCATGGTTCGGCGCACGCGCGGCGCTCGGCCGGATCAATTCGGGACGTAGCGGTCCAAGTGTGGCGCGATGAGCGCTGCAAATTCTGTCAGCCGCCGGTCCGCGGCTTCCTCCGTACCGCTGGTCGGCAACACCGTGATGAGCCGTACCATCGCGCCATCCGTACGATGACGAATGAGTGCGTCCCAGAATAGGTACCACTTGACGGCGAACTCGTTGTCGATGACGCGCCCGCGCTGCTGGAACCAGTAGTAAATCACCTCGCGCTGATTGCCGAGCTGGATGATCGCCCGGTTGACTCGTAAGGGCTGGCCATTGACGGCGATGCCGGGCAGGGTTCGCTGCGCCAAGTCCTGGATCTGCCAGCCGCCGCCCGGCAGGCAGGCGCGCGGCGTATGCACCGCCTGGCCCTTGCGCTGGGAGTTGTACCACGACACATAGAAGTTCATGGAATCGCCGGCACCATCGACATAATCGGCCAGCATGTAGTCATCCATCATCAACTGGTCGAGATAAACCGAATCCAGTGATTGGTGGATCCCACGCCATCGGCCGAGCTCCATGGGGAACTCCGAAAAGGCGACGCGAACCGGGCTGATCTCCACCGGTCGGGGAATCACGGTTACCACGACGATCAGGATCACGAGCAGGCCGGCAGCGGCAACGAAGCTTGCAGGCAGCCGCCGATTACGCACCAAGGCTTCCGCGGGTGTAGTGGCGGGCATTTCGACGCCAAACATCTGCCGCCAGCTCCCCTCGCTGCGGCCAATCCGGTTGAGCAGCGGCACCTCGCCCAGCATCAAGGCGACGCTCGCCATGAAAATCATCCAGCCCTGGAATTCGTGCAGAAAGCCTTCCGCCATGGCCGTTCCCCAATTGTCGACCGTCACGCCGATGATGCCCACGCGGATGCTGTTCATGATGACAGAAATCGGGATGCTCGAAAGAAACAGCACGAGCCGCTTCCAGGTTGCGCCCTTGTAGAAATACGCCACCAGGAAGCCCATCGTCATCAACGGGAACAGGTAGCGCAAGCCGCTGCAGGCATCTGCCACCTGCAGCTTGTAGCTGCCGAGATCGATGACGTTGCCCTCGAGAAACACGCTGATGCCAAACAGGCGGATGATCGCGACGCCGACCTGCGAGGATAGGAGTTGCAGCGTGGTCGACAGGTTGGCAAAAAGAAACGACGGGAGCGGCACCATGAACAGCAAGATCATAAGGGGGACCACGATGAGCCGGCATGCAGGCCAGCCCAAGAAGGCCAGAACCAACCCATACAGCGAAAGGAGGTAGGCGTACTGGACGATGGTATACATGGTGCCGAGCTGCCCAAGAACCAACAGCGCCCCGCCGAGAATCAGGAGCGCCACCCCCCACCAGCTCCCCGAAAAGACCATCGTCTCAAGTCGGTCTTTTTGCTGGTAGATGAGAAAAGCGGCGATCGGCGGTATCAGCAGGCAATGGCTGTATTCAGGGATATTGACCCAGTAATCCCACAGCACGCTGAGGCCGTCCCAGAAGGGCCAGACGCTGAGAATCCCAATGGCCAGCGCCACACAGGACAGACCCCATGACAGCCGCCATACAGTTTCGCCGGTTGTACCACGATCTATCGACTGGACCGCCATCGACCTCGACTCCCATGAAGTGCCCAAAGCTTAGCGGATGAAGCCGCCCAGCACTGCGTACATTCTATTGCAATGAGATGACAGTAAATTTGCGCTCGCAACGCAGACTGGCTGCTTACCGGCATTCACATCGCATGTCACTAAGGATGAATCGGCTTTCTAGTTTCAGCGGCCCGGCGCTTCGCGGTGTCGCGGACCAGGCACTCACCAGCGCGGAAAACTTTGCCGTTGGCGTCATCTTGGTTCGCAACTGCACCAAGATGGAGTTCGGCCTGTATGTGCTCGGCTACGGGGTCCTCGTGCTCGGCTGGAGTCTGATTGCTGCGCTCATCACGGCGCAAATGGCAGCGGTATTCTCGAGAGAGTCGCTGAGCACGCAGGAGCGTCAAGACCAGTGTGGTTCGCTGTTGCGGACGCTGATGGCTACCTGCGTGGTCACCACGGGTTGCGGCTGCCTGCTCACACTCCTGCTCGCTCGAGTGCATCTCATCGGCCCCGAGGACACCTACTACTGGCTGCTGCTCTCGTCCGCCCTGCCCGGCATGTGCCTGCGAGATTTCATGCGCCGGTACTTTTTCCAGGAGAGGGTGGAGTCACGGGCCCTCTTGATGGATGCAACCGCGCTCATGCTGACGGTCGCAATACTGGCCGTCATGGCTGCACGGCATGAGTCCCATATGAACAGCCTCGCCGCCGCGACCCTTGCAGTGGGCGGGCTCGCCGTTGGTATCTGGGCCATCGTCGCCGGCGGTCTTGCTCATCAGAAACAGGCCAACCAGGCTCTTGGCCATCTTCGCTCCTTGTGGCATGGAGGACGCTGGAACATTGGCGCCACCCTGGTCTCATGGATGCAAAATCAAGCGTATACAGTTTTCGTGTCGGGCATGCTCGGTCTCCCCGGCCTCGCGACCGCCAATGCACCCCGAGTCCTATTGACGCCGATTACGCTGCTGAGCACCGGTCTCGCGCTGCCCCTCTTACCCCGCTTCGCGAAACAGAAGACCCATCTGCAGTCGGTCGTCGGCACCCGCTCGGTTGCCCCGCTCGTTGTCATCACGATCGTGTTCGTCGGGCTTTATTCGCTCGCCTTATGGCTCGCACGCGACGCGTTCCTACCTTTGATCCTGGGCCACCGATACAAAAACGTCTGGCCGTGCATTGTCGCCTGGGCGATCGCCAATGTTTTTACGAACATCCGGATCTACTACTCCACGTTCCTACTGGCCAAGGGCGGCTTCCGACAGTTGGCCACCGCCAATATTCTGAGTGCGGTCGTTGTTATCGTCATCACGGGACCGTTGATTCATTTTCTTGGCGTAATCGGCAGCATCTACTCGCTTGCCGTTGGAGAACTTCTCCTTGGCATCACCAGCTGGTGCCAGTGTCGAAGCGTTACAGCCGAAATCCAAGCGGGCAAATTCGCATCGCAAATCAGGTGATTTAACAGGTATAACCACATGGGCGTGCTGCGATTGTTGCTGGCCTTAGCGGTCTTCTTCTACCATGCTGGTAACATCAGCTTGTCGGGAATTCGCTTTTTACACGGAGGGACATCGTTTACTGTTTGAGATCCGCGTAGCGCGTCCCGACGCCATGAAACCGCCGGCGACAGCGATCAGGGTTTGACCAGATGCGCGAACTGAGAATCGCCGAGCTGCCCATTAATGCGCAGTACAGCAGGGATCCCCGCCACTAGGCTGAGCAATATGCCAGTCCCGCGGAGCGCATTCGTCACCGACCTGCTCTTGACCATGCCGGCGATCCGCTGAAGTCCGCGTTCAAGGGTTCCATCAATCTGCGATCGACGCAAAAATCGATAATGTGCATACTGCGAGACAAAGGCGGGTAGCGAGAAGGGCTCGACACTATGGTCGTGGAGGCGTAATCCGTATCGCTCACCAATCATCTTGAATGCCTGCGGGTTCCAGCGTCCAATGTGATTTGGTGGCATATCGAGCAATGCGCCGTTCTTCTCGTTGAACTCGATGCGACGGTCATTGGGCACCGCGAGAAGCAAGCTACCGCCCTGTTTGAGGAAGGTCGTCAATTTCTTGAACAACCCATCAATACCGTCCAAATGCTCCAGCACTTGAAACATGCAGATTACATCGAACTTTTCTTCTTGAAGTTCTCGAACATCCTTTGACTGACATTTTATTCCGAGCGATTCGATTCGAGACCGTCCATAATCGGAGTACTCGGTAGTGACAATATTCTCTGCGCGCACCGCGCCGCTCTCGATCAGCCGTCTCACAAACGCTCCGTTACCGGCCCCAATCTCGAGGACTCGGAAATCCGGCGATGCAACTTTCACGATTCTTTCGAGTGCAATTTGAAATTCCCATTTCCACACCGGATATCCCGCGCGCTGGTAAGCGAGATCGTAGAAGCGCTTGTCGCCGGCGACGTACGGGTAACTATAGACGAAGCGGCAGCGGTCGCACTGAATGACGTCGCAGCCGTGTGATCTCCAGAGTTGTTCGATGTGTCTCGCGAGCGCGTTGAACGCGTCGGGCGGTGTGTTCGGCAGCAAAAAATGCCGCGCGGCGGCGTGGGCATCCACCCTCCATAACCTCTTACCTTGTTCGCCGGCGCAAATCGGACAGACCGCTCTGAAAGTATCGAGGCTATAGTCCATCCATGTAACATGCCTGGGTCCTGTTACAGTTTTATGCCGCGATGTCGATTTCGTATTCATCCGCGAGCGATCACTGTAAGGGCAAGTTGGGCCGCTTCGAACTCATGTCGGACTAGCGACGACGGGCGCCCTACAGTAACCTACCATTGGGTTACGCAGATGCATTGGATAATTTGGGCGAAGAGATTGCCGATGTGAACATTTCAACCAGTGCCATCGAACACACATTAAATCCTTATGAGCAGATCGCAAGGCTCGGGTGGCCGATTTTCAATCTCGCCTGTCTGCAACCGGTCGATTGATCCTGACGGAATTAGGTTAGATGCGCGTTGTTTTTGTCACGAACTGCATCCCCCCATACAGGTTTCCGATCTTCCGTAACTTATCGAAAATTCCATCCCTAACAATTCGCATACTCGTTTCTTCGCCGCTGGAAGCGTCGAGTGATCAGGCAAGAGCCCATTTACCGCTCGAGCGACCGCTCACACTGAATGTGAGCATAACTACGAGACATGCTGAAGTAGGCACTCACCAGAAAGAGATCGTTCCTTTTCCCGTCGGTCTCATTTGGTCGCTGATACGGTTTCGTCCGAGAGTGATCATATCGGGCGACTTCGGGCCGCGCACGGTGCTGTGCTGGTTTGTCGCCAGAGCCACGGGAGCCAGCTTCCTGATCTGGACAGAGGAAATTCAATCCAGCGCTCGAGGTCGTTCCTCACTACAGCGGGCCTTTCGACGCTTTCTATTGCCCCGCGCCGACGCTTTTTTCGCCTGGGGTGAACCCGCGCGCGACTATCTCCTGTCCCGGGGGGTCTTGGTCGATCGCATCTCCGTCGTGCCCCAGTCGATTGATGTTGAAGGGTGGAATAGCCTTCGGCCGCGAGAGTCGAGGAGCAGTTTGCGGGCCGAACTCGGTTTGTCCAATACGACGTTCTTACTCGTTGGGAGGTTAATCGAGCGAAAAGGAATCGATCGATTCATCGAGTCATGGGCCGCGTTAGATAGTTCCATGGCATCAAACGCAACTGCCGTCATCGTCGGATCTGGCGACTTGGAGACTGAACTGTGCGCTTTGTCGACACGCTTGGGTGCGCGAAACATTATTTTTAAGGGCAGTTTAAGTTCGAGGGAGCTTGCGAAGTTTTATACCGCGTGTGACGTCTTTGTATTTCCATCGCTCGAGGATGTCTGGGGGATGGTAGTCAACGAAGCCCTGCTCTTCGGGATGCCAGTTCTCGGTAGCGTTCACGCTGGGGCCGTTCAGCAATTGGTGAATGAGAAGGGGACCGGACAAGTCTTCGACCCGAATGACACCCGGGAATTTACTCGTTTGCTGGGGCAGTGGATAGAGCGAACTCCAAGCATCTCTTCGGAGAAATGCCGTGCACTCGCCGAGTCCCAGACCGCAGACGCGGGCGCACGTGCAATATCCGCACGATTACTTCTGCAAAACCCGGATTAACCATTGCGTTGCAAGACAGCGTTATAAATTTCAAGCAATGCGCGCGTGTTCTGGTCCGGTGAATGTTGCCGTTGGAACGCGGCACGGCAATTCGCTCGCATATTGCCGTTCGAGTTAACAAGCTGAAGCAACCGCAGCACGCCCTGCCTAAGAGCTTCCGGATTCGCGGGTTGAAACAGAGCGCCCGTGACACCTTCAATGACGAGCTCGGGAATCCCGCCGATCCGGGAGCCAAGGACCGGTGTACCGCAGGCAAGCGACTCCACGATGACCAGTGGGAAACCCTCATACCAACGCGACGCGAACACGAGCATTTGAGCGTTCTTCATCAACTCCATTACCGAGGATCGTGGCTGACCTCCGAGCAGTTCGATATTCAGATTGTAGGTGGCTTTTTCCGACTGAATCTCCTGTGCAAGCGGCCCTTCTCCCACCATCTTCAGCTTGGGCGCTCCTGAACCCATAATTCGCCAAGCGTTCAGGATCGTCTGCACGCCCTTTTCCGGGCCAAGCCGCCCTACGAAAAGCGCGTATTCGCCCGCCCCGTCACCCATCTGCGGAGGATCGAGCACGGAGTTTCCCTTGACGACGATTCGATCATTCGGGATGCCTATCTCAACATGCTTTTCGCGTGCAAATTCCGTGAGGACAATATATCGGTCTATCCACATGCCTCCCTTGATTTGATCCCTGTAGGCAAATTGCGCCCGCACGGCCGCAGCGCTGGCCAGGAAGCTTTGCTGATAGCAGCGGTGGAGGACAGCAGGCCAGGGAGCGCCTCCCCAGCACTTCTCGCATATGTTCGCATTGCGAAACAGCGTGCCCGCCGCACAGTTCAATCTAAAATTATGGACGGTAACGACGGTTGGAACGCCGGCATCTGCGCACGCTTGGAATGCGCTTGGCGTGAGCAAAGGAAAATGGGCGTGGAAGTGGGCGACGTCCGGGGGCTTCCGTCGTAGCAATTCAGTGAGCTCCCGGTAAACGGACATTGAGTAGGTCACATCACGCGCCGTCCTGATCTTTGCGGTCGTGCCTTGCTGATAGAGCGCTTCGCTATGCTTTTCAAAACGAACGACGTCAAGCCCCGCGCGCTCGAGCAAGGAGCATTCAGTCGCGTAGACAGCATCCTCGCCACTTCTGGCGCCGTGACGGTAGAAATTATGGGCGACAAGAACTCTCTTGAGTTTTACGTTGGACATGCTGCACTCGCCAGCGGCAGTACCCGCCTCGTTGACGCACATTCTGATCTAAACGGCGAGTAGACGAGCCTCTATCTGAAGGTAGTTCTTTCCTCGGAATAGATGATATAACGCATGCGCGTAAAGCAACGGCTCTCGCCACCGAGGCATCAGGGCGCGGATCGTGCGCACAGACAGCACATTTCGCAGCGGCAACAATTCCGCCTCGCTAAACTCCAGAATCCGAAGAAAGTTTTGCAGTACGCGCATCTTGGATCGGGGTGCATAGTAGTGCACCCGCTTCGAAATCCACGCCTGGCTGAACATGTTCATGCGCAATGATTGACTGAGAATTATCGCTGGGAATTCCGTCCGAATCGCATAGTTGCCGGCCGCTTCCGGCGGCACGCACCGTACCACTCCGGACCGCAGATCCACCGCGTAGTAATCGCGTACCAAAGAGTTTAGCGACACAATCAATAATTGCTCATCGCGGAACCCACGTCTTAGGACCCATGGTGTATTTTTCCATAACTCCGCGAAGTACTTCTCCAGCATTTTGAGCGAAACGCGCGACTTGTCCTCCTTCGCGTAGTACTTCTCCAGGGAGGGCTGCACATGCTGAGCGTATTCACGGAGCCGCAGTTCGCGAGCTACGAACCAATCGGTTTGCGCCAGCGCAAAACCCTTATCGGTGCTCCACTCGTCCCCGGAAATCATGACTCGCAGTTCTGTTTCAATCTTCTCGCGCCGCGCGAAAGCCGCAAAGTATTCGCTCACCATCGACGGGGTCTGAGAGAATGCATTCAGGGCGACCGTGTCCCGGTGAAGGAAGCATGTGTTGCTCGCAAAGGGGATCGCAAATCGGGGGCGAACCCGTTTCATGAACAGCGAGAAGCTTTGCAGATAGTGAATATCGTCATCCAAAGCGGCGTCGGGTTCGTCCGTGACATGCATGCAGCGCCGCGCATTAGCCGAACTATGGCTGCGCAGGCAGAAGTCGATTCTTGGATAGTCTCTCAAAATCTGCTGCAAAGGCAGGCCTGCAAACTTGCCATCATTCGCGTTGAGGATGATCTTGTCCTCCGCTTCGATCACCAACGCACTGTCGGCAAAAATAGGTCCTATCTGGTAGCTTCGGATCGCGAGGCCGTCCGCCAATTTGACGCGAGTGCCGTGGCGAATTTCTGTGACGTTGTTGAAGCCCATGCCTTTTAAATCGCGAACCATGCGGTCGTAGCGGAAATAGGGCACATAAATCCGGGTCTCTTTGGGAAATTGACGCAGTGACGGGCCATGATAATGATCCCAGTGCAGATGAGTGAGATAGACGAAGTCGGGCGCCAATGTCTCGCGAAGCGAATCGGCAATTGGCGGGTAGTTCCACCAGGATCGCCAATAGCAACTTCCCAGGATCCACGGATCGCAAAGAAACTCTTTCCCACCCGAATTCACTCGTAACGACGCATGACCGATCACCTGGAAGCGCATCACGCAATTTCCTCGCAGCGAAAGTCCGTATGTTCAGTCAAGCAGATCGAAGCATCGGCGTGGCCGCGCCACCTGCCTGACGTCACCGCCCAACATCCTCAAAAGACATGTCCTCAACGTAACCGCTGCGAACTTGACGCCGATGCGGCCGCGAGATGAGTCGCCCGCATTCCGTCCCTTCGCACACCAAACGGTGCACACGGGTAAACTTCTCCCACTCGACGCTGCGGACCAAATCGGGTTCGAGGCCCTCGACATCCAGTTTTACGACGACGGGAATCGTGGCGTCCGATACGATGCCGCGCAGTGCGTCGGCGAATACACGGCATTCGACGGGGTCGGGTAAACACGCGCGTTCCGACTGAATTAGTGAACTGTACTTGCCGTCTTCAGCGCGGTAGAAGGTGGTGGTACCGGCCGATGTCGCCAGGGCGCACACGTGCACTTCCGTTCGGTCGGCAAACTGTCGCAGATTTCGCACCAAGACATCCACATTGCCGTGGTCCGGTTCGAAGCAAATGGCGCGATTCGCACGATTCCTGCTCACGAAGTACAAGCTCGTGATCCCTATGTTTGCACCTACGTCCATGAGCAATACTGCAGGGGACTTCGGCGTTGCATAGTCGCGTCTGCAGAAAACACTGAAGAAAGTCTTGGCGCTCTCGAGGTTTCTCAAAGAAACCTGGATCTTGCCCACCGGTGTTCGAACAATGATCTCAGGCAGTGCCTGCCCCCGTGCGAGAGCGCTGAAAAACTTCAGCGGACTGCTGATGGTCAGGAGTGCCCGTGGAACCGCCAGCCAGTTGAAAGGATTACCAAGCACGACACTGTCCCACTGAGTAATTGCATCGGTCGCAAGGCACTGGATTCGACGTTTGTATGCGAGCTCGCTCGACTATCGAACGCTTGCTGTAGACATAGTTCACGAACATAAGTTGAAACGCCGCATCGCTCACCAGTAACAAGCGTTCTCGACGCGCTCTGCGCCCCCAACCCTTTCCTCGGGTGCCGGACGCACCCACCACTCATTGTAGAGGCGAGAAATTTGCGGGTTTGCGTCCCAGCGATTACCCCTGATGCCGAACAGGATCTGTGTGGCGCCGCCGAGGTGAACCGCCAGCTTCCCTCGTCTCTTTGCGTGAGCTGCGAGCGGGAATCCGTATGCGCCGCAACCGATTAGTGCCACGTCATACTCTACCGCGTCCATCGCGACTTTCATCGCATCGAGCGCCTTAAACCAGTCTGCGTACTGCGATTTATTCCCTGCGATCGTCTGCACCGCTCGAATTGTTGCGAGGCTTTGGAACTCCGGAAGGACACGACAATCTTGGAAGAGCTGCAGGCGATGATTGTTATATTGACTCTCAATGGTTCGGCTGAAAGGATGGACCACCAGAACCCTTTTCCCCTCCAAGGCCTCGGACCAGGGGTGCGCAGAAAGATAGGGCTCCAGCGCCGGCAGTGGCACGCGCTTGACATGCAGGAGATGGAGATGCAAGAAGTATTCCTCCCGTCTCCACGATCCGAGGATGTCCAACTGAGCCATGTCCTCATACATGAGCGTCGAGAACCTCTCGATGGCGGCAGGCTCAGGCGGAAAGAATCCCGAAGCTATCATCATGGCCGATATAACACGATGCTCCACCAGACGTTTCAAAGGCCATGGAAGATGCGGCCAAAGCACCGCCTTGATTTCCGTCGACCCAAAACGCGCAATCATCCCGGGGGCATTCGCATCGAGAAGCTCGCGAATAGCTGCGGTCGCAGCGCGATCTTGAAAGCGGGGTCGCGTCACGCTAGTCCTACGGGTGCTACTCAAAGCCGACATTAAACGTCGAGCCGTTCGAATGTGTAAATGCCACAACCAAAAGAAACCTCGACCTCGACTGCTCTTACGTCGACGTCCCTGTGAAGGCTGCCTCGATCATCCACAAAATCGAATCGCTTGAGCTTTATGGAGTCTTGGTCCACTGCCCATCCGAAAACATCTCTGGGGTGAAATACTCTATGTGCGTTGAAGTGCACCTCATTCGCTCTTCCGATGGGGAAGCTTATATAAAGCGTTCCGCCCGGCTTGAGCATTCGGATGACGTTGTTGAAGCCCTGAATATGTCCGTTCGGATCCAGCGGATCACCATATCGGCCGAGTCCAAAATGCTCAATGGCGTGCAAACAGGAAACGGAGTCGGTCATGGCGCTCTGAGAACAACCCTCGTCCATGAGATTTGCCTTGAAAAAAGAGATGTTTGGATGTCCGATGTTATCCAGCGCTCGGATATCCATCACTTCGATTTTTCTGAAAGAGGCGACGTGGGCGACGAATCCATCGATTCGTGACCCGATATCGATGTGTCGTATCGGATTCTTGTCGTGAATGAAGGATGCCACAAGCAGATCTTGATGGAAGTAATGCCCGCTCGCTGAGCCGGCTTCCGCTTCGTAGTCCGTCAGGATCGGAAAGCGATGGGTGATTGTGCCGCCTAGTTTCCTGAATTTCTTGTATTGAGCGCGATAATTTGGATAGCTGCGGAGCGCTGTGATGCGGCGTGGATCGGTCGCAATGCTGAGCAGCAATGTGGCCAGCGGCTTTACGGCAGAGGTTGCCTTACGTCTGAGGGCGGGCATGTTCATAGTTTTCTAACGCAGGAGGTTGCTGAACGGCATTTCCGCCGGGCGCCCTTTGGCTTCAATTTTCCTTCTTGCAATCAGGAGACTGGATGACACTGCAACGCTCATCAAGCCGAGCAGGTCCCAGGAGTAGTACGCGGCCCCCGCAGTTGCACCGTTTGCGACGATGATGACCGCGGGTATGGTCACAAGGTCTGCAGCATTGATTCGTTCCGCAACCTCCTGTGGGTTGGTTCGACTGATCGCCCTGTTGAGGGTGGCAACCAATGTCAGGAGGAACGCGACATAGGTAAGAGTACCGACCACGCCCGTGGTGACCAGCAGTTCGATGAACACGTTGTGAAAATGACCGCCCTCCAGACCCTTTGGATAAGTTCCATAACCGGTCCCGAGGAACGGATGTTCCCAAAATATCTGCAGGCCAAACTCCCATAACTGTAATCGTCCTCCAAAAGATTCGAGGTTCTCGGCCGCGTGGCCGCGCGTCATGAGAAAGACGAGGAAATCCCTGAAGCCTGGGCTGGCGAGAACCACGGCGCCGACAAACAGCGCAGCGCACAGGATCATCACGAATATGATGGCCCTCCTGTGAACAACGCGCCCAAGCATGACCATTGCCACCGCGGATCCAACCGCCATCGCGATGTAGGCACCCCTGGAATAAGACAGGAAGCACACCACGACGAACATTGCGAACGCGACGGCGTACTTCAGGCTTCCACGCTCAACAGCTCGCACGAAACAACCGATAGTCAAGACTGCTCCGATCGCGCCGATATCGTTCGGATTGATCGAATAGCCCGTGGAGCCGGTCAAGCGTGCAATGTCTCCTTCCACGGACCATGCGCCGCTCGGGTTGATGATCAGCCCGACGAACACCCCCACCAGGATCGCGACACTGATGGCGTAAAATGCACGAACTGCCTTTGAAGGATCACCGGTAGCGCCGGTATTTCGAATCATCACAACGGCCCACATGCACAGTAACAACACTTCCAAGCAGCGCCAGACCGAGAACAGCAGAAAGCGCGAACCGAGTGAAGATGCGAGGCAAACGGCGACGAAAAGCATGAACACCTGAGTCACTCGTGTGCGTGTTGTGGGCGGATTGGTCGCAGTAAAAAACCCAATCATCACTACCGCGGCGGCCAAATAGGTGGCCAAAATTTGCGGGTCAGTGAACGATGAAGCGAGCGTGATGTTCGCCTTGTCGCGCGCCAGCGGGAACACGGCACGGCCAAACAACGGCAGGGCTATGCAATACGCGAGGATAACGGATCCTATCGTTCGCGGCGGCGCCGCCGTCCGCACGTCGCTCGACGAAGCGAGGTGACCAGGGGTGGTTAGGGGCGGGATGAGCACGACCTACCGCACCTCCAAACGGATCAGCCGGCCATCACCTTTGGCAAAATGTAGTCGGATACGTGACGCTCCTGGCGTGCGCTCCACCGCCAACGCAGTGCGGCCGGTGGACTCACGGTTGACCTCGTCCGCAGCCGAGACTGCGCGCTGCCTGATCTCCAGGACCGCGTCGCTATCATGGTCAATCGATTTATTGGCAATCAGTAGGTAGCTCGCATTTGGCTCACCCGGGTTGACGAACTCGCCAATGACGAGGTCCGGCGCGTCGGTGTGGTACCAATTCGATTCAGGCAGGCCTCGCCCCTCCCGCGGCACCCCGGACGTGTGGAATACGTTCTTCGATTCCAGGCTGATCAGGGTTGGCCCGAGCACTGATAATTCAGCGTTTAATTTCACGACGTCCTCAGCGGTACTACTGAGAAACCATTGCACGCCTTTCGAACCGTAAGCCAGACTTGTGTAAACGTTCCAGCGGATTTTCGTTGCGTTGTCGTCCGGGGGCGGCAGATGAGCGTTGGCACGCTTTTCACTAGTGTTCGCCTCGAGCCAGAGGATCAGCGGAACGCCGGCCTTGAGTGCGGCATCACGGTGTGCCTCCAGGCCACGCCACCAGTCGCTCTCCTGAGCCCACCAGCGATACAAATCGAAACTCAAGAAGTCGGGTTTTACAACATCCATGTATTCGGATAGATATGGGTTCGTCGCGGACGAGACGTTTATCCAGGGGACGTGATTCGGATCCGCAGCCCTAAATTCTTTGAGCTTTTCGGCGAGTTGTTTAAAAGTTGCGCCCCTTTTCCAGTTCTTGTTGTCGGGTTCATCCATGACGTAGTAACCCCAGACTGTGGGGTTGGAAGCCAACGTACGCGCAACCGTCGGGGAGACCGACTCGCCAATATAGTCGGGAGCACCCTGGCTCCAACCAATCAGCAAGCAGCGAAGCCCGGCCTTGGCGACCAGTTCCAGTTCCGGGATTGCGCACATCACCGTGTTGTAGTGCGCTGCGGCGATCTGATGAGCAGTCAACTCCGTTAGGCGACCCGCGGCCTGCTCGGCCGGAAAGCCATAGCAAAACAGGATCAGGAATTCGCGCATCTGCCAATTCGCGAATGTTGGGGAGCTCAACAGCAGCGATACCACGAGCACTTGACGTGCCAGCCGTTTGACACTGGGTCCCCGCCGACGTGAGGTGATCACGTCTTCGGCGCCACGACGAGAGCGATCGCCGCCATGGCTATTCGTCGTAATAGAGCCCGGAGCGGTATGACAATTTTTCTTCGATGGAGAGACTCCGAGGAGAATCCACGCCTCGTATAGTCGACGGAAATGCCATTCGCCGCGAAAAGGTCGACCACGGCCGGCGCAAACCATTTTCCTTTCACGATTCCCGTAGGCTGGTACGGTATCGGGTAGCGCCCTCGCTCATTGAAGTGCTCCAGACTTTGGCACAAGAAAATGTCGGGCTTCGACATCGCTCGCACCGAACCGCGTCGCTCGAATGTCCAAGCGCTCTCTCCCGGCCTGAGAAGGTTCTTGAGGGCGGCGACACTCCAAAGCCCCGCCTGCAAGCTCACGCGGTAATTCGCACGTTGGTCGATTTGCCACAACAAGGGATGGAGATCCGTCGTGTGATAGCGCGCACTATCGTCGACTTCCATGAGTCGGATGTGTGGAACATCATGCTCAACCATGACATCGACACATTCCGCCACGAATGCCTCATCGACCGGACCGTTCAGGAAGTAATCCTCCTGTAGGTAGAGTACGAACGGCGTACGAATCCCATCCAAACAGCGAATTAGGCAATCGCTCCAGGGCAGGCGGAACGAGCCGTCAGGATCGTTGATCTGCGTCTTACTGCAGACGAGTGGCAGTTTGGCGTCCGCATAATCCCTCGTCTCGGTATTCAGAACCACGGGACAAGAACATGACGGCCAATACCGCTTGAACAATTGAAAGAACGGCGGCCAGCAGTCATTGAATGTGTCGGTACTATTGACCAACACGGTGAGATTGTTGCGAAGATCGTGCATGCTGCGCTTAGGGCCACTCCTCGATGGGCCGGACTATTCCGGTCGCGCCCGCCGTTCCTGTGCGGTACACTACTTCATCCGAATTTAGTTGCATTCCGGTTACATTGCTCTGTTCAAGCATTTGAAAAAGAGCCGCATTCGACGATCCCGCTCTTGACTCCGAACCCACCGCCGGCCGCGCCGGAAATCTCGCGTCCTCAGCTTTTCGGCCTCTTAGGCGTGATTCTCGCGTACGCCGCCCTGTCTCATTACAGTGAATCCTCCCCGGATGCCAAAGGCCTCGCGGCGGCGCTGTCGGTCGGCCCGGTGGTACTTATCGCCGTGGTGCTCGCCTGGCGATGGACAAGGCCGCTCGCGGCGCTTTCGCTCGCCGCCGTGATCGGCGTTGTTCTGTATCGATATTGGCCCCTCGTCGAGGCCAACTATCAATGGGGCGATTTATTCCAACAATGCGGCATTTACGCACTCGTCGCCGCAAGCTTCGCGCGATCGATGGTGGGCGGTCGGGTGCCGCTCTGCACTCTCTTGGCCGAAAAAAGCCATGGGCAGCTCGATCCCGCGGAAATTGCCTACACGCGCCGAGCGACCATGGCCTGGGGTACGTTTTATTTGCTGCTCGCGGTCGCCATTTTGGTGCTGTTTTTTTGGTCGTCGATGCGAGTCTGGTCACTGTTTGTCAATTTCGGCACCTTCGGACTGATCCTGCTGATGACGGCCGGCGACCACGCGCTTAGGCGTCGGCTTCTGCCGCGCCATCCGGGAGGGGGGCTGATGGCCCTATTGCAACGAACGATCTTAGGTTAGTGCAAGCAACGGCGCATGCCGTATATCTGTCACAAAATGGTTGAATTGCTGTTATATGAAGCCGGTATCTTCACCAGATTAAAGCCGGATATGTCGCTCCGACCCCCGGAGCCGCGCCGGGGGATTCGGACTCTTTCCCTATCGAGGTTGTGCCCAGTGAGAAATACGGTTTCGACGGTGATCGGTAACGGGACAGTCAGCGGCAGCGGCAAGAGTCGAATGCTCCAAGCCTGCGCGGCAATGACCCTCGTGGCTGCGACCTTGAGCGCCGCGAGTGTCAGCGCCGATGTCGTGACGGCCGTCCCTAACCCAGGCACCTTGTATGTCAGCCAATCCTGGGTATCGACTGCGGCGGGGCAAACTCCCTCCACGGTGACCGGCGATGGCCTCAATGACGGTCAGGGCGTGAACGTCAGCGACCTTACCCAAAACGGAGCTTCCACTGGTATTTACACGTTTGGTCAGACCTTCACCAATCCCAATGGCTCGTACGTATCGGGCACCCTGGCGAATGGCAATAACTACGGATTCATCACATCCTATGTCGTCGACGTGCCGACGTCGACCGCCGGGGCGTATTTGTTCTCGCTGAACCTCAATGCGACGAGCGGACTCGATAACCTGACGGCGCGACTCTACGAGTACAGCGTCAATGGTGCCCAGAATCTGACTCTGGGGGTCACCGGGGCGGTGACCACCGGTTTGCTTGATAGCTGGTCGGCAACGCAAAACGGCTACGTGGCCTCGACGACGCTGACTCCTGTGAGCATACCGGCGGGCGAGTACGTGCTCGAAGTGGCGGGCTTGGAGGCCGGCACGACCAGCGGCACGTATAGCGGGCAGTTGTCGATTCAACCCGTACCGCTGCCACCCGGGTTACCGCTGCTCCTGACGGGCTGCATCGGCCTGGTTGGCTTCGCCCGGCGCCGCCACGGCCTTCCGAGCCTCGCCAGCTAGGGCGCCGCGCCTAAACCGATTCTCAACCGTGCGCAGATCGACCGTGCGCAGATCGACCGCCGGAATGTAGACTTCCGTTCTGCGGTATTATTGCGCCCGCCGCGCGCAAGCGGTAACGCTCCAATACTCATGCATTGGCGCCGACGTCCAGACACGAGCGGCCAGCATAGCTGCGCCCTCGCGATCGAGGTCAAGCGATGATATCGTTCCGGTTAAACGACGCGTGGCGCTTCGGAAGTCCAGTAGTCTAGGGAGGGATGGCTCACGCCTGTGGATATCGGTGTTAGATAGAGATTCTTTTTTGGAGCCTGACACCGCTCAGGTCGTCGACAATCTCATCGCTGGCGCGCGATACGTCGCCCGTCGAGGCTCTCGCTTCGCCCTGCGAAAAATTTGGTCGGCGGTGCGATTGCTGTGTTCCCTCCGTGCGCACGCGGAGGTGCTCGAGGTGCTGGCGCATCCCGAATTCCGCGACCTCCTGAGAGTCAACCCGCGGATACCTTTCAAGTACTTCGGTCCGTACATCGCAGTCGGCTT
>Ga0209208_10004799_pt1 | contig 18997 bp, 9 predicted proteins | sample S1TSphfallax_3_FD_187694 | JGI IMG/M metagenome (GOLD analysis project Ga0209208, IMG submission 187694) | Host-associated microbial communities from peat moss isolated from Minnesota, USA - S1T2_Fd - Sphagnum fallax MG (SPAdes) (version 2) | ecosystem: Host-associated > Plants > Peat moss >... | reverse complement strand
AAACAACCTCAAAGGCAGCTGGAAACGGTGTGTGGACAGAGATGGCTATAAAGTCTGGGAAAGGAAATGAGCAGCATACGCCCAGTTTTACATACAGAATCTGTGCATTACAAGGAGAAATGGGTGCATATGTTCTATTGAGTCGACATGGATGTGTTCAGTGCAAATTGGGTTCATACTAATGTTGTCCAGTTACTAAATTTTAGATGTATTCTCTAGTTATCAACATAGTATATTCGTGTTTTTCCATGAACAGGAGGATACGCATCTAAAGGTTCATACTACTAGGTACCTACCTCAGCTATAGGTAGCCTAAGTACCTAATGCAATTGTAATGTGACTATCTTAGTTGCATGTGCAACCAAACATATATATAGTGTTGTAAAATATAAAGACACCATGAGAAATTAGTTCGATGGAAGGATGAGATAGGTCATAGTTGCAACTAAGTTGCAAAGAAGACCAAAATTCATCAAAACTTGAAAAGTAATTGCATAAACAACTATTCATAGTTGGGTCAAAACACATAACTAGGAGCCAAAAAGGGCGTTGGATGTTAGACATAATTAATCAAAATTAAACATTTATTTTTTTATTACCATTTAAAACTATAGTAATCGTAGCAAGTTAGTCATTTTTCCCTCATATGAATGTCAAGGAACTTAGAGTAAACATTCATTTGATTCAATTTTAAGTCTTGGTTTTAATTTAGGAATTTGAAAATGTACATTTACTGTGTTAGATGGAGTCCATTTTGCAAAGGATTCAAATAATAAAAGAATTTTCATTGAAAACAATATAGATGATAAGAACATATTAGTCACATTCAAAAAGCATTCTTACTTTTAAAAATGTGGAATTTTAAAACTTTAAAAATTCAAGGAATGTTTCAAAATTGTTTCAAAATTTCAGAGTTTCAATAGTCTTTTACCACATATAAATAAGTTATAATGTACATGATTTATGAAAAAAAGTTATAACGTAGAGTATAATAAAACTAAAGAATGTGAAAATTTAATTTTTGGTGATAATTAAAAACTTTGATCATTTTTTTCAAGATGAAACAATGAATTTGTAAGGAATTTGCACACTTTTAAAAATTCATATTTATTCAATAATGACTTTAAAAAAAATGTGCATTAGGGAACATTTTAATATTTTTTAGAACAAGTTACAAAAATATTCATTCAAAAATTCATTTGCTTGTAAAAGTTTTTTTTGAGAAAAAGGACATGTAGTCCTTTCCAAAGTAATCCCTTTGGCTCCTAATTATAGTTTTTGACACAATTGTAGGTGACATTTAGTCACACCTTGTCGTACATGAGGTGGTGAGGTGATTGCAAATGACAATATTTCTTCCATTTGCCAAAAGTCATTGTTCCAAGCTCTTGTAAACCTTATTTTATCTCGTCCTTTCAAGATCATTGCCTCTTTGCTTTTTAGCTCTTTCCATGCATTGTGTAGCCACTCAAATATGCATGGTTTTAGATTATTTGTTTGGAGTCAATGCTTGGATTTTCACCACTATCAATATGTTCTTTTATGGCCTTTATTGTCCAATTGTTGAATTCCATCTTGAATGAATGCTTATGCATGCATTTCAACATGACATTAGTTGGTTGCAAAATATTAGTACAATTTGCTATTACAAAAATGGTCAAGATGTTTGGATGTTTGGATGTTTGTTATAAATATTTAATCCAAGAATTTTTTACTTTTGTGTACATTCCAACAATCTAACAACCAAACCATTCTTTGATTTTCATTATAGGTGAGATCCCATTGATCTACAATACACATTATTTTTGTTCAATTCTTTGGTGGCAATGTTTTTAATGTAATGCTTGTAAAGATGACTTGTAATGGCAACGGCACTCTTGTTAGAAATGCAGATACTACCATACTTGCCTTTTATCATAGAACCAAGTACATGACATGATATGTTTGGACCCCATACTTTCCCATTTGTGTTCTCCTATTATAGGTATCAAATGTATGTCGGTCTAATCACTATTGACAACAAATGAAGGTGGATTGTCATACCTTAGTTAGGTAAACAACATGATAAGCCATGAACATACCTTGTTTTCAAATCAATTTAATGGAAGTTTGTTGACATATGTAGTATTAATTTTGAAGGTTCAATTCAGGTAATGTTTCATGAATCAATGAGTCCATTCTTGCATAACCTTAAACCCACCATATTTGTCATTGCAAAGCACATTAAGGGCTACAAAACCTTACCATTCCATGAAGTATGGGTTGGATAACGAAGGTTGCTAGGGGTTGACTTAACTCCTTCATCCATTACAACATGGCTACCATAGAAACTCTTAATACATGGTAATTTTCAAGTATAGTAGAATTTACTTATTATTTTGAACTCATGTGCCTAATTCAATTACATGGGCATCCTTGGTTTTAATTTTTCCCGTTTTAGTAAACCATTCGTAAAAGTTAGTTTAAAAAATAATTTCATAAGGAATAAGGCATTTTGGTTTTTGTAAGCAATTTTCAAAAAATGGAAGGCTTTAGTTTGGTTACTATGGTATTTCATGATTGTTACCATGATGGGTGCCCACAAGTCTTGTTAAAACCAATTGACATATGCTTGACATTTGTGCACATGTGACCCATTTTTTGTTTTAAACTTTTGTTTGATTTCTTAGTTTGCTTGTAAATTGCTATGAATTTCTTAGGCTTAACAATTAAATGATTCTACATTATGAATTGAATATCTTTTTGTTGTGCAACTTTTTCCAACAAATTGACTTCATGTTGTAAAATGTTTTGGTGTTCATATTTTGTGAAGGGCTTAAACAACCATGTTAGTGTCTTTTGTCGGCTGTGCCTACCAAGGCAAGGATAATGTGTTTAGATTCATTATAAAACATAGTAGTTTAAGGGTCTTTGGCCCCTAGGTAATATATCTATTTTTATATGAGGATTTTCTAAAATATGTTTTGGTTTGTATGAAACTTGAAATTAGTTATAGAGTTATAATATCTTGAAGGAATTTGGTTTCTTTTAAAGGATTTTTTGAAGATTATATTTGTGCATGGTGAAATATGTGAATTTTTATTATTCTTCTTTTGCCTTAAAATACTTTTTAATGTATATGGCAAGGCCACATTATGACACACCCCTCGTTATTATTGTTGAATAGCCATAGGTACCAAATAAATAATAAGTTATCTTCATTCAATGTTTCCACTCCTTAAATTCAAAGAATAATGGCCATATAAATTCAAAGAATAATGGCCATATTTATGGTATACACACTATAATAAAACCCATTTTTGTTATAAATCACACTAGTTTTTGCTTTGAATTAATCAACCAAAAAAATGTTTGAAATAGAATTTAAAAGAATGGCCCACCTCACATTTCTTATTCCCCAAATTTTTAATTTATCACATTCTTATGGTCATTGCCTTGACAAAAACTCATTTGTGATATGATAATTGTTAAATTCTTCACATGGTTCACAAACCTATTCCAAACATATGAAATCACAATTTCATAAAGATTGAAAATCATTTCAATCATTTCTTGAGTATATTTGCATATTTTAATACACTATGACATACATTGTTTTTTACAAATATATTCTAACATCACATCATATAAAATAAAAAATTATATATATTTTTGCATTTGACTTCATGTTTTGACCTACCATAATATACAAAAAATAATAAAAATTCTTCTTAATAATGGCATGGTTGAAGTTCATAACCTTCACATTTAGCTTATGTTTAGTTTTCAAATTTAATAAAAAAAGGTTTAACCTTTAGGTTTAGCCTTGGTTAATTTGGGTTTAATCGAAAGTTAATTTCTATGTTTAATTTAAGGTTTAGTTTTAAACTTTAGATTCAGTTAACTAAGGTTTAGTTTAGTTCAACCTAATTTAGCCTAAGTGGCCTTAGCTTATATTAAATTAATCTTATGATAATGTAAAGAGGTTTAACCAAGGTTAGACTTTAGGGAAGCCTAGGTTAAATTTGGTTAATGTTTATAATTTTGTGATGAATATTTTTATTACAATAGAAATGGTGGTCTAATGGTTAAGCACTTGAATTCCAATGAGGGGGTGAAGGGTTCAATTAATCTTCATACTTGCAACCTAGGTAAATATTTTAGGTTACCTAGGTTGTTTGCTAGGTACTCAACCTAACCTTGGAGGCTAAGTTTGTTTTTATCCTTAGCCATTTAGCTAAGCTTGTTATGCTAACCATTTTTAGAAAAAATTGACAAACTTTGGCTATCATGTGACATAACACAATTAGACCAAAAGAATTCATTTCCTAGTTTAAAATTACCATGTGATCGTTCATAAGTGGTCAATAAATTATTAATTTATATTAGAAAAAATAAATTGGGGTTGTTGGATATGTCTTGCATGATTATAGTCAGTTTTACTAGAATCATTGAGGGGTCAAATCTTTAATAATTGCACCACCACATTTTTTTGTAATAAACATAATTTTCACAAATATATAAGAAATAAGTTTTTTTTAGCCTAGGCTAACCTAGGCCACCTTACAATCTAGCCTAGGTTTCCAAAGGCCATTTTAAGTGTATCTAGGTCTTTCTAAGTTAAACCTAAATAACCTACATTTCCATAGGTTAAATTTAAAAAATGCATTAGAAATGTTGGAGAAACACAAAAAACATGAAAATGGAATTACCATTTGGGATGAGCCAATAATAAAAATTGAACTTTTAAAGGCTAAATCCAAAATGAAATAATTCTGTTTAGCTAGATGCCATGTGACTTAGGTTTAAGTTTAATCTAAGTTTAGGCCTAACCAAGGTGCCATGTGGTCTAGGTTTAAGTTTAGCTTAGGTGCCATGTGGCCTAAGTCTAAGCATAACCTAAATGCCACATGGCTTTGTGTATGTTGAGTTTAGGGGCCACATAGGTTATTGTGTTTTAACCTAATTTAAATAGTTTATTGTAAGTGGCTTATGTCTAGGCCTAATCTAAATGCCACATGGCCTAATTTAAGCTTAGTGGGTCCATTCATGATTGGGGTACCAAAAGGGAGTGTCTAACTGAAAAAGGATTGCAAAAGACAACTTTGCATATTTGTTTATCTTATATTATTATAATTGTAATGGATTTTTATATGCCAATAAATAAAATGATGTCTTTTTAAATTAATAAAACATTTAAAATAATTTGGATATTATGTTAATGTCATTTTGAGTCCTATAAACTAAAGGAATCAAATGTTTAAATTACATTTTTTAAAAAAGTAATTAAAAAAAACATAAAATCATATAATTGATTTCAACTTTTTTGTACAACAAAAACATGCCCCCTTCTATGAAAGTACATGTTCATTAGATGAGCTTCATGAAAAACCAAATCATTCAACAATTTCAAAGTCTTGAAATATTGAAGGAAAGGGCTACAAGGCAAAAGATTCATTTAAAAAACCATTTGATAAAAAAATTATGTTTAATGGGTTCAAAATGTCTAACTTTAATGCAAGTCACATGTGCAAGAAATAAGCATGTTAAAAAACATGTTTGATTGTCCACTGAAACTCATTTTGGGATTTTTGGGGATTTTCTACATTTCGAGCATTAAGCTAAAATATTCATACACAATTATGTATGATTGTGAAAAATCACCAATAACACATGAATTATCTTATATTGGACTATTCCAATTTTCTCACTTAGGTTTGTTTCATGTAAATGTTATTTGTAAAAAATAGTTTAAGAAAATCCTTAAGTTTTTTTTTCCTTTTTTGGTACCATAATCATGGATGGACCTTAGTGGCATATGTTTAGGTGCCTTCTAGCCTAGCTTAGCCTTATGTATAAATGGCCTAACCTAAGTGACACATGGTTTATTTTATGGATGTGGATGTGCCATGTGTCATTAAACTATTAATTAAGCATTATGTCTAGTTTAGTTGTAATATAGTTGAATTACAATTGGAAAGTTGATGATGCCATGCAATACTAATAGATGAAGTTCATCCACCTTAAGGTTATAGTTGAAAATGACCTTCAATTACAATGGTAAATTTCATTTGTAACTAAAGTGGTTAAAAAGTGGCTGTTGTTGTGATGTTGACAAATGACTTATGTTTGTATCTGAAATGTTGTTTTCAACTTGTGCTTGTTAAGTCTAGTGGTTTTCAATTGGAAATGATATATTGTAGTTGTAAAAACAATTTCTCACTAGATTTATTATTTTTAACTACAAACGCTAGTTCAAAACATAATTACAAATGTGAACTTTTCCTCCTAATGCACCTTGTCATATATTTTTAACAACTTTGGCTTAAATTTCCAAAGATGGCATTAAATTCATTATGAAATGTTTCATTTTAATCCGATAGTGGTAAAAATATATTTAAGTTTAACTTGGGGAGAGTTTTTGGGATATTGATGATAATGAAGTTCAATGATTAAGAACATTAAAGCCATAAAACTTCAAACATGTGCCATTAAACATATCTTGGGAACTCGTGTTTTTTATACATGAGGTTGTGTTATAAAAACACACCCCGAAGCTATTGAGACTGCATTGTTTCATAGATGTGCAATAGTTTCACAAAAATACTATATATATATATATATTGGATGCAATCCTTAGCTTGGAAACAAATTTTATTCTAAAAAACACTTGTAAAAGATGTCTGATTTTGAATCATGAAATGCAAGATGTTAGAAGGCCAAATAGTTTGATCAAACAAGTATAGATGTTTAGAGATGATATAGGCCAAGTGGTTGAAGAATCTTTTCTCAATATAATTTAGGTGTAAAAATAATATCTTACTAGGGTGCCAAGGAAGATCAAAACAATTGCACCAATAGTTCAATGAGCTAATGGCAAGTAGATGATTGGGGATTTCGTTATTTTTTTTGCAAAATTTTGCCAAATTTTATATGATTTCAACCTATAGAAAAGATTTTCCATGGAAAAAAAGGCCCAAATTTGCCAGATTCCAAATTATTTTCCTCCAAATCACTAGATTTTATGACAAGTTCTAGTAGGTAGCCAATAATATAAAAGGATCCTGAATTTTTTTTTCTACTTTCATATCTAGTCTATAGCCAAGTTAGGTTAAATCATCTTATGGATGAATGCCATTTCAACTACATCACAAAATTTAAAACAAAAACCCTGATTGGGAAAATGAATTTAAAACGAAACCCTTGATGAGAGGTAGTGAAATAAGACCATATATTACCATGGCCCATGTGCAAAGGTTCCCTGTAATTACCACAAAATAAGTACTACAAGTTGGGAATCCATGAACTATGTGATGCTACTAAGGTTTCATAATCACCAAAGCTCGCAAGCCCCTTGTGCTTGGACTAGTGTTTTCTAATTTCAACTTGAAAAATATGAACCTGAAAAAATTTCAACTTAAACCTTAAACCCTGAATCCATGAAAAAAATGGCCCAAATTTGCCAAATTTTTATGAAAGTTCCACTATGTAGCCAACAATATAGAAAGATTCTAATTGTTTTCTACTTTCATATCTAATATGTAGCCAAATCTTGTTAAATCATTTTATGGATGATCGCCAATTTATGTAAATCAAAAAATTGAAAAAAAAACGCTACCTTGGACCTTCACATTCATAAGTGGAAAACGATTAGGTGGTGATTCTAGTAGTGCTAAACAACTTCTTTCTGAAGTTTCTGAATTTGATAAGAGTATGGTAAATTGCCCATCATTGATAGCCTACCTATGACCGAACACATTGGTAGATTTAAAAAATTCTTCTCCATTTTCAGTTATTTAAAATGTTATAGGAATGCCTTCTCAAGCTCTACAAATCATCTTTGAAATGCAAAGCCAAAAAACTAGCCAAAATAGGAGTTATAAAGAAAGTACATTTTTTTTGAATTGCAACTTTTTTCATTTTTCTTTCTTTTGATCCCTTGTACTTTCAAACCTCATAATTTTTTTAAAAATTTCATTTTAAATGATTTAAAGTGCTATAGGACCACCACCTAAAGTTGTACAAATTATTTTTGAACTTTAATAACAATAGAGCAACATACAATGAAATTTTTGGGTGTTTGAAAACCGGCCTTTGTAACATTTGGTGGTTTGTTTTTTTGAATTTTTGCTCTATTTTTTAGGGTTGTAACTTTTTAAAGTCTAATTCGTTTTTGATGATTTTTTGTACGCCAAATGTGTCAATAGGAAGGGTTCAAGTTCTTTTTTGGACACCAAAAAAACTAAATCCCTCCCCTTGGATCTAGCTTGCCTTAAGCGCTTGAGTGTTCAATCACCGGTTGGTTTATCCTGTAATTTTAAATCACTAAACATTGTCATCTCACTTCAAGGATTGATTGCATGGATACTAGTGTTCGATGAATCTCAATCATTTTTGAGAACTGATTAGTTCAAGTTTCTCATGATGTTATGAAAACCTAATTGATTCTCTAATATATAAATTTTTTTTGGGTTGATGAGAAATGATCAAATGATCAAATTATTATTTTCTAAAATTCACCTAGTTCTTAAATAAAGCAATTCCCATATATACAACAACCATTTTTCACATCCGGTTTTCACCATCTGATTATTAAAATTTTCATTAATTCAAATCATTTTTAATAATTAAATAATTAATGATTTAATTACTTCATCCAAGGAAACAAACAACACCATCTGAGAAGGGTAACAACAACAAGGGGGGGAAAAAAAAACAATGAGAAAAGAATAATAGTAAAGAAAAGAGTAATAGTAGTAAAAAGAAGAATAATGGTGATAAGAAGAGAAGAATAATCATGAAAGAAGAGTAATAGAAGTAAGAGAAAAAAATAATAATAAGAGAAGAAGAGTAGCAGCCCCAAGTGAGAAGAAGAACAAGAGGAGTTAATAGCAATTGCCCCATGTGAGAAGAACAAGAGGAACTAGTGAACCAAATTTGTTTAGGACCTTGAGAATCGGATTCAGGTTTTCATGTGGAAATTCATTTAGCTCTATTTTTTCTTAAAAAATTGATTTTGATTTTCTAGTCAGTCTTCACATGAGTGTGATAACTTCAAAACTGATTTTCAGCTTGATTTTCACTCAAAATGAGAACAATCGATTTTCAATGTGAGAACCAAATTGAGAACCAAATCACCCAATGAGAATTGCCCTGATCAATACCCTAATATAGACATCCAAGAGCTCCACCAAGCTTGGGATTCAATGCCTTTAAGATAAAATAAGAAAGGGACTTTTTTCATTTTTTTCCAAATGACGTGAAAAAAGGTGCAACTTATTGGAAAAAATAGAAATAGAAATCATTTAAGTATAAATAGGGTGCTTAAAGTTGTGTTATGCTAAAATATATGTAACATTTTTATAATATTTTATTATTTGATAACATACCAACAAAATAATATTTTATCTCATGTGTTCCTTAAAATATAGAAAGAATAACTTACTTTAGAAGATAATTGTTGCATCTATACATACACAAATGTCACTAAGCTTGCCATGAAATAAAATTACATATCTAAATAGGACATGCATTCCTTGGACCAACGCTCTACTTTGATAATTGCTTATTACAACGATAAGGTTGCAAATTGTACAATTCCTTTAGAAGTAGATTCAATTGCAAAACATTCTTGTAGAATCTAATGTTTAACCCAAGAGATTTGGAAATGTCCTTCATATTTAAAAATTCGCAATTAACATATGCCATGACAATCAAAAAGGAAAAATGATAAACATTGGTAAAAAATGGATAAACTTTTTTAGAATAAAATTTTAGCCATAGCCAAACATATAAATTACATTCTCACAAATGAAATTGCAATGAAGGTTGATAGCTTGCAATACACATCATCACTATGATGGAACGGGACACGTACATGCAATTTTCTATACCAAGAATCTTACAATTGTTTCATATTCAAAGTTGTTATGGTTTTTGTGAAGGCACCATAGCTAAAGTATGGAGATTAGTGAATTCATTAAAGTCATTTTTTTCTTTTGTCATGATGAGCATTTTAAAATGGTTGATCAAGACAAAGGATATAGAATGATTTCAAAGGTGTTCTTTGTTTAACTATCCATTTGGCCTATTTATTTATATTTGAAAAAATGTCACAAAAGAAACTTTTGAAAGTTTTGAATTTGTTAGAACATATTTACATCTCATGAGAACATGCGTTAGTTCAATTGAGGATGTATCGAGGGAATGTAACTTGTTCAAATTCCTTCACTTAAAAACCAACCCTCCTCCCCCTTTCTTTTCCCAACTCACATTTCATTGTATGTCTCAACCTAACGTTGGGCAAGTACATATGTCAATTTAAAAATCACCAAGGTAAGGATAAATATAAAATGTTAGCGATTTGTATATAACAATCTGTAAGACTATATGATTCAAGAAACTCCCAATCTAGGGAAAGGTATATAAGCTTTTGAAATTTATTATGGTAGGGTAAGGGTAAAGGTAAATGTAGGAAATATTTGCCATAATAGTCTATCGAGATAAATAGATAAATGTTAGACAAATGGTAGGGTAAATCAAAGTTTGTGTGATATATGTACACTTAAGGTGAATTTGCAAATGTGAAAGGACAATTATTAGTTTTGCAATTAACATTGCAAACATGAGCACATGAATTAACAACCTCCTAATGAATTTTTTTTAAAAATGAAAATTTAAAAAAATGAGTCACACTTTGAAGGCATTCTTATAAATTGGTTCCAATCGTATAAAGTTAACAATCTTGCTCATTTTCTAGGTAAAAGCAATGGAAAGAACACAAATGAAATAAAAAAACCGAAAATTTTAATTTAATATATCACCCTAACTCAAGTGAATCCATCATAACCAAGTGCATTACAAATAAACAAATGCACAAGTAATGTGCAAAAGAACCATGTGTTTAAATTGCGATTACACATTGGACTTTTACTTCACTCAAGATACCAAAGGGACACATTAAATCTGCAATTTTTGAAAAATGCATTTAATTAAAATTTCCTATAACTTTCCTGCAGTTGTGTAGGAGACAATTTTTTGTGGCTCCCACATTTAAACCCTTCACTAATTATTTTTTGATCCTGCAACTTGCTTTTCTTCTAGAAAAAAAAAAAATGTTCAATGGAAACCCAACAATTTCATCCATTGAAATCACTCCACTCAAAATTTTCTTGCAAGACAATGACTTAATTTTGGTGCTGGATTAGTCAAATTATGGTGCTAAATGGGGTCTTCAAATAGGCTGAATCATGGTGTTGAATAGGGCTTATTATGCCACCAAATAGGCTTAATTATGGCTCCTAATCTCCCACGGGTGTTCTCAACATATGATGGGTCAGAATGGGCCTAAAACATGTCAAGAGCCTAGTAGGCTGAGACACAATTCTGTGAGGTGATAATATGGGTTACACCAAGGCCTATCCTAATACAATCTTCCCATGACGATTACACACCTTGTAATGTGACCAAAATGAGTTTGTTGAACAATGAAGTTTTGAAAAGAAAATCTGTAACCCCAGACCTTAATGTCATACAATGCACTTGCCCTTGCCTATTATGTTGGGTGCCTTTGATTAGGTTGTTCTACCAGGCTAGCACATTACCCAACATAATATAATGGGTAGGAGTTTGATCATTTCACAATACATAATATGTCTGTTCTCTTGCCCTGAGAGTAGGCTTGCCTGGGGGATTACTTAGTAAAGGTTGTATTTTCCAGCACAATTAATATGGCAAAACTGGCTCACCTTGGCAAGTGGACAATTCAGCTATGCTCATCCCATGCTCCCTAGACTTTGGGCATGGTTTGGCTGATTCTGGCACCTAGCTTGCCCTCACCCTCATGTGGTCACCCAAAGGCTTGCTAAGAACCAGAATCAGCCAAACCTTCCCTCCTCTCTCCTTTATAGAGTACACAAGGATTTTCCAGCTGAAAGAAGTGCACCGAATACCTTGAATACCTTTAAGATGATGAAACCTTGCTGAACATAAATTAACCAAAGCACCCCAAAAAGGGGAACACGTGGATTAAAATGGAAAAATCCATGTCCAAGAAGACAAATGAACCACCTAAGAGGACAAACCACAAGGGGAACAATTCAAGTTCCTGAACCCCCTCCTATCATTAGAAGCATATCAAATAATGAAACTGGAGGACCTCCTGAAAGGATGCCTGGCCTAAATGAACCTTCACCTGCAGCAACATCATGTCTCTAAAATAGAGATCGCATATGCATATTTGTAATGTCATTAACACCCTTTACATATGAAATGCATGCAAAACTGAAAGATGAGAGCCTCCAATGCCCTTTGCTCCTCATGCCATGTTGGCACATCGTAAGATCCCAAGATAGCGAACTTCTTCTTGTAATGCAGTACAAAAAATTAAAAAATAACTATAGATATATATATATACATGGCTCAAAAATCTTTCTGGACAAGGAGGTGAAATTACGTCACCTTAGGTGAGCAAGACCTGCAAGATGGGTCTTGCTCACCTCATGTGAGGTAACTCCCTTGTGGAAGCACCTCCCACTATACAAAAACCATCTAAACCTGCCATACTTTACCACAAGGAAGGTGTTAAAGTTACTACAAAAGAGAAGGAAGAAGTCTATTTTAAACACCTTGTTATCTAACCGAAAGAATAAAGCCTAAAATCTGGGGTCTACAGGATTTGAACATGTAAGTGCTGACCACAGTAGCCAAAGGCAAGATGTTAGATACTCACTTCCCCATTGAGCACTATCCAGAGCCCTTTCTGGGCATGGCCTGACATGCGGAGAACCCATGTGGTTCGCTGCCATTGAGCTCTGTCCAGCGCTTGTTTTTCTTGTCTTCTTGCACATGTTTTTCAACCCTGTATGGCTCTTCATAAAACCATGGAGCATAGTTCTAAATGTTTTTTCCATTCTGCAAAATGAACATAGCAATGTTCTTTTAATTTAAGAACTATTTTATGTTTTGCAGCAGCACAGCAGATTCGAAATCTGAACCTTCCAGGTATAGAACATGCTAAAGACCACTGGCATAGAATCAGGCAAAGACAAAATTTCGCATTCTTTTCTAGTTGAATAACTTTCACAATGGAAAGCATTGAAATAGAAAAGAAAAGCATACTTTCCTCAATGCTGAAAATCTATGCCAGTGGGTAGTACCATGTTCTACTCCTGTGAGGTTCCCATATGAGTGGGTTCTCCTGAGGGAGGGCCTCCTTAAGGGCATGAGTTCCAGGGTTTTCCTGAATCTCTAGGGAGAACTGAACCTTCACACAAACACACTTAAATGATTGATTGTCCTTTTATGGGAATGTGGTAACACATCAAAATAGGAGGAACTCCCAATGGCATAACCCCCTAGGGTTCTTCTCCTATGGGAGGTCTCTCAAAGTAAAGAGAGAAAAAAAGAAACAATTGTTTACACTTATTAAACACCTCCTAGCCTAATGAGCAGCAGTATCTGGTGCACTTTGCCAACAGTGCTGAGCAGCGTTTTATTTTTTTCCAATTTTGTGATGTAGCTAAAGTGATGATCATCCATAAGTTGATTTAGCCAAATTTGGCTACATACTAATTTATATGAAAGTGTAAAATAATTGAAATTCTTCTATATTCTTGGCTACCAACCAAAAGTTATCATGAAAAAATAGCAATTAAGATTTTTTTTTCAAAATCTGATGAATTTGGACCAATTTCCATGAAATATCCTTTGCATCGGATGAAATCATATATTTCAAGTTGAAATCTGACAAAATTTTGTGAAAAAAAACACTAGTGCTCAGCTATAATTTTGTTTTTTTGCCGGAGGGTTTGATTGTTTGGACCCTACACATTTGTTACATAATAAAAAGAATGCCACTTTTCAGTACTGCAATCTATGCTTATGGTTGGTATTTTTATTTATTTTTCAAGAGAGAGGTGTCGGGTTTGAAATTGTGGTAGAACAGCAAAACATGCAAAAGAAATTAAATTTTTTTTGTTCGCCGAACATGCAAAACATGAAAACTCACACAATGTACTTTGATGTAGAACCACCTAATGCAACCAAAATAAATAAATAAATAAATAAATAATGCATTGGATAAAGTTCATTAAGGGCACCTATCCACAACACCCATGAGACCATTTTTATTTAAGTTTTTTTTTTCACCCCAAGACTCATCCATGGTGGTGAAAACCATGGCCATTTCATCACACTTTTGGTAATGTCCTCGGAATGAAATGTTTCTAAAATAAGCACTAGGTGCATTCACATTAATAGAAGCACAATAAATATAACCAATGCCTAATTTTTCATGTTTTAATGTTCAATTATATTAATGTTGCAAATTTTTAATGAGCTTATACCATAATGTGTTGAATATATTACAAAAACTTGTGATATGATTCAAAATGAAATTAATGAGGATAGAACATTGTAAAACATTCATTAAACATTATAAAAATTCTTATTTCTAGAGAATTATTTTACATAATATATTTTGAGAGAGATTATTTAAACATACAATTACATAATAATATAATGCACAGCATCTTTTTATTCATAAGACTTTTTTAATGATGTATTTCAACATACAAAATAAAATATTGAAATATTTTTCTCACAGGAAAGGTCGTGGCTCATGTCATGTGACATTATGTAATGTTAAATTACAATTTTGATGTAATAGAGTTATTCGTAAAGTCACGCGATTAGGGGGCGAGAATGCCCAGTGCCGGCATAATAGGGCATCAAACACTTAACTGGGAATGAAAATTTTACAAAACGAAATAACTGGGACCCAAACTAGTTTTTCCACCAATTTTGGTGCTAAACTGAGTTTCATCCTCTCTTTCCTTTTTCCTGAGCGCTTCCACTGGTGCTACACATATTTTCACTGCTCCTACCTGTACAACTATTATAATTACTCTTCAACAGGCCCAAAGAGAGGGTGAAAACATGTTGACTTTTTACTGATAACTCTAATTTATGCCACAATAAATACCACATGTTATACATTGTACTCCATAAAACCACAAAGTTGACCTCACACATGTGTCATGAGCCACTGCTTTTTGTGTGAGAAGAATCACATATGCACTTGTAGTAGCCAGAATGTGTTTACACCAGCTAGAAGCAGGAGTTCTGGTAAGATGTTCAGAACCCAAAACACAGTTTATACGAAGATTGGAGGTATTTTGGCCTGGATCTCAGGCACCCAGCTCATGGTAATGCAAACTAGCTTGGAAATTATTAGAGAATATAATTTCTCTAGCAGTTGAATCTAAGCTTCTTAAACCCTCTATACACACACACACACACACACACACACACACATATATATATATTCACAAGCTTGAAAGTTGCAGAGGTGGGTGAATCTCAGTATTCATGCCAAGAGAGCTTTTGATAAAAAAAATTAGTAGTCTTTGGGATCTGTGATCTGTAGAGCAGCTTCGGAGTGCACTCACTTTTGAGTAGTTTCAGACGAGTTTTTATATCATCATCTTGGATCCCGATCAGAACATATAAAAAAATCTAGTTGAATATTATAATAGACTCCATGGTGGATATACGAAATCAAGCAATTATAGGTTCTGAATTGGTTTGCAGACCTAGGTCAGCTGCAACTGATCATATCGAGTGCTTTAGAGTGCAGGTGCACGTGGTAGTGGTGGTGGTGGTGGTAGTGGTTACAAATATATTATGGCTGATGAGTATCAACATGATGGGTTCAGTCGATGGATTCCCCCTGCCTGCAGCTCAGTGCGATCCCAGTACTGGGCGCTGTACAATCAAAAATGCTTTCAGGACATGGCCAGACCGAGTTGACTGCCAGGCATGATATTCATCCCAGCTAGCTGATTGTAAGCTTGTCCGAGGTCGAGCTTGTAACTAGAATAATAAGGGTACCGCCAGAGGTGGCAGCCGAGGTGATGCCCTAGTCGTCCTAGGGCCTTACCCAGAGTAAAGCAACTCATGCTTCCCCCTATTCGATTTGTATGGACCTGCAACATTTTAGAATGAAATGTTTACTAAGATCCTTCCTGTGTAGCCAAGTGAATCTGACCTTTTTAAGGTGCGCTCCAAATACACTCTGAAATTTCTGGCAGTTGCTTTATGAGATGGATCAAGAACTCAAACAATTTTGTGTGATTTGATAAGTCTGGGATTCTTCATCACAGGTTATGTATTCCACATGAAGGATCTGATCTACACGCAGTGAAATACAATGAGAACATTGTGCACAGAGATAGATTTGCATTTAGTGTCATAATAGAGTTCAATGATCATGTGATCCAGGCGGCAGCAGTTGTATATCCGAAGACTGAGCAAGAAATCCTCGACGTAGTGGCAACAGCAGCGAAGAACAACCAGAAAATCAAAGTAGGCACCAAAAGCTGTCACAGCACCTGCAAGTTGGTGTGTCCGGGGGGAAACGACGGCATATTTCTCAGCACGCTGAACTACAGTGCGATCATTGCCATCAACGAGACAGCCATGACTGCAACGGCACAGTCAGGGATCGGACTTACTACTTTCCTGGACACAGTCGCAGCTAAGAATCTCGCGCTACCCATCGCGCCTTACTGGGATGGACTCACACTGGGAGGCTTGTTAGGCACTGGCGGCCATGGAAGCACGCTATTTGGCAGAGGCAGCGCCGTGCACGACTACGTCAAGAGCATGAAGCTAGTCATTCCCGCGACTGCTGCAGAGGGATACTCAAAGACCATCACTCTGACGGAGGACTGCGATGATTCTGCTGATCTCAATGCAGCCAAGCTTTCACTGGGAGTTTTGGGGGTCGTTTCTGAGGTAACGCTGCAGCTGGAGCCACTCTTCAAGCGCAAAGTGACGCTGAAAACCGTGCGGAATGACAAAGGGCTGGAAGACGCCATCGTCGAGCTCGCCACCGCATACGAATTTGGCGACGTACATTGGTACCCGTCCCAGTATACGGTGCTGTACAGGCTCGACGACCGCGTGCCTTCGACCACATCAGGAGACGGCGTCTTCCGGTATCTGGGATTTCAGCCTATTCTAGGCGCTGAAATTGGGGCGGTTAGAGCAACTGGTAAGTAATTTACCAGCGTTGGGTAAGTGTATTAACCAGTGTTGTGTGGGTCTTCCCTTTTTGACAGAACCTGGGGTCCGGTTTAGGGTTTAGGGTTTAAACCTAAACCCATTTATAGGGTTCAAACCCTAAACCCATTACTGTAATAGGGTTCAAACCCTAAACCCATATATAGGGTTTAAACCCTAAACCCTAAAACTTATATGGAGGTTCTCTGGGTAGGGGGTTTGAGCCAGGTTCTTCCAAATCTTCATCCCTGCAATTCTTGTTCTATCATTTTATTTTATTTTTTAAATTCAAGAACCTTCAGACTCCCTTTTTGAATCGAGTCTGATTCCATGTCCACACTGCACATTCTCCAATGCTAAAGATTATGTCAATATTAAATTTTACAACAAATTAAAATAGTGGTCTATGTAATTATACATTTGAACAATTAATCTAAATTAATATTTAATTATAAAATTCAATCTACTTATTGAGTTTTTTTGAAAGTCAACTTTTGTAAGTACATATCCTGACCCTGTTTTCAAAAATATTTTCTGTCACAATTCTGATTCTGGATCCAGTAAAACATTTTTTCCATGATTTGATTTCAACAAAATGATGTGAACTTAGGTGCAGGTCACAAGAACCATACCCTGAACCCTCAGTTTGTACCTTTCCAACTGGATACCCTCTTAACACTGATATTTAGTATGTCCAGCTCAGTTACTTAAAACTCTTCATATCTAGAATTTAACAAGCTGTATCTTGACATCTTGTAGTGGTTCTGCACCCTGAAGAGCATCTCCACTGGTGCTCAGTATGTGACTCTGGATAATGAAATTAAATGTCTAAGTATAGCTGTTTTTTTTTTTTTTTGGCAACCCCACTGATAAAACTGTAACAGGAAGTGCATATACGTGGGAACTACTAATAGCAAACCACATGGACAAATCATTATGATCAACCAATCAGAAATACTGAGCCGCAGGAAGGTCCAATTTATTACACTCTTTTTTTGAGGTGCACAACTGTGTTGTGACTTTTATCAACCATGGCTAGCTGCATGAATTTGGTGCAGAAAAACCAATTTCCTGAGCTAAACCGGCATATTTTAACTTTTTCACAATAAATTTTACCGCTAGAGTCACATACTGAGCACCAGTAGAGATGCTCTAATGCCATGTTTAAACCAGTGTTAGCCGGTTATTGATTTGTTTTAATAACCTCCAGGTAGGTTTTTTAAAAAAAAACTTGAGTAATATTCTTTGGGGAATAACTTTTGATTACGCATAAAGGTTGATAAAAACTGATTATCAGCTGGGTGTAAGGTTTTTATAATTATAATTTTGTTTTAATTATAATTTTCTGTATTTCTTTTTATATCATAAACTTGGTTAGCATTTTAAGATTGATTAACCTACGTGATGATAACCAGGTCATTCAGGTAAGTAATTAAAAATTGAAAATCCAGTATTAGTCAATTAGGTTATAAACTGATTAATTTAACATCAAGAACCAACTAGTAGATTATCAATACCCAGGTTGATATCCTGATCAAAACTCTATAACTGGCCAACATTAATTCAAACCAATGTTGGATGGGTTCCCACTTTGGGTAGGAAGAGCAACTCTACTTGTGCCCATCTCGTGATGCTACAAAGTAAAAGACTCACTGATTTGGCTCAGCAAAATGGTTTTGACCCAACACTTTTGCTCCGTTTGCTAAGGCTGGTGAAAGGCGCAAGCCTAACACCTGCCAGTGGTAGTTGGTCCCAGTGATTTGCTATCCCACCTATTTAGTTTTAGGTTTATGGGTGGGGTTGGGAACAACTAAATAACTAAACTTGGATGTGAGAAATATTTTTGCAGGTCCACACATATTGAGCACTGCTCGAGATGCTCTAAGAACTTGGCTGTTCTCATTAGGAAAGAACCAAATTGGAATTTGCTCTGACTTTCAGAATTGGAATTTGT